>Ga0126342_10010648_pt1 | contig 16459 bp, 20 predicted proteins | sample Cyp1metagenome_FD_92528 | JGI IMG/M metagenome (GOLD analysis project Ga0126342, IMG submission 92528) | Coral microbial communities from Lord Howe Island, Old Settlement Bay, Australia - Cyphastrea 1 metagenome | ecosystem: Host-associated > Invertebrates > Cnidaria > Coral ... | reverse complement strand
TACTTACTTACTTATTTACTTACTTACTTACTTACATTACGTCACATTACATTCCAATACATTGCATTACATACAGTATTACATACATTACATTACATTACATTACATTACATTACATTACATACAAAACAAAACAATACAATAAAATACATTGCATTACATTAAATTACATTACGTTACGTTACATTGCATAAAATTACATTACAATAAAATACATTGCATTACATTACATTACATTACATACAAACATACATACATTACATACATACATACATACATACATACATACATCCATTCCATTCCATTCCGTTACGTTACATTACATTACACTACATACATACATACATACATTACATACATACATACATTCCATTCCATTCCATTCCATTCCATTACATTACATTACATTACAGTACATTACATTACATTACATTACATACATACATACATACATTACATACACTACAAGCATACATAGATATATATACATACATACATGCATACATACATACATTACATTACATTACATTACATTACATTACATTAATTCATACATACATACATACATGCAAACAAAGCATACCATAGCATATCAAAACAAACCAACACATAACATACCATACATACATTACATTACATTACATTACATTACATTACATTACATTACATTACATTACATACATACATACATACTTACATACTTACATACTTACATACTTACATACTTACATACTTACATACTTACATACTTACATACTTACATACTTACATACTTACATACTTACATTACATTACATTACATTACATTTCATTACATACATACATACTTACATTACATCACATTACATTACAATACAAAACAAAAATACATTACATTACATATTACATACATTTCATTACATTAAATTAAATTACAAAACATACATACATACATACATACCATTACATTACATTACATTACATCACATTACATTATTACATTAAATTATTACATTACATTATTACATTCTATTTTTACATTACAAAACATTACATTACATTAATACATACATACATGCATTACATACATACATACATACCATACCATACCATACCATACCATACCATTACATTACATTACATTACATTACATACATTACATACATTACATACATTACATACATTACATACATACATACATACATACATACATACATGCATGCATGCATGCATGCATACATACATACATACATACATACATTACATACTTACATACTTACATTGCATTATATTACATTGCATTACATTTCTTTACATTACATTACACTACATTACATAGCTAAAAATCAAATAACACAACAAAACATAGATACATACATACTTACCTACCTGCGTACGTACATACATACATTACATTTCACTACATTACATTACCTTAAATTACATCACATTACATTACATTATATACATACATACGGTACATACATACATACATACATACATTACCTTACCTTACCTTACCTTACCTTACCTTACCTTACATTACATTACATTACATACATACATGCATCCACACATACATTCGACATTAAAATTCCGAATGGCAAGGTGTTTAATGTAGTTTACATACTTCCTTTGTGCTGGCAACCTGCCTTGGTTCGGTTTTCATCAAACTTCCTCCCCGTAGCCCAAGGATGTCCAAGGTGCGATGCAAGAAAAGAACAAAGTCCTGGCTTCACCGGTCCCAACCCCAAAAAGGGCAGCTTTAGACAAGCCACAACATACCAGAAATGCTTGGTGGCATTAACACCATCCAAAAAAAGGCGTCGATTAGGGACCTGAAAAACAACAACAGAAACGAACCTTTTCAAGACACAAACAGAACAATCATGTTCCAAGCCATTCATTTGTTTCATTTTATGTTGGGAGCCAACCGACCATGGTGTCACAGCTTGCTGGTAAGCCACAAAATTAAAACCACCGGCGGTTTGCTGTGGCATGTCCACCTCGCGACGAAGCACTTCCAGCCTGATTTCTTCTTCCCGGGGGTTTGCTCTGGCATGTCCACCTCCAAACCCCGACAAAGCACTTTCAGCCTGATTTCTTCTTCCTGGGGGTTTGCACTTCCAGCCTTATTTCTTCTTCCCGGGGGTTTGTTCTGGCATGTCCACCTCCAAAACCCGACGAAGCACTTCCAGCGTGATTTCTTCTTCCCGGGGGGTTGCTCTGGCATGTCCACCTCCAAGCCCCGACGAAGCACTTCCAGCCTCATTTCTTCTTCCAGGGGGTTTGCTCTGGCATGTCCACCTCCAAACCCCGACGAAGCACTTTTAGCCTGATTTCTTCTTCCCGGGGGTTTGCTCTGGCATGTCCACCTCCAAACCCCGACGAAGCACTTCCAGCCTGACTTCTTCTTCCCGGGGGTTTTGCTGCGCCCGAGAAGTAAATGCTGTTTGAAAGAAAGAAGGCCCCAAAGCATTTAATTTATTTTTTTAATGTGGAACTTGTGCGCCGGTCCGCGGGCTAATCCGTAAACCGCTAATCCGTAAACCGGGTAATCATTAAGGACTAACTTGGATCAGGCTAGATTGCCTGCATTGATTGCCCTCACAAGATCGGCAAAAACGTGCACGGCCTGCCGTATTCAGTAATCATTGCCATATCACTATATAAGGACATATCAGGCATCCATCAAATTGGAGTTCAAGAGTATTGAGTGAACAAAACAACATGTGTGTGGCAGTGGTGGTGACCAACAAACCCTTCGGTCCTACGCCCCAGCAAAAATGGAGGTAAGTGCCTGTTCGCTCAGGTTGTGAGGTGTCCCCGCCATGGTCCAACCTCCCCACAGCTTCCTCTGGGGTCAACTTGCACGACAGCTTGAAGAGGATGGAAGTGGCGTTGCTGGACAACTGACTTTCGTTCACGCGCTGGCGCTGCTCAGAAAGGGTAGCGACCACCGCATCAAGCATCGCGACCATGATAGGCAAGGAGGGGACCCTACGAATGATCACAACGAGTTCAAGCAAAGGAAGGCTGAGGTGGCAGAATTCGGAAGGCGGCGAGTTTCAGCCCAAAAAAATATCTAATGAATCTCATGATTCTCAGACGATTCTCATGAATTCACTAAATCGGTCTAGTGTTCTCCTGGATCCAGCATGATCCAGCTGATTGTTGCCATGACATAGGTCATATACCTTGGATCCAGGAGCCAGCCATGAATGACCTGGGTGATACCACTGAAAAGCGGAGAATCCTTTGGGACGATCACAGCGTGTTTGATAATATCATCAACAATAATGATCAAGAATGAACAGTATGAATAAATGAATATAAATGAATATATATATATATGTATATATATACGTATGTATATGAAGCATTTGATCATATTTGATACCATGGGGCTAGTGTCACCACTTCCCTTGCTAGTTGCCTCCAGCTCAACAGCCCAATCCAGGTGCCGTCAGGAGTTGACCCTGCACAGGGCCACAGGTCATTCCGAATTATTCGCTCCCAATTTTGATATCCCACTTGGTAGATTTAGTAAGTGGGTAATACGTGGTCTAAATTGCTACCCATTTACTAAGTTTACCATACTGCTACCCATGAAAATTTGATAGTCACACATTGAAAAATAGTCACATGGGTGATCCACTTCCCGGGATGCCCAAGTTGGTCACCACAGCAGCGATCTTTCACAGCTGCACAACTCCGCGGCACGGGTTTGAACGCAGCTCACCTGGCATTCCAGTTCTGGAAGAGGTTACATCCCTTTTTCTTGAGGGAAAAATAGTTACTAAAGCATCCCAAACCATCATCTACTGATGCAACTAGGATCAACATAGATCAACTAGGCAAGTTGGGTGCTTGAAACAAAAAAACACCAACACTTGCACCTTTCCCACTTGAAGAACCATTTTCCCAGGTCATTGCGACCTAGAACGTTCAGAACATGCTGAAGCCCAAGGATTCCCTGAGCCAACTTGCGCAAATACACATTGGAAGGGACAAAAATTATATGAAACTCTTGATGAAAACTCCTGCAAGCACCTTCGCAGTGCCTCTGGCTCTCGACTGAGTGGTTGAGCTTGAGAGTGAAGATGGTCGAAGTTCATGTGTTGCTCATAAGTAAATGGAATCAACACCCACCCCTCTCACGGGTGATTGAGATTCAGTAGTTCAGATGAAGTAGCATTAGCATGTCTTGTAACTTCTGCAGCGGGCCCAAGCAATTATGTTGGCTAATCATTCTATGTTTAGTGGCTTAGTGCCTTAGTGCAGAATATTATATATATAGTATATATTCATTCCCTTCCATTCCCTTCCATTCCCTTCCATTCCCTTTCATTCCATTCCATTCCATTACACGTTCAGCAACATTCATCATGCAGTCCCCAGACCCGGTGTTCACATTGTTGGCATGCACTGTGAAGCGTCGTTGTTGCTGTATGATGGATACAGAAAACCATCCTACCAAATTTGCCTGGCAAATTGTGCCTGTTCTGTCTTTTTTGGGGATCACTATGTACATATATATATATATATACATACATACATACTTATTAGATAATATATCATGAAATTTGCAAGTTTTCCTGGAAATGTTTGCAAGAACGATGGTTTATCACATTTTTCCCTGGATTCGCTAAATGTGGACATAAAAGGGGAATCACCCTGGACTTCAATATCCCCTGTCTCACCTTCACGACTTCACGCAGCACTCCTCGTCGGTGCTGCCCTGATGGTGTTCCGCATTGGGCCGGTGTTCTAAGCCTCGGCATCCGAACCAACTGGGGATGGTACAGCGGTTTCATGTACGTCCTGAAGTCTAATTCAGCTACATTCTGATCAAGCACAAAAAACACCAATAACCAGGAATCACCACAATATCCAATCAATATCCATCTAATATCACAAATATCAAATAGCCAATAAATATATCACAAACATTCACTATCCATCAATATCTCCCAACGGGGGGGGTGGCCTGCTTGCTTGTCGCAGCAGTAGTCAGAGCACAGGAGCGGATCGTAGCATTCAACCTCGGAAAAATGTCGTTCATTGGATAGGCTTGAGGGAAGATCGACACCTTTTTTTCCCAGAAGACCATTTTTCTCAGCATATTTAAGGGGGTTCCTGCAAATGGTCCCTTCAAAACCGGGGGACCCAGATTCTCGATGGGGCAATACAAAAAGGCGTATGGGTCCGCTGAAAATAGGGTACAGTAAACAAAAATACTATCTTTTCCCTATTAAGATACCATGTATACCATTTAGGGAGTATACCGCAATTTGAGACACAACCGTACCTAAACTCTTCAATGGCGTGTTCTGGCGATGAGACGCGTCTGGTTGCACATGTTACATCATACCTCGGTGATCTTTCTGGTTCTGGAAACTGATGCTTAAATTGTTGCAACTCCCAAACTGAAAATAAACAACTGAGGATATGATGGGACTATGGGATATATAATTCCCCTTGCTACCCACTACTAGCCTTGCAGTGAGATCGATTGAAATCCATGAGCCTTGACAAAAGCGCGCCTTGACAAATCAAGGGCTGGATAGCCACAAATAGAACGATCATAGGATATCAATAAATACAGCCAAGTAGAGTTCCAACTTAATAGGGATTTATCATAAGAAACCTGATGGTAATAGTAAGAGCAGCAGCAAATCACACTCACGATAATAGTAGTACTACTTTAAAAATAGCAATGAAAATTCATATTTTGGGTTCATGAAAACCACCAACCAACAATAACAAGTGGTCACCTGATGCCCACATGGCTATTGGTAAATGACCAAAAGGTACACAGTTTCGAAAAAGTGTTCAAATATGTTAAAATCCCATGAAATCCCCATTAAATACCCATGAAATCCCATTTGAAAACCATCAGATGGTACACCTTGGCGCTTTTCTCCCTGGATCAAGTGTTCACCACGTGACATCGGTGCTGCCCTTGGCGCTGGGATCCTTCTTCCTGCGCTCTGTTTCAGAACCGGGCATTTCTAAGGACTGGTCCTGAGTTTGCCCTCTCTCTCTATGCATATGTACAGCACCCCCTAAATAGATAGAAAAATTGGAAACCTGGGGAAATTTGGAGGAAACATATCGATACTATCGATACATATACATATGCATAGATATAGTATGATATAGTTTCCAACTATACATATTTGGGAAACATAATCTATACATATCGATAGCATCAACTCATAGGCGTCTTGGAGTTGCCGCCTGGTCCAGCGGGTGGGGTGGCTGGTGGTGTACTGGCTGCAAAAGATGGGCATGCAGCACTCCTGAGATCAATGGGTCCAGCTGCGCAGCGATACCGGGGATACCAAGGATAGATCAATGATCCCATGACATTCATCCGTGGAATACTTGGGAATACTTGGGAATTATAGACTCTGTAGAATGCATTGAATATTTATCAACATTTATCATTTTTTATCGATGACCGTATGGTTCGAGAACGGGGCTTCCATAGTCCACTCAATGATCCTGTCCGTGGTGGTACCTCCGAATCAACTCCTACAGCAATCCGGGGCTGAGATCTCAAAGGTGGCTAGTTTTGAGCGAAATCCAGCTACATCAAGAGTCTGGCAAAAAAAAAAAAAAACGTATTTCCTACATTAAATATACTGGTTGGTGGTTTGGTGGTTTCAACCCCTCTGAAAAATATGAAAGTCCATGGGAAGGATTATCCCATATATATTATGGAACATAAAAGTCATGTTTGAAACCACCAACCAGTATAGTATTTCCCATATTTCTATATGATTCCCATGGTATTTCCTGAGTCATTCGGAGAATCAGCCAGGTCATGGTGCCTCGTTGGTGCTTCCCTGCCACTTGTAGATGTTGGTGTCCACACGCTTGTACCTATGCCGCAAAAGGGCTGCAGTCGGGAACTCCAGAACTCATCCAGATCTGTATCAGTCAATGAGTCATCTCAAGTATACTTATATTATATTATATTATATGATCTTATATTATATTATATTATATTATATTATAATAAATTAAATTATATTTTATATTATATTATATTATATTATTGCGAATTGGGCATAGGTCATTGATCAAACTTCCTGTCACCATATGGTGGCTCAAGCTGGGGATCGCCGAATGGCACTTACGCCTCAGGTAGAAAATAGGAGTGATCTGCTGAGCCCGCTGCCACTGCATCACGCAGTGGTAAAGGAGTTGTGGCAACGATCCAGGGAATTTCTTGCCTCGGTGCTGTCACATGGCGGAAGAGGTTCCCTTGCCGAGGGATGAGAGTTCAGAAGAACCCAATGGAGATGGACCTGGTGCTGCAGGTGGCGACCCACCGACACCCGGGTCAGCGGGACGAACGGCTGGACGACGATCAGATTCGTCGCTTGGTCATGATCCATGGGAACGACAAGACCCATGGTCCGCTGGCCGTGATCGAGGTCGCGATGTGCGAGCGCCTGGACATCCTGGACTAGAGTCCGAGTTCATGCAATTTCTCCAGTGGCGTTCTCAGTCAGGAGCTGGACCACATGGTCTTTTTTGCTGGACATCAAGGAGGTCCCAACGGAGCTCTACTACAACAAGCTGCCAGAGATGAGCAGGAACGAACCACTGCAGGTCCTCCTCCTGAGTGGGATGGAGTTGCGACGGAGTTCAAGGACTACAAGCTGAAAGCCCGCATCTGGCTTCGAACAACCAGGACTCCTGCAGGGCTCATGGTCCATTGTTGTTGAAGAATTTGTCAAAAGGGCCTTGGGAGGATCTGAAGTTTCTTGCCAATGATGAAGATTGGTTGGAACGCCCCAACAATGGAAACAAACTGTTGGAACTCATGGATACCAAAGAATACTATGGGGAAGAGAAAAGGGAATCCATGCTACCAGCCTGTGCCCGCTTGACCTTTCACTTGAAGCGGCAGCGTGGTGAAGCGCGCGTCAGTTCATGACCCGATGGGACACGGCAGAGCGCAAGGTGAGGGAGCATGATGTCAAGTGCCCTGCGGACTTCCTGGGCTTCCTCATGGTGAATGCGCTGCAGTTGGACTCCGAGAAGACGAAGTTGCTCCTCAATTTCACGAAGGGCTCCCTGAAGGTCTCCGACGTCAAGGAGTGGCTTCGGATCCATGAGACCGACTTGGATCTCTCGAATCTTGGCAATGACAAGAAGAAGGCCAACACCTATCTCCTGGACAAGGAGGCCACCAAGGAGATTCAGTATGTGGACATTCCTCAAACAGAGAATGAGTCTGAGGATGAGCCAGCAGAGCTGCTTCTAGCTACTCTTGCCGATTTGGAGGACCCCGAGAACGCCCATGAGAATGACCCGGTTATCCTCACGCAGTCAGAGACCAAGGGGATCCTCATGACCATGGTCAAAGATCACCGCTCCAAGGGCAGATCGTACTCAAGAAGAACCGTGACTTGGCGCGAGGCTTTGGAGCTGGCAGGGATGGCATTTTGCGTCCTGGAACCTATGAGGTCTCCATCTCTGAGCTGAAGAAGCGAACTCGTTGCAATGCATGTGGCCTCACGGGCCATTGGGCTCGTGAATGCCCCACCAAGTCGAAGAAGCCCGGCGATCACTCCAAGAGCGATGCTTTGAAGCCCAAGACCAAGGAGATGAACTTCTTGGAAGAACACCTGCCTTTTGCTGAGAGTGATTTTTCTACTTAGAATCAGCTGGCACTCAGGAACGACAGTCTTCCACTTTTGCTGATAAAGGTGCCCAGTTTCATCACGAGCCTCAGGACTCGATGCATCGAATTGGCGAATCCGAGTGGTATTACATGGGGCGGCCGCCACATGCAAACATGCAATGAAGCAGGATGTGCAACTTTGGATACTGGTTGTCAAAGAATGGCCATTGGATTGAATACTCTCAATTTATTGCAACGATCTCAACCTTCTGAACTGCCAATTACATTTTGTAAATTGCATCAGTTTCGAAGTGTTCATCAAGTTTCATGCACCACACGGTTGGCATGTATTCCAAGCAGCTTGGGACCACGTGGATGTATTTTGAGACCAGCACTTTTTGAAGAACATTCCGGTGCAGATGCACCTCTACTTCTCTCTCTTCCGTTTTTATTACATTGCAGAGCAACATTGTGTTTGGATGAGCAGCGTGGCTTACGATTGGTCTCACAACATTTGGGTTTCAGTGTATACCATGTGATTTGGGCCCTACGGGAGCTTTGAGGATTCCGATTCAACAATTTACAAGCGACATAATTTCATTTTTCTCACAACGTATTCCAGAGACTTCGGATGAGTATGAACTCTTGCAAACCCATCACGCTGGTGGACACCTTGATGAACATGAACATTCCAGCAGTGTCTCCAGCTCTCAATTCGAGAAGACTCCGGCCCGTTGGCTCTCCTACAACCACCACTTGGTCAAGGCTTCCCCGGAGAAACTACGTCCAGCATCTGAGGCTGAGGAGGAGTTTTACTCTATCTCTGGGTGGCTTGAAGGTATCTGGAATGCCAAGAAACAGTTCGAGACCATCAAGATCAAGGGCATGATTGACCTTTCTCAGGAAAATGATGAACAACCTCCAACAGAACGACAAGACTTCTGGCGTCGAGAAGGCAAATCCGAGTTCATGAACTTCCGCGACGGGAACTATTTCGTCCTGATCATGATCTTTCCAAGCTGCCTGTCCACTTGGACCAAATGCTGCCATGGAGAAAGCCGATCATGACCATTACCGATGGCGACCAGGAGATACTTGAAGATGAGTGGACCCATGGCCAGGACTTTCCTAGTCATGGGCACGAATGGACTGGAGAGACCTGGTTCGAGGAGAAGCTGTCCACTGAACCACGAGATCATCTCAAGCGACCAGCAGACCCGCTGGTGCCCAAGGCTAGGATCACTCAAAAGGCCAGGATTGATCCTGAGCAGATGATCCCACTGTCACAGGCCCCCATGGCCAAGACAGAACAGCCAGCAGTGGATGCTCCAGAGATTGAAGCCCCTCCAGGACTTCCTGCTCTCGAACCAGACCAACCAGTTCTTCCTGAACCAGGAGTTCCAATGGCCTCATCCACGACCTCTATGGATGCATCTGGGGATGAACCAATTTCTGACGACCGTAAGCGGGCTTTTGATGAAGTACTTCAACCAGAAGGTGCTTGGGAGGAGCTGCCGGCTTCCAAGCGCACAAGACTCGAACTGTTGGAGATTTACTTCACCACTATCTCCAACAAGTCGGCCACGAGACAAAGAAAAGGAAAGGAAGCAACAACCAAGGACTTCCAAGGCCGAGACAAAGAACGACTCATGCGAGCCATCCAGAAGGAGTTCAATAACAGTAACAACCTGGCAACAGGCGCCTATATGAGCTTCTTTCTCCACAGGAGTCAGCCCGAGTTCGAGTCCAGAACCCTGAGAAGATCATGAAGTCCCGCTACGTCCTCACCAAGAAGCCCATTGAGGACTTTGCCCTAGAGGACGCCATATCGGCTGATGAGGCGCTTGATTATTATCTGAACAGGATCAACCAGCAAAGGCGAAGTGTCGCCATGTTATGCAAGGCTACTCAGAGTCAGCACTCCTTGACTTGGAGACCAGCACCCCACAGGTGCATCGAGACTCTGTCATCTTTGCAGCTCAAATCATGGCTAGCATGGGATGGATCCCTGGTTTGCAGATTTCACACAGGCATTTCATTCTGGTGACCCGATCGACCGGGAGTTATACGCCGAGCAACCTGCAGAAGGACTTCCTAATGCAGAACGAGGCCAGCTCCTTCGACTGAGGAAGACATGTTACGGACTCACTGATGGTCCCTATGCCTGGTTCAAGCATATTGTGAATTTCATTTGCAACGAACTTGGATATCGACAATCAGTGGTTGATCCATGCCTTTCCTTTTTGGATTCACCTGCTGACTCAAATGGACATTCGCATGTCGAGGAAATGACTGTTGAATCAGGGCGGTTTTACCTGCAAGATCACAGCGAGTCTCTTTCGATAACCAGGATGGCATTCCAACCAAAGCACGAAGTTGCTCAATTTCTTCAGGGCTACATGCAGAAAACCTTTTCCGTTTTCGATCCCGTGAAATCTGGATCGGGGCAACTCGGGCTTCAGTATAAAACTGTTGATCCAAAGTAATAGAACCATCTGAGAGAAGGGTAACTTGTTCGCCGACAAAACGTCCTTCACGCCATGTGAACTTGCCCAGCTTATAATGTTGCTTGACCTTTTCCATCAATGACGAGGACTACCACCATGAAATAAATCATCAGTTGCTTCAAGTTGCTTTCTTTGGACTTCAAGGAGCTCGGCATTCGACTGATGCCCATCCCTCTTGATCGTCTTCATGCTGGCGTGGTAACAGATGCGTCGTGGGGAAATTCCAAGGAGTTTGGCTCTTACCTTGAAACCAATGCCACCAATGACTGGTGGGAGGAGACAGATCAGTATTGGATCCGTCATCATGTTGATGCCCGCACGACTGGGCTGACGAACCAGATCTTCACCACCTTCTACCAGAACGCCATACGGAGATCAGAAGTTCTCAACGAAGCACTTCGGTCCAGGATATGTGGACCACCAGCGACAGCATCCGATCTATGTCAGCAACCCCTTGGACCGGAAGAACGATTTTCTATAAGCAGGCCGAGGGCAAGCTTCTTGATGCCAAGGACATTCATGCCGGCTACGACCAGCTGAACAAGCTCTTCAGCCAAGGTGGAGAGATTGTCATCTTCTATGACAAGGACTTACCGAAGTCCCAGACCCTCCAGAATGTCTCTTTAGCGTCTTGGAAGAGTTACCGGTTGAAGCGGCGAACAGTCAACACATTGAGCTCTGAGACTCAGGCCTTGGTCCGTGGTCTTAGCTCAGTTCATTGGTATCGAGTTCTCATCCTAGAAGCCCGTGGTCTCCATTTGTCAGCAGAATGGCATCGTGAGGTCGCTCAACTTCCATTCATTTACGTCACCGACTCGAAGTCGCTGTATGACACCATTTGCAAGTGCACCAATCCTGCATCACAATGTGAAGATAAACAGACCTCAATTGACATCTCCTTGATTAAGCAAGAGATTGCCGAGCTCAACGACACGATTAGATGGATTGATGGTCGTACCATGTTGGCCGACAGCCTCACCAAGGAGAGCAAGGCAGATCTTCTACGACACGTCATGAAGACTGGCCAATGGAGCATTCTGGAAGAGGGTTCAGCTCTTCAGAGGAAACTCCTCAAGAGAACATCTCGTCATGAGGTGCTATTTATTTTCTAAGTTTGATCAACATAACATAAAGTATGACCGGTGCGAATTGGGCATAGGTCATTGATCAAACTTCCTGTCACCATATGGTGGCTCAAGCTGGGGATCGCCGAATGGCACTTGCGCCACAGGTAGAAAATAGGAGTGATCTGCTGAGCCCGCTGCCACTGCATCACGCACTTATATACATGAATGTAAGGCATACTTAGTCCAGGTTGCATCAATCATAGGTGGCCTAGTGGTTCCGATTCCAACTAGTTTGGCAAGAAACAAATACACACAAAACATTGAATATCAATGAATATCATATATAGTAAATCTGATCAACTTGTGTAAACGTGCGGTAGCCGCTTCAGGACATGCTCTGAAGGCGAATCTTGATCAATATGTGAAACTTTAACACTTCAAAAGTGTCCATTCCTACTGGTTTGAGCGGCAATCTACATACAGGAAAACCCTCCCTTTTTGACGAAAACTTATGGTGTCCTGCGTTTTTTCCCTTAAAATCTATTGATCCTCACACAAGCAATGGGTCTACATACCTATGGACCTCCACCAAGCTCACTAATCTTGAAAGGATGGCATGAACCTCCCAAATGACTATCTGTTCTTAGTCTCAAACTGAATTTTGTTGTAATATGATATAGATGCATATAAGTAAGTACATTAATTACATATATATATATACCTATACTGTAGTCAATATATTGTAGATATATATATATTGTATATAGCAATCTCCAAATTCACACAAACAATTAGATGCTATATCATGGTATTTCTATAGATGATCTTTATTGAACAACTTTCTGCGTCCCTATACTTCCCTATCTATTTGGGCATATCCTTCCGGAGCACGGGGTGCAAACTCAAGGCCCATTTGATGTTTGTCCCAGCTGCCATTGGGTGCCAACTCCTGTGTTGTTCACATCGGTGTCGCACACAAAGGCATCACCTCAATACTCGTCAAATTCGTCAAACGAGGAGGCCAAGTAAAAAGGGACCAACCAGTCGGAATTGACCAACCAGGATTTCAGATGTCTGACCGGGCAACACAAGAAACTTTCGAACGTTTGTGCGTTACAAAATCTGGGGCACAAAATGCTAAGTAAGAATGATTGCAAGAAAAGGCATTCGGTGGCATATGTTGCACGTGTGGACGTGGTTCGGGCATCGGTCACTACTGGTCATAGTAGCAGATCATCATATTTAGTCAGTCGATGGCCAGCTAGATATTTCAAGATGTCAAAGCAAATGTAAACCACTCATGGAGGATTCATTCATGGAGGATTCATGCTGTATTCAGAAAAAAAAAGGTAACACGCAGTACCAACATCTGGTTCTATAGGGAAACCTTCTGAGAGTGACTATGCTTCTATAGATTCTTTGCACAGCAAATCAACAGTTGCAACTCAGCCTGCGCAATGTTGCCTACGAGTACGCCTAAAAATCAACAAGTGACAAGTGCCTACACTGCAAGACACACATGGTCAGCCTACCCAACATCTCATACTGACTAATACTTTTATCTAACTGTCATCTAAAGAAAGATGCTCGTGTGAACCTCACACTGAACACAGTTTCTACATTACAATGAGCTGCTATCAGCGGTTGTTCATCATCCTTCGCTACCAGTCAAGTCCCCAAGAATGGCTACGGTTTCTGTTCACTGGCACCATCTGAGTCGCTTGTAGCCAGATTACATGTTCAAACCTATGTTTCGTCGATATATGGAGGTTTCCTGAAATGGAGGTAATTACCCCAATAGCTGGATGGTTTACAGTGGAAAATCCGAAAATAAAATTGATGATTTGGGGGTACCCCTATTTTAGGAAACCCCTGGAAACCCGTAAATATACCTCAGATGATACCTCCTTTCAATTTCGTTGGGCCAAGCTCCTGCCCAACTAGTTAGATCCCAACTTTTTGGCAACATTCCACTGTTGCTGCCTCCATCGTATTCCTTCGTTTCTGCATGATGTGGCGCTCAAGCATGGCCAAGCGGCAATAGATCTTCTCGCAGCATTGTTCCTTGGTGCTACCCTGAATCTTGTCCAAGCCTGTCAGCAGCGAATGGATCTCTTTTTTCTTTACGACTTAGGGAATTTCTCGGAGGAAACCTTTGGATTGGAGGCAGGATTCTACCATCCAAAAAATTACGGCGTTTTCACATCGAAATTGTCACTCGAACATCCTTGAAACCATTCTCCAAATGGAGGGTGTCTCTGCCCAGCAACACTTGAGAACTCTGCTTCATCCTCTAAACAGTTGTTTTTCACTGAAATGGGAGGACCTGAACCACCCTTCAATGTCCTCTATTCACCATTGAAATCCTGTGGTTGATGGCGGTGCATAATCTAAACAAAAATCCAAATGGTGTTTGCTTCATCGGGCGTTTTCTTTGAATGTTTTTGAACGATATCATCATGTTTGCGGCGGAAACCTGGAGGAAACTTCGGCGTGTCCTAAGTTTCATCTAGTGGAAAACACCAAAATGTCACCGCGTTTCCCTACGAAAGCCACCTAAATGAACTCAACCAGCTTCATGAATTCGTGAAAAAAACTAGTGGAAAAAAAACATCTGGGACACCATCTGCCACCATGGGGTCAAGCCTTCCTTCGCCTTCCACTGGGTGGCAGGATCGCAGGTTTCGGCCAAGCAAAACCTGGCGGATGGGAAATGGATGAAAATGGGGATTGAAAATTATAGAAATTGCAGATACTGAAATTTGGATGATTAAAATGTCGGATGGAGTTTTGAATAAACATGAGATTGAAATGGAGGACGCCAAAATCTGGTAAAATCAAATTGAGGTTAACATGATACTATGTAAAGAAGAACCAAAAACCTACTGCAGTACATTTAAATGTCATACAGCGACAGTGGTAATTTGTTACGTTCCATCTTTTAGGTTTTTTTTTGTGTATAACAATGTGATTAATTGATGTGCTAAACCGGTAAAACCAATGAGAAATAGGTGCTGCAAATCATCCCCAGTTTTAGTCGATTTTGCATCAGAAGTCCAAACCTGGTTGAACAGGATTCAACAAAAAGAGGAATGTGTTGAAGAGACAGCAAGATTCGTGGTTGAGCCATCCCAAATATTGTTTGTCAGTCACGGGGAACATTATCTTATCTTCGAAAAACCAACCAGTTATATAACAAGCCAAAAGAATACCTGGCAAGAGACCCCAAACAGTGTGGGGGGTAGGAAGTCAATGTACCAAATACAAGCATTGGTAGCTATGGAACAGTAACAAATGACCAGAACTTCAGACCAGTATCTCATACCAAGACATGGACTAGCCCCGTGACCCATGTCTTGTGCGAGCCTGCGCAGTCCAAATGCACATGGACATCGCACAAGAGCAATTTCATGCGAGAATTTTGAGGAAAAATACCGGATGCCAAACTGGTACAACCCCGACCCCATGACCCAGATTTTGCGCGAGCTTTCTCAGTCGAAATGTACATGGACATGTGACAAGAGAGCTGGTTTATGGTTTATGCGATAATTTATAATGAGAATTTACAGGAAAAATGCCACGCCCCATGCACATGGACATCTCGCAAAAGCGATTTTATGCGAGAATTCTCACGATAAAATGCCGCGCCCCGGGACAAGAAAACGTCGCGGAGAAGACTTTGTGCGAGCCTGCGCAGTCGAAACGTACATGGACACCTCACAAGAGCAATTTTACGCGAGAATTTACAGCAAAAATGCCGGAGGCCAGAGAGCGTACCCTGATCTAACTCCGGCCTTAACTGCTAACGTAAGAACCCCTCAGTGTGGACACACTGTTTGGGGAACAATGATCAACGATGGTTGGTGCATCCCAGTTCGGAAGTGGGCCCAATAATGTTTGAAATACCCAGTCATGCGTATATATATATATACTATCTATATATATATAGAATGTATAGAAATATTGTAATGTAATATAATGTATTATATATCCTATGTAATATATACTATGTATATATATATATATATTGTATATAAATATATACCCATATATATACTCTACACATATATAATTCCTATATATATATATATCCTCCTATATATATATACACACTCCATATATATATATTATACATATGTGATCCCTGTTGGAATTCGAACCAAACCTGGGGGTTCCATTCTATAGGGACTAAAACGCAAACCCAGGACTAAGGGGGGGGATTTTCCCTATAGAATAGAAACCCAAGAAAACCAACAGCCCCC
>Ga0126342_10010647_pt1 | contig 16461 bp, 10 predicted proteins | sample Cyp1metagenome_FD_92528 | JGI IMG/M metagenome (GOLD analysis project Ga0126342, IMG submission 92528) | Coral microbial communities from Lord Howe Island, Old Settlement Bay, Australia - Cyphastrea 1 metagenome | ecosystem: Host-associated > Invertebrates > Cnidaria > Coral ... | reverse complement strand
TTTGAATATTCTATCTGCATATCCAGGCTCGCACTTAGAATATTCTCAGCAGGGAGCCCGCAGCTAATTAATTTGGCTGGAAGTTGATTGACTTAATATTCTAAGTGCGGGTCCTCTAGTATAGTTATATCATGTTATATCCCCCAGAAACCATATAGTTTACCTATTAAAAATGGTGATTTTCCATGGCAAAATCACCATTTTTCATCGCGAAGGCATCGTTTTTTGGATCGACCATCCGCCTCGAGTCCTCGACAGCATGCCACGGGGACGATGTCGATGTCGAAGATGTCAGGGAAGCCATTGACGGTGCCTTGGACGAAGCCGGTGCCTTTGAGGAATCAGATGTTCTGTGACTTTTTGAACCAAAACATGTGGAGATTTTGATGTTTTTTGGCCGGAATACCAGTTATAAATGGTTATATCTATGGCTATAAATGCTGTTGTAGTATGTTATAGTTCAATAAATGGCGTGATTTCAATGACTCAAAAAATGCTATGACTAGGGCCATCACTGTATAGTTCTGGTGAATTTGAAGATCACCCCGGAAATTTGAGGATCACCCATACTGAAACAACCATTCTATGGTGATACCATGGGTATACAATAATGGTATACAACGGTGTATATTATATATATATATGTCATCCAAACATGATTCTTGGGTATGTCTGGGAATGGGGTATACACTAAGAATCCCTAAGAAACTTTTTGTAGTGGTATGCCATGATGATAAAGCATTGGATTTAGGCTTTTCCCCTATTTTCTGACAAACCCATGTGGGAGTTCTATGAACAAATGCCATGAAAAACCGTAACAAAAGTCAGAACATGGAACAACTTGGAGTTTCCATGTCAAGATCCAGCAGGTGTGCTACCATGGAGGCTACCGAATTTGAATGGGAGGCTACCGATCGCCTCCGCGAAGCCTCGAAAACATGGGATTTGTGTAAAAAAATGGGGACTTTACAAACTATTGGTATGCGAACAGCAAACACTATGGTAAGTATTCTTACTCCAACAACATGAGATTCATCCGGCAGCATGGGTGAGGTATGGTGAGTCTTATCCAACAAGATGCGATCTCTAAGCCACAAACATGGTATCCTCTTGGCAATGGATGCTGGATATTTGAGCATTCTGCCGGGACGGAGGCTAAATTAAAAGAGATACCCTCTGGTAAACTAACAGTTCACAACTTAAAAATGGCCATAGAAATAATTAGTGTTCCCATTAAAAATTGTTTTCCATGGTTTTTTGTATGTTTACCAGAGGGTAGAAGTACTTATTAGCTTTACTTGACCTGGGGTTCAAAACCCACCAGAAAATTTGTTGCTGTAGAACCAGAAATTTTCCTACGTTGAAACCCGTTGGTTTATCATCAATTTCCCAGCTATAGACGTCCTTTCGTTCGGGGATTTTCCAGCGGCCTGCTGTAACTTTGATTACCAAAGGGTGCCCCACCTTCGATTCCTTAACGTTGGATATACCCCACTGGATCTTATATAATCCAGTTGCGGAAGTTGATATTACCCTCTGGTAAACTAACATAACCGTGGAAAATCACCATGCTTTTACTTTTAATGGGTAAATCCACTATTTCTATGGCCATGTTAAATAGCGAACTGTTAGTTTACCAGAGGGTAAACCTCCATTTTCCTATGGTTTTCCTATGGTTTTCCTACGATTTCTATGGTTTTCCTATGGTCTTGAGATATACCCCACTTCCTCAACGTGAGTTTTTCACGGCAGAGGGGAAGGGTCAGGGAAACTTCGCCCGACCGCGACTGAGCATGCGGTCGGAATCAACTAAGCAGTGTCAAAACAAAACAGATAAAAAAATAAACAACAAATATCCAAACATAATCATAATCAAAAAAATAACAACCATATCCAAAAATATCCAAACAAAATAACAAGAACATCCCAAAAAACATCCAACAATAACTAACAACAGCAGGTCCACAAAACCTCCAACTAAAGTTGGGATCTTACTCCAAGATCTCCACACATATTATGAATGGCGGAATTGTAAATGAAATTCCCAGTGTTATGGCCCAAGTCATACCAGCTATAAGTCAGTGAAATCAACCCATTTATGGAATTATAACCCTACTTATACAATGTGGCCCCCCTAGTTATAAGTTGGTTTATAAGCCTCGATAACTAGTTCGTTATAAGATGTTATAAGTACCATAAACTATAGTTATTGGAGTTATGTTCACCAACTTAGCTACCTAGGGGGCCCCACTTTGTAACAACTGGTATAACTATGTAAAACTGGTATAATTTGGGCCTTTTCCTGCCAATTTTACAAGAGGAGTTTTTAATCACAATCATCCCAAAAGTAATGCGGAAAATTCATTTGTAAATGGAGGTGTTCATGGAATTCCCAGTTCATGCAGAGCTGGGCACTTTTTCTTTCACTTATAAGTACTAGAGAACCCCATCAAAATAGAATGTATAATCCATTATAAATATTATAATCCCATAGAAATAACCAGTTATAACTAATAGCCATGGCCATACCCTCTGGTAAACGTTTACAGTTCGCGAACTGGAAAATCACCATCTTTAAGTTTGGTAAATCAACATAAATCAACTATCTTCAGGTGCGAACTGTTCAAGTTCGCGAACTGTTAAATCTCCACAGTTAAGGCCCGAAATACCAGTTATAAGTACTAACAAAACCCCATCTATAGAATGTCTTTTCCCATAGAAATAACCAGTTATAACTAATAGCCATGGCCATAACTGCAGAGGCTAACTGTGGTTCACCGCGATTTTTGGTCGACCCCTGAATCTTCAGCTGTCGACATAGCGAGGCGATGATCCTACCGTCCCACGGGGGGAATTTGTCGAACGCGGGGTCGAAGCTCGCGAAGTGAATCCGATTGCCGTCCCGAAAATTGCTGGTGAATGATGTTAAGATATGTTAAGTGATGGATTATTCCCCCAAATGAGGTTTTCCTAGTACTAAATACAGAAAAATGGCATGTTATGGCCATGGCTATTAGTGAACTAACTGGTTATTTCTATGGGAAAAGACATATAGATGGGGTTTTCTTCTATTCGTACTTATAACTGGGATAACTCGGGCCTTAACTGTAAGGAAAGCACTAAGGATGGATTGGGTATTCCCCCGACGGATTGAATCAATGGATTGGTTTTGTTGGGAAAATCGATGGTTTCCGTTTTTTTTTGCTTAAACCAATCCAATCAGTGAATGATGTTAATTGATGGATTATTCCCCCAAATATGGTAAGAATAGGTTTTGATTTTTGATCCATTCCCATGTGACCAACTTGAAAATAGCTGAAATAGGCTGACATGATATACGGCCAAGTACCTCATTCTAGTGACCGAAAACGACGTGAGGCGTCAGGTCATTATGATTCATCCAGATATTGGCATATACAGTGACCAACCAAGGTTGTAACATAGCATGATGATTCGCACCAGTTTCTTATCCCACCAATCCTACATCCCCAATTCGACGCCTCGTTCTATATATAAATGGTTGGTGGTTTGAACCCTCTGAAAAATATGAAAGTCAGTTGGGATGATGAAATTCCCTATATATGGAAAATAATGTTCACCACCAACCAGCTATATATATATAAATGCTTTGATTTGTATCCATTACTGGGCACAAAGTTGTAGCGCTGGGTTAGTCCGTCCACGTTACGTCCATGGGATAACCCAAGGCCCCCAGGGCCCCATGTGGGCGACTTGGCCACTTGCTACCATGGATACACATAGCCATGTACAACGAGCGATTAAGATTCCATGATCTACTGATTAAGAACACTCAGGTTTCGAGAAAAACAAATCGTTGACTGGTTGGTGGTATACCTACCCCCCTGAAAAATATGAGTTCGTCAGATTGGATCATCCCAACCAGATGATAAATTGCATGAAACATGGCTATTTCTATGTGGTTATTCCACAAGTGGGGTTTTAACTGACTTATAACATTTGCAATCTTAGATACCCTGCAAAAAATGACGAATTCTTTTCTGGTTAGTAGAAATTCCCATTGATACCAAAAGACTAGTTAGGATTAGTAGGTATCCATGTAAGATTGACCTAGATAACTGGTAAAGGTTTGTCCAACAATGGGGTGTTTCCAAAATCCCACGGTTCATCATCATTTTCCCTTCCGTAAAATGGCAACGGATGGTGGCATACCACAAACCAATCGACCTATAGATATAAAGCAATTTAACTATCACAAACCAACACAAATTCATCTAAATCATTCTAAATCCCATGAAATCCTTTTCTTTGATCAGTTAGATCATGTATTTTCATATATGTTCATCTGGTTGGTGGTTTTAACCATCTTGAAAAATATAGTGAATGGGAAGGATGATCCCATATATTATGGAAGATAAAAAATGGCTGAAACCACCAACCAGATATGTTTGTCTATGTTTTTTTTCCGTTAAATCACCATAAATCACCAGTTTTCCCATGGTACCCCACGGCTTTGTCCTGCGTGATCCTCGTCTATCTCGACCAAGGAGCTGGCCTTCCGAACATTCGCAAACCATCGATGAGCACCATGGGGAAAATGGTGATTTTTCACGAAGAAACATATGGATTTCATGGGATCTACAGTTATGGCCATTTATTAGTTATAACTGGTTATAAATGGGATTATACATTCTATAAATGGGGTTATAAGTACTTATAACTGGTAGAGGGCCTTAACTGACTGTATATGAATTTATATGGATATTTTTTGGTGAGTTAGAAATTTTAACGAAGAAACATATGGATCTATATGGATAAAAACATGGAAACCATAGGAAAAATGGTGATTGTTTTTATGAAAATTGTGATTTTATGATGATTTAACGGACAAAAATAGAAACACATACGAACATATGGTGATCTAAATGATCATTCAGAAAAGGATTTCATGGGATTTAGATGGACATATACTATATGTTATATATACTGTGTGGCGAGATGTTGGTGCAAATAACTGACTTCTAGGGCTTATGGCACTTGCTTTTCATAGTTTTTTCTTGGGAACCAAGAAACCAAGAAACACAACGTAACGAGGGGTCCCATCTACCCTGTGAAGTTGCTTGTAGTTTGTGATTGTATCATTCATAACCCATAGGATCCATGGTGCTGGCATATATGCTAACATAAAGGGGGTATATTGATGGGATCCATGTTACCATATATAGCATACATGGATCCTATGGGTAATGATATGATATGCAACCCATGGTGCTGGTATATTTACCTACAAAACTGGGTGATTTTCTTCAGGCACATGTTGGGATTCATATTCCAGCACCATGGTGCATATGGGTAATGATATGAGATATATATATTATGTAAAAAATAAACAAATTAATTATATTGTGTGTCTGGAATATGGCTGGTAAATTACACATAATTACACTATATTTGTGCTTGGCTTGACCTGGTTAGTGAATGCCTCTGGAAGAATTACAATGATGAACAAGCCCGAATAGTTTGCCCATTTTGGGATAGTTACCCCAATCCAATTGCCATCATTCCAGTAATGTCGTGAGATTGCAAACAAAAAGAGGAGTGACGGATGAATAACTACCACCGGCGGTATACCTACCACTTAGATTTGCTTAAGGAGAGAACATTGTTAATTTACAACAGAATTGTACCCAACATATACCCAACATCTACAACAACAGCACCACGAGAATTGGTTACACCCACCTATTGAAAAAATGCCTACAATTTCCGCATTTCTGGTGGACTGAGCATGGGGAAAGTAAGAAATCACCGCAGCCCGCAGCTCAGCGTCCACAAAAACCCGCCGAGCGGCCGTCGGGGTGGCAAATTCCATCGACTCCGTGTCATGCTGGGTCAATTTCTGGACCTGAAGAGAAAACAGTCGGGTAATATTTAACTGATTGGTGGTTTGAACCCCTCTGAAAAATATGAGTCAGTTATATGGAAAAATAACAAATGTTCCAAACCACCAACCAGTTAAGTAACCACTGATTATAATAGGTTCATTACTCCATGATTAACCTTGGATTATAATCAATTGCTGGGGTAATATTGAATATTTTAAAAAGGTTCATTCGAACACCCTTGCTACCCTCTGACTCTGGTAAAGTAACATAGCTATGAAAAATGGCCCATTTATAGTTGATTAACCTATTTGAAGTGGTGATTTTCCATACAATGTGGGGCCTCCCCAGTTACTATAGGTTTACTATAGGGTTTGTTGGTTTATAATCCCCAGGGTAACTATAGTTATAATCCCTACAGTATTAACCCCGGTGAAATTGGAGTTAGCACTTGCTGCCTTTCCATGATCGTTGCAGTTCCGTCCGCGCTTGCTACTGCTTGTGTGGCCTCTTGCGCCTTGCGCGATGCCCCACAATTCCAAGTCAGTTCTGCTGTACAATTGCAATGCACCAGAGATAGCCCCGGCTTTGGCTATCGCCACAAAATCTGATGCTCCTTCAGCCTGAGAGTACGCAGCTTGGACGGGTTCGGACCATGACTCAACCAAGAGGTTGTCACCTCCTAGCTGCTGCCTGACAAATGCAGCATGCTCGTGGCTGTCTACGAACCTCCGTGCCACCTGCGCGTCAGGCCTTGAGTCATTGAGTTGCACTACTTCCTGCGTCTGCATACGTGCGCAAGAACTATAGTGATGTTATAAGTACCATAAACCATAGTGAAATTGGAGTTATTTAAACCAACTTAGTTATCGTTTGGGGGCCCCCATGTTGTATGTTCAAAAACTTTCAGCTTTGTTTGGTGCTGTCAAAAAAATTGTGAGCCATCCATTTTTGGGCTGCAAACATCCCATTTTGACACAGTCATCCATGGATCAACTGACCCTATTGTAGGCTTGGACCTCGAAGACCCTGCTGGAATATGTTTTCAAGGATGGGAGACGGTGAAGATCCTTGGGAGAAAAATCACCAGGGCGTTTCGTTGTGTCTATGAAAATCTCTACAAGCTGGGCCCTTTTGAGTTATGTTTCGCATGAATTTTAAGCCACAGTTTCTATAGATCTACAGATGTGGCCATGGCTATTAGTGAACTAACTGGTTATTTCTATGGGATAAAACACATTCTATTTTGATGGGGTTTTCTTAGTACTTGTAACTGGTATGACTCGGGCCTTAAGTGTATCCCCCACAAAGCCAAAGGTTAAGCAAGTTCTTTGCGCCCCACCTCGCAAGTTGGTGACACTTGGACAATACAAAACTGAAGGTGGTGGTTGATAGGGGTTCCCATATTGGATTAGATTTATCAACAGTCAAACAGTTCCCAACAAGAAACCGACTTTTTTTCTCCCCACTCTTGAAGTTTGTGTGGGAATTGCAGCTGTGGCCCGAAAATACAACTTATAAGTCGGTTATCACCCCATTTATGGAATGATAACACCATAGAAAGAACCATTTATACTTACAACTGGCATTTCGGGCCTTCATTGCGTGGGAATTGGGAACAATTGATGTAGCCCTCTGAGTGTCCGCACGTCCCTTTCCACGGTTTCTTCCAGAATTCCTCAGGATTTGTTGCTGACGAAGCCCAAGAGAAGTGATTGCAATTGTGGAAGAGGGACTTCCTATAGACTTTCCTAGACCCTCTAAATACGTACTAAAACTGGTTGGTGGTATACCTACCCCTCTGAAAAATATGAAAGTAAGTTGGGATTAGTCTTCCCAATCGATGGAAAAATAAAACAATGTTCCAAACCACCAACCAGAAGACTATCTAAGGTTATGGGATAAAACACCATGATAAAGGATCTCTAAGGTACATATTCAGTGTAAAATTAGGGATTGTGACCACGAATAAACATTTTTGTTCCATTCAAATTTGATTGTTGGGAGCTAAAGGGGCCTTAGCAAATGTATAGGGAGCGGGATGTTTTAGGGTTGATTGTTGGGGATGATTATGTCCCCATCTATAAAAGGTTGGATCCTCATTTGCACCCCCTATTGATGCCTAAATATCTTGAATATAGAAGTTGATTCCCAATAGTATTTGGGTTTGTCATAAAATGATATAAAATGGGGAAACCACCCAAAATGATCATTTTATACGAAACCTATGGATAAACGATGAGAAACCATCAAATTGGATTAAAGCAAGAAATTGTATGTAGATAACTTTGGAGTTCCATACTTCTCAGTAATAAAACCATAATCAAAACAATCTATGGCACACAACCCAGTAATAACAAGAGCATCTGCATGGATTCCAGAATTCAGACTTCAGCATCGCCAGGCAAGCTGCGGATCACATGGGAAAGCATGACATGGTCCGACTGGCTGAGTTTGCCTGGCTATGACGGAAAAGCCATGGAAATGGCTTCGTTTTTTGACCGGAAATCGGCAGTTATAAATGGCCGGAAATACAAGTTATAAATGATGATCAATGGCATTACATGGCTATGTCTATGGTTATTACATAAATGGGGTTTTAACTGACTTCTAACTGACTTATAACTGGTAAAGGGCCATAACTGTGGCGGATTCCGCAGCCAGCCTCATCAGAACTGAAGACACACTAACCACAACTGTCAACAGATATCATTATTGACATGGGTGTGCCTGAAAATGGTGGTACCGTAAGATTGTCCATTTTATGGTGAACATAATGATTAACCAAATGATTTAGGGATACCATATTTTCAAAGAAACTCATGTCTGGGGAGTCTTATCCCAGATGAGTACCCTCTGGTAAGCTAACATAGCTATTGAAAATGGCCATTTGTAGTGAGTTTTCCCATTAAGAATGGTGCTTTTCCATTGTTATGTAAGTTTACCAGAGGGTAAGTCTGAAACCAAGGCACACCAAATTCAAACTCCCACGGTTAAACACTTCATGGCCCCGACGAACCTTGCCACAAAATGGGAACAAATCCCTTTGTTTGTCAGGCAAACCCGTATGTCTATTTGTTTACACCCGCCAGTGTCTTGATTACCAACTACTCTATTGCTGTTCTATATCCCCAAAGATTGGTGGTTAAGCAGTACCAACCGTACCAACCCAGAAAAACTGTATGATTGTCTCTTCTGATTAGCTTGTTGCGATGTTTTCACCCTATTTTACTGCAAGAATTAACATCTATATACGTCTATCACATGGTTTATGTTTATTATCACATTGCTGGTTGTATCCCATGATACTTCCATTATCCCCTTAAATCAGCATTAAATCACTATGAAATCCCAGTACATCACATTTTTTCCCATTAGATTACGATGAAATCACCATTTTTCTCGGGATATCCATTCAACGCCCGGGGATTCCCAACGTCGTTTCACTGTCCGTCGTTGCGAACCGTTGCAACCGGCACCTCCCTTCTGTGACAGGTTGGCCAACAGATGGGTCAATCGAACCTGCCATCGATTCCCGCGATAGCCAAGCAGCGGGACCCAAGAAGATTTTAATCATGACTTTCTACAGCTGAAAACCATGTTTTAATGAGGTAAAGCCCATAATAATCATAATATATCATAGTATAATAACTGGTTGATGGTATATCTACCCCTCTGAAAAATGATGGAGTTCGTCAGTTGGGATTATGACATTCCCAACTGAATGGAAAAATAAAACATGTTCCAAACCACCAATCAGATGACTTGATACAGCTCAAACAACCTTTGCCAATTTTTTTATGGTTTTAAATGATTTTAAATATGGTTATAAATGGATATAAATATGATTATAAATGGATATAAATGTTTATAAATTGGATTATCATTCCATAAACAGAGTTATAAGATGCTATAACTGACTTATAGACTTATAACTGGTATTTCGGGCCATATGTGTATATTGCTTGTTTGACGGGACACATGAACCATCAACGACAAACATGGGGAAACGTGGCTAGCTGGGAAATCTATGGAAATCCCCTAGGGCCCAAACGAGGTCTTGATGGGAAATACATCTATAAATGATAGCTAAGTTGGTTTATTTGCGTAGGTTACCTAAAAAATCTGGTTTATGGTGGATATATTGAACTATAACTATAGAACAAGCTATATAACGGGTTGATACACCAACCAAATCCAACAAACACAACGGGGGACCAGTTCACGGATGATATTGGTACGTTAGTAAGCCTCAAACTGGGCTCATCAACCAATAGGGGTTTAGCAGCCGCTGCGAAAATGTGAAGATTTACCTGCCTATTTTAGTGTACATATGTACATCTAAATTTACTGTGTATTTGGTTCAAAACTAACAATGTCTGGGTTGGAATTGTATTTTGGATATACCAGTCTCGAATGTTGTCAGACATTTTTGTTGCGGTCTTGAATCGTAACATGTCGCCTGTAAACATCACTTCTCAGGTTTACCGCTATTCAATCAGCTACGGCGGCCTAAAGGTTGAGCCACCCATGACCAGAGCCCCATCCCATTGTACTGGTGAGTTGATAGGTACAAGGTGGTGCCCCAGTTCGTTAGCTAAGTTGGTAAACATAACTCCAGTAACTATGGTTTATGCTAGATGTATATACTATATATATATATATATTTATACTATTCCTATGGTTTATAAACCGACTTACCCTCTTGTAAACTAACATAACTGAGGAAAATCACGATTTTTCTTGGGCAAATCAACTATTTCTATGGCCCATTTTCGCGAACTGTAAACGTTTACCGGTTCAACATTCGGGGGGCACAACCCAACGTATCCCGGACCATGGATCCCTGAGTTGTAAGATCTGCTCACAAAGTTCCTTCGAAGAACTATTTTGGGCACGCTGGAGGGATGATCAAACAAGCAAGCCTACCGGGTAGTCTTGGTTATATACCCTCTGGTAATGACTAATCATAAGAAAACCATAGGAAAACCATAGGAAAACCATAGGACAATGGAGGTTTACCCTCTGGTAATGACTAACAGTTCGCGAACATGAACATGACAATGAAAAATGGTGATGTTCCATAGTTATGTTAGTTTACCAGAGGGTATCCCATGTTTATTATAGTTCATATCATATCCATTCATATCCCATATCATATCCCATTCTAGTCCCACTACATCACCATCAGAACTGGTTGTTTTTGTTCCTCTATTTCACCATATAAACCGATTCTGGTTGGTGGTTTCAATCCCTCTGAAAAATATGAGTTCGTCAGATTGGATCATCATCCCAACTATTGGGAAAAAACATGTTCCAAACCACCAACCAGGATTATATGCAATTATATCCTGATTATATCACCGTGAAATGGTTGGTTGACCCCGATCATCCCCAGGATATCCTTATAAAGTGAGGCCCTCTAGTGATATTGCTTGGTTTAGATTCACCCCAGTAACGAATGTTCGTTATTTGCGTACCATAAAGCATAGTGAAATTAGAGTTATGTTTACCAACTTAGCTATCGTTTGGTGGCCCACTTTGTATAAAATTATCTCGCACTCATTCATGTTATTTTCGGATTTTCCAATAGAAACCATCAATAAATTTGGGCACAAGGTGGTGCCCCATAGTTAGCTAAGTTGGTTTATAACTCCCATAACTATGGTTTATGGCAGATATAACTATAGTTAATGGGGGTTATAAAACAACTTATAAAACTGGGGGGCACCATCCTGTACCCCCCATGACTTTCGGAACCCCCCCCCCATATTTCCATAGAATTCAGTACTGCAGTCCACGCCCAGGCTGGACTGAGGACTACATCTCATCCCACCACCTCCCCCGGGGCGCACCCCATGTTGTGGAGGAATGCGATTGTAGAGATCCATCAAGGCCTAGTGATGCTGAGAGAAACCAGATCTGAAACAACGCGGGCTGCTTGACCAATGGTGATTCTTAATGGACCAAAGCAAAGAACATAGAAAAACATAGTGATTTCACTAAGAAACAAATGGATTTAATGGGCTTTATATGGATTCACAGCTGATTTATATGGATTCACAGTTGATTTATATGGATTCACAGCTGATTTGTGATAGCAGATGTTGATGCAGACTACTGGGCTAAGATTTGGGTTCATGGGGGAATAGAACTATATATAATTAATGGGCTTTATATGTAGGTTTCCTAAAATGGCAGGGGATGCCTAAAATGGATGATTTATAATGGAAAATCCGATTAAAATGAATGATTCAGGGGTACCCCCCATTTTAGGAAACCTCTAATATAGCAGCAAACATAACTGGGAGGAAACACCTTGAATCATAGATCCAATGCTAAGCCAGGCATTCTGCTTGGGTATTGAATGGGGGAAGAGATTGCATGCTTAAATGGTTATGAGTTATGATTGATCCCTATTCACAATATTCCGTTGCAATCAAAATTTCAGACTTGATCTCTCGACAATCATGGCTTTGCAGCTGCGACTCTTGAGGACGGCCTTCCCGGCCTTCTGTTCAAGTTCTTTCGGTTCTGCCTGCCACTCTTTTGCTGTGACAGGGCAACCGTTGTCAAAGTGCTGCTCCATGGACCACTCATTTGCTGAAATCATTTTGCCCCCTGTGGATGCCTTTGGTGCCACAGGCCGATTTGGGGCGACCTTCATCTCCTTGTATGGGCGCTGCTCAAAGGATGGACCAGGATCATCCCTGGTGGCGGGTTGGCATCAAGAAGTCCAAGGTTGCTTTGAGGCTGCAGGATTCAGCCAAGCCATTTAAGCCAAGACTGGTTGTGGAGAAAGGGACGACCCATGGGCGACCCCTCCAAAAGATTCTAGCTGAATTTTGGGAACGATTTCCCGAATCCTTCCATTTGTTTCCAGTCACGTCACAATGAGGTCATTATGATTCATCCAGAAAAAACAGACGAGTGGAGAAAAAAAGCTTTCCATGAAAGAAGAAGCCACAAGTAGGAGAAAGAGTATAGCGGACACAAAATCTAGAGACCCTCACCTAACAGGTGGTTAAATCTATGCTGTTGGCTAAAGACACACATATTTACCACTAAATGGCGTAACAGGCAACAGGTTCTATCCAGACAATTGTGCAACAGGTTCTATCCGGACAATTTCCAACGATAAATCCCAAAACAATTTCCAGGCCATTTCAGACTTTCAGATCAGCTCGTTTGGACCCATGTTCAACCCCAAACCTAAGACTTTCATATCCCTTCATTGTAAGTATATACCTCAAAGATATCAGATTTTCCCAGTGCCACGGATCATGATGTTTGAAAGTTTGTATGAGTTAAAAGCTTTTGAAACCCTGGTGAACACAAAAAAAAATCTGAAATAACCAAAATCGATGCTCATCCCTCTTAAACACGTTGCTTTAGGAACTCCGAAAAAAAAAAAAAAAGAATCTTCCCATCATCGATTCCTGAAGTAGTGGATATTCCATTGGCAAAATACACATCGACTCGACTCCGCAAATCCTAAAAAAAAACAGTTTTGACCATTACCCTCTGGTAATGACTAACAGTTCGCTATTGAAATGGCAATTTATAGTGGATTTTCCCATTTAAACCTCCATTTATAATGGATTTTCCATGGCTATGTTAAATAACCAGAGGGTATATCCCATAAACTCTCGCTTAATCGCAAAACACACAAGGAAAATACAGAAATTCATCCATTCATCCCCGCCTAAATATGGTATTTCATGGGTAACTTAAATTATACAATGTGGCCACCCCCCAGGTTATAAGTTGGTTTCTAAACCCCAGTAACTAGTTCGTTATAAGTACCATAAACCGTAGTGAAACTGGCGTTGTGTGGTCCCCAACTTAGCTATCAACAATCAGCTATAAATCCCATTAAAATAAATGCCCCTTTGAGGTATCTATCGTAAACGGGGGCCCCACTTTGTAACTTATATATAGTACCTCTGGATATCTTAAATAACTATGGAAAATCACCATTCTCAACAGGCACATGATCATAAATCATGTGACTGTAAATGGGCCATTTTCCATAGCTACAATGTGCCCCCCCCGCCCCAGTTATAAGTTGCTTTATAATCCCCAGTAACTAGTTCGTTATTTGCGTACCATAAACCATAGTGAAATTGGAGTTCTGTTCGCCAACTTAGCCTAGCTACCTAGGGGGCCCCACTTTGTATAAATCATGATATTTTCCGATGTTCCAGTAAAAACCACCCATATTTCCATGACTTAGGACCCCCCCCATGTTTCCATAAATCATGTGTAAATGGGCCATGCTCTTCCATTGTCCATAGCAAGCTGTAAAAGTAGAACAATCCCCAAGAAGCCCCCTATATACCCCATATAAAACCCATACAACCCTCATTGACCCTCCATGTTAACCCATCAACAGAGGTGGTATCCCAATAAATCACTTTGTCTTGGTTCAATCTCCATTTTCCTATGGTTTCTAACCCATTCATAGGTTAGGACCCTATCGTTTGGGGGCCCCACTTTGTAGCACATGATTATTTACCCTTCTGGTAAACTAAGATAACTATGGAACATCACCATTTTTAATGGGCAAATCAACTATAACTGGTTGGTGGTTTTATTTTAATCATCTGGAAAATATGAGTTCGTCAATGGGAAGGATGACATCCCATATATGAAATGGAAATTAAAAGCTGTTTGAAACCACCAACCAAATAAATATAAAAATATTCTTCCATTTTCCATAGCAAGCTGTTAAATAACCAGAGGATAACTTTCTCCATCCCCATGGCCACCGTCCCACCTTGGCCATCAGCTGCTGTGGAGTCGCTTCAGGCATCTCGGTTTTCGGAGAAAAAATCGGGTGAAATCTGTACGGGAATTTTTACATGGGAAAACCATGGGGAAAATCCTGATGTCACTACAGGGTGGTGCCCCAGTTCGTTAGCTAAGTAAGTTTAGAAGTCCAATAACTATGGTTTATAGGTGATATATCTATAGTAAATGGGGTTTATAAACCAATTTATAACTAGGGGGGCACCACCTTGTAAGAAAAATATGGATTTACCCTCTGGTTATGACTAACAGTTCGCCATGGTATAGATGGCCCTAATCGAAATAGATGGTTTACGGTTTACCTATAAACAATAGTGATGTTCCATGGCTATGCTAGTCAGAACCAGATGGTAATGGGATTTTACGGGATTTAATATCCCCTTACATTGCCCTGAACCAAAGACTTTGTATATATGGTAGCTACCTCAAATTTAGAAAAAGTGAAATGTGCACTGATCGCCCCCCTTGCTTACGGGGATATCATGGCATTTTCATTGTAGCGGGTTTATCATGGTTTATCACCAGGAAGGGGTCCCAATAAATGGCTAACTTGAATAGCTTGTAACTATAAGTAATTTAATCATTGGTTAATGGTAAGGTAGATATTTGTAATTTATTCTATGGGTTTATAAACCAGCTTGAGTGTTGTTGGGAGAGCGTAAACTGGTACCCTCCACTAAATGAACAAAACAATACGCAAATTCTGGTAAGCCAATAAAAGAAGAAAATTGCACATGTCCTTCCATGTTTCCTGGTATCTTGTAACACTGGTGTAGCACCCCCAAAAAAAAATGAACTCTCAAGACCGCCATTTCCAATCCGAAAAACATTTTCCGAACATTAAAAAAACATCCCAATCCTATTTTTGAACAACATGTTTTATGGATTTCTATGGATGTTTATGATGTCCTATTGATTTTTTAATGGAGATTCCAAGTATTTTTGCCAGCCCCAGATCTCGTAAATCGCCTCCGGATCCCCCAACCTGTGCGCGGACACGAGGGGGCGCGAGGCCAGGCGCGAAGGGCGTGAAGGACATCATGGGATCGGCGGGGAAGGTGGGCAGCTGGTCACGAGGATATCCAGCACCTGAGCAGCACATGACTATTTACAATCTTGTAAACTAAGATAACTATGGAACAACACCTTTTTTAATGGGTAAATCAACTATAACTGGTTCTACCCATAGCTATTTGCTATTGAACATGGCCATAGAAATCGTTGATTTACCCGCTAATAGCATGGTGATGTTCCAGTTCGTTATGTGGCAGTTTACCAGAGGGTAAGTTGACAACCATCTGGTTGGTGGTTTTAATCATCTGGAAACATATGAAAGTCAATGGGAAGGATTATCCCCTATAGTATGGAAAATAAAACATGTTTGAAACCACCAACCAGCCATCTCTTGGGGTTAACTAATTATGGCAACTATATTAATTATATGATATATGGTTTATTACCAGTTACTTCTACGATTATAAATCATGGGGTTATAATTCCATAATTGGGGTGACGCCATCTGACCACTAACTGCATTGGCATGACAGTCTGCAGTCTGTCTTTGGGACTTGCGAAGCCGTTTTAGTCAAACAGAACTGCCGTCAACAGACTTTTTAATGCTGTAAAATGCAAGTTACATGATGTTTCATGGAAACATCCGCCAAGCAACTATATATATATATATTATTAGATATTATATATAAACATATTGTAAAAATATACATGATATATATGTAATATATTATATATATAATATATAATATATTATATATAGCATATATTATATATA
>Ga0126342_10010646_pt1 | contig 16462 bp, 16 predicted proteins | sample Cyp1metagenome_FD_92528 | JGI IMG/M metagenome (GOLD analysis project Ga0126342, IMG submission 92528) | Coral microbial communities from Lord Howe Island, Old Settlement Bay, Australia - Cyphastrea 1 metagenome | ecosystem: Host-associated > Invertebrates > Cnidaria > Coral ... | reverse complement strand
CCAGAACAGGAAACAGAATGTTTAAGAGAACAGAGATGCTTCCAGAATAGGAAACAGAACGGTTACAAGAACAGGGGTGCTTCCAGCATAGTAAATAGAATGGTTACAAGAATGGTGCAGCAACTGGTTAAAAAATCTTTTGTCATACAAGCCCTGTAGCTGCAATATTCTCATAACACTATAGTCTATAGTTAGATATCCAAATACTGTTTTAAGTTATGGCCCTTACATTTTCTCAGTGATCTGCGATTCCGAAGCCTCAAAAAGGGGGGCGGCGGCACCTGGGCGTTAGCCCATTTATAATTAAGGCTAGTTCCCAGGCCAGGTAGCCCACACCCTCAAGCCTTCCCGTGTGACGGCGGCAGCCCCTCAAGCTTCGACTGCAGTTGCGCCATGTCTGCTGCACCGTCGAAGGGGCACCTGGCCGGATGGTCTGGGTGGCATGGATGGGCCTTGGAAATTCCTTGGATAGCCACAGGCCCCCAACAAAAAGTGATGGATTATGACGGATTGTCTACGGGGCCATCTTGGAAACCATCCTCACAAGTAAAGTAAAAGAAAGCACGCCCAGAGACAAGCCATTTAAGGGAATAACTACTCAGATAAACCTAGCTGAATTATCGCGAACAATAACTAAGCCAGGTCCTTGTAGTTTTGGAGGTTGTTATTACATGCTATTACTTGCCGGGTTCACAAGCCACATTAAGTTACTAGCTTCCAAGCGAAGTCGAAAGTGTAACCCCCAATCGGTCATAAATTGGAATACCCCCCCTACCAATTTCAATGGGGGGATCGTATTGACCTTGCGGGTGCTGTAGTGGACAGCCCACTGCCTTTCGCAGGCATCATGCTCGCAAAGGTCGGCCAGTCAGGAAGCCACCGGTTTATCTTAAAGACAACCACATCCTCACCATGAATAGTTTGTAAATGATTTGCTTTACCGACAATCAGCGGATAAGCATGATAATCTCATCACAAAACTCCACAGGTTTGTTGGAAGTAAATCCCCTGCTTTCATCGGATTTGTTGGTGAAACGTCCCGAAGTTCATCCGCAGATTCCGCACAACGTCTCCTGACGGGCGCGCACCCGTCTTTGAAGGCAGGGCATGCATCAAGGGCGTCCTCACGCTTCTCCTGGCTTCACATTTTGGCAGCTGGAAATGTGTTTTTTGCCAAACCGCCAGCCTCCTGTAGCAAATCTAAACCAACAGCAATAGCAAATCCCAGTTTTTGGCTCAGGATTTTCAGAAGGAAACTTTGAATTCACTGGACCAATAACAACTGCGAGCTGCAAGGACTCCTATATCTTCAGCCCATGGGGGCAGAGGAACAATCCCAGGCACACCTTCATATTAATGAGAGTCCTAATAATTGATTCCATTTTGGGGGTTTAATCATCTTTTTGGTGGGGAAGTGTGAAACAGTGACTAAAGGTTCACCTTTGCAGGGGAACTATGAGTAACCATGTTTTGGGCTGTTCTGGAAATGTGTTCATCAAAGCAGCACTGGCCTTGATCCAGTCTGCTACTTCCACGTTCTTGCCATAAGGGCAACCATCTGCAAAGGCTGGGCATCCCTCTGTGACCGCGACTGGAGACTCCGCATTCTCACCGCCCATGGCTGTGACGGTCGTTGTTGGCGGTCGCGCGACACGTTTGGGGCTGTTGAGATCACTACAGCCACGGGGAGAAACATCTGGCGGGCAGGTGGCCCAAAGGACCATGACTGAAATGCAACATAGCATTTAAATGCATGTACATATTTCAGCGGGAAAATCATGTACTTATTGCCTTATTGCTCAAACGGCGGATGTTCGAGGGGCGTGGCACATGCATCCACTGACAAAAATCCAAAGACAAGTTCAACTGGGAACTTCAAAGCTATGGTTCCTGACTGCAGATAATCCGTGGGGTGATCATTGTGGCATACCACCGTTTGCAGCTCTCTACGCCCAAGCGTCTGGAGGATATTCATCTGCGAACCTCAAAGCCAAGCACTGCACACGCACCATTGGTGGGCTTGCCAGGGGCAAAGCGCCCTCAAAACACGGGGTCTCCTACTAAGTGGTCCTACTATGAGGCAATCATTTGCCGTGATGTTGGCCAGTGGCACTTTCTTGTGACCCTGAACCAATCACAGGGGACACCCCTGTGTCAAAGGCTACTCGTTTCTGTGCATGGAAACCCAACTATGAGCACCCGCTGGTTGACGTTCATAGTTTTGGCCCCGTGCCCGGTATCAAACTGAGATTGTCATTTAAAGCAATGGAAAGAAATCACATGTTTGTACAGTACTCTATCTATGTAGTATTTGCTGGCAACATCCCCACGCTTTGTTGCTTCAAACTCCATCTTTAGTGGATCTCCCTATATTGGGACATGTTTGGCTGGTAAAAGGCCATATCTCATGGATATACGTCATCCCAGTTTTTTGCTGCGTGCAAAATTCATTTGTTTAGACCAGTGTCATCTAATGTCATCAGGGCAGCCATGTTTCGGGTATTCTGTTTGGCCTCCCAGATTCTCCAAATCACATGCAGTTGTTTATAATCTACCCTCTGGCAATTTAACATAGCTATTGAAAATGGTGATTTATAGTGGATTTTCCCATTAAAAATGATGATTTTCCATAGTTATGTTAGTTTACCAGAGGGTAAACATCCATTTCCTATGGTTTTCCCATGGTTTTCCCATGGTTTTCCTATCTACTGTATCCCCATTATTACTATGACTATGGATTATAGCCTCATCGTTGTTTGTATCTCAATTTATCGGTCGATATCTCCATCAGATCCCCATATCCCCATCACAATACCACCACTGTCCTTGGTGAAGTCACCTGTTTACCTTGGGAAAACCATGGGAAAACCATAGGAAATGGTTGTTTACCATCTGGCTATTTAACATAGCCATGGAAAGATCCACCCATTTTTAATAGATAAGCCATCTATTTCTATGGACCATTTCCCATGGCTATGTTAGTCATAACCAGATGGTAAGTCCCATTAAATCCCATTAAATCCCATTAAAATCACCATCAGCAGTGCTAATCCTCATGAATTCCCAGTCCCGGGCATCCCCACTGCTATCCGTCAAGCACTGCGCCATCGCTTCGACCTTGGGCCAGCCCTCGAAGTCGAAGGTCAGCTTCTCGAGCCTGCCAGGCCCAGGATATCACGGCAATGTGGAGATTTCTGGTGAATATGATAGATATATAGTAATGAATATATATTCACCAGAAATAAAATATTTATGATAGATATATATTTGAAATATACTACTGTAATGAATAAAAATATATAGTAGTATCTATGTAATGAATATAATTAGTGGATATCATAGAAATGTATTGAATACAAGTACTGGTTATAACTATGTCATAATAGTAGCATATAGTATATAATATAATATAGTTATATGAGTTTTATGCTGTAATATGTTGATGGTTATACCAGCCATGTATGGCAAATTTGGGGATGGATGGAGTGTTGGATTTCTTAGTTACATGTGGCAATTATTGTACATATAAGGTATTGGTTCTTATTGTGATTATGCAACCTGTTGCGATAAGTGTCATCGGATTTTTGGATGCAATTGTGTGCGTTTGTGATAGTATGGGTATGGATCAATACCTATTAATACCATTTTTAGGGGAATGAACATCCATTTACCAGCTATTTTGATGTTCACCAGGGGTACAAGGTTTTGACACACTGCCATACAGTAAAATAATATGCCCTCCAGTAAATTAACATGACGACCCTGCCATGAGCTGGGGCCCCTGGGGGTTGGAAGATGAGTTCCCCCTGAAAACTGGCGATGTTCAGGGTCGAGCTGTTAATCGGAGAAGGGGTAGTGATAACTAACCTGTTACAATAGAATATGGCATATAATAATACAACTGAACATATATTTTCATATTATACAGTTAAAGTTGGGGAGAGCGAGGCTACAGCAAGGGGAAAGCAATGTTGGGGAAAGCAATGATTAATTGTAATCATTGATGAATGATACGATATAGTTAAAATATGGCTTAAACATATAATTATTCGTAACATGTTGTAATTACCTTGGGCATACTAAACTATACAAAATAATGCTCCTCGTGTCACAAATATTGTGTTGTAATGATGTAACTTGTGTTCTTCACTGATAATGATGATTTGCTGGAGGTACCAATGATAACATCATAACGATATACATATTATATGATTCCCATTGTTCCAGTGATTGTAGTGTGATAACGGTGATAATGTGCAACTATCCTGTTCACCAGCAAGATACCTAGGATAGATATACGTATGTTTATTGCATGACCAACAACAAAGCTAGGGAGTACATGATATCATTAACCCCTGGAGGCATGTGGGATATGAGACATTACCGTTGGGGTTCAATGTTGTGCATGTTGTAGAAGGCAACCACTGTGAAGAAATGTTGGTTCACCAAATTCCCCAATCATGGACAGCACTTTTTTTTGGATGTTTGAGGTGCTTAAATCGCAGGAATCGCAGGAATCGTCCGGAAGAATCCGCATGTCTTAAGTCCAGTGGAAAAATGAGGGATTTGAGCCACACAAAAAATGATGTCATTGACAAAAAACTGGCGCTCAAGACCAATCAACGGAACTTAAGCAGTCAAAATCCCGCGGACCATCATTTGGTCAGCCATGAGGTCTGTGTAAAGAAAAAATATCGATCTACCCGATTTAATGTGCAAATATCCCATCTTACTTGGCCATTAAAAGTGCGGGCATAAATATCTATATATACCCAATCTTGTATCACACCTCATTTGCAGTCCATTTTACACCTCATTTTGTACCTTACTAAGTCAATGAGTTCTTGGTTGGTCCATGGCCATCTCTTTTGGGCCCGAAAAGTTAGTTTTTGAACAAAAAAAACATATTTTTGTGCAACGTTTTTGGGCTGAAACCTGCGTGCAAAAAAATGCTAACTTCACTGTTCAAGACGAACCTTCGTTCAAACATTTCTCGTCTGCTTTTAAGCATACCCGTCGTTTCATCCTTTTTCTCACCAAAACGATTGTCTGGTAGGTGATCTTTATCATCCCGCACACAAACCCCCCCAAAAAAAAACTTGTCATCACGACCAGTCATCCCAGTCGTATGGTTACAAAAGACAATAAAGTCATTACAAAAGAAATCCGCAAAGTCCGCAACCAGCTGTGTCCACCTCGAAAAGCACACTACTCCTTCGCCAAGGCCGGCCTGCTGCTGCACCAGTTCAGGAAGTGTTGCAGAGACGCCGTGCTCCGACTCTTAGCATCTTCAACTGGTGTAGAGGAGAGCGGTGAGGGCGAACTAAGCATGGATGAGTCATAGGGGAAATTAATGATTAAGCCTGGGATTGTCGGATGTTCAGTGGAATGTATCTGGATATTAAGCGGCAACATGGCTGTCGGCAACCACATTTGGGGTGCCTTCCCAAGCCATGAGGCCAAAATGGACATTTGCCATTGAATTGGCGGCTTACCCCCCTTGAAATTTGGGTGGAATCTTAGGAAAATGCCTTTTCTTGAGAGATGTCCCTAGTATTTGCCAGATTCGCCGCTTCCACGCCACTTGAGAGGGTGCTTGGCCCGACCCTGCCCAGACCCCGGCCCTCACTTGGATTGGTCAGGCCGAGGTAGGGCCCAAAGTTCGGGCGCCACCAAACCCCAAAAGACAGACAGGTACGACCCCCTAGCCTGCTCTGCCCTGCTGCTGGCAATGATGAAACTCATACAAGTGCACGCGCATGGCCATGTTGGGCAGTAAACCTCAGGCCAAGCAAACGGCAACCTTCGGAGTCACAACTAGAGCGGGCACTCAAAAAAAACAATCATCCCCTGGCAGTAGTCCACCGGATAAGCAGTACATAGCAGTACCAGGTCCCCTATTCCTGGGAGTATACCATGACAAAGGCTGTTGACCAGTTGTTCTCGTGATTCTGGGCTGTGCAAGTAAGTTGATGTGAGTTGTACCTCCTCCATTTCTTGCCTTTTTTTGGGGAGAATTTTTGGGCCAGTCAAATTTGCCACCTTTTCATGACTATACTTTGCATGCCGAAACGTTATAATACAACAGCAGCACACATTAGGACTGTTAACTATGTACAATTATGTGGTCTCCTTCACGTGTTTTGCTGGTGGAAAAAAATTTGTTCTCAAACCATTGTTCAAGTCCCATCTTCGCAGGTCAAAATCACCCGCAACTGCCTGAGATTCCCATTTTGGCTTGTGACATCCCCGTTTTTGTGGTTTTGACATCCCGACTCTTGCTGGTTACATCCAACTTGTTTTGGGTTGTTAGAACTTTTTGGCGGGTTCAACCATGAGAAGCAAGCAAAATCCCCCTTCTTGAACCACTTCGGTTGCACAAAAAACATTTCCAAATTTCCACTGGTAAAATTCTATAATGTGCTTGGGAAATTCAATGCATAGCTCCAACTGGCTCCCCATTTAAAGACGGGAATATGGATACCCAAATCGCTCAGCTCACCGCTCCCTCCATTTATCCCCAATTGTTGAGGGTCACCCACCACTCCATGGCACGCCAAAGGAAGCTATCCAGCGCCAAGACCAGCGAGAAGACGCTGCCACCGAGCGAACGCGCGATCATCAGGTGGTAGCCCATGATGCTGCTGAGCTCCTTGAGAACATCCAGTTGGGGACATGCATGATCTGGTGATTTTGGGGGTGATGGGATTAACAACCATATGTCATCAACGTGATTTGGTTTTGTCTGAACGTTTAGGGGGAAACCACCCGAAAATCCGGTGTTTTCTCATCATTCTTCCCTTGAAAATTGGCACTGCACGTACGCCCCTTTTTCAGACACACCCGTTTTAACTGCATGTATATACATATATATATATATATATACATATATATATATATATATGTATATCTGTGTGTGTGCGTATATATATAGGTATAGTTATAGATATACCCTTGGAAATTTGGAGAAGTTTGGTGATAAGCCGTCATTATATTTGTTTTAAAGGTTGAAATGGTGTATACACCTTGTGATACCCTTAGACCAAACCAGCGGAGCATCCCGCCGCGAGGGCGGCTGCAAGCCCTGAAATGGTCGGGATCTTCACCGGGATTTAGGGACAATCTAACTAGAAAAAAACTAAATAAAACTAAAAAATGAATCTAACCAGTCAAAACCTTCAGAAACCGCCAATCAGAAAAAATATCGGTTGTACCATGTTATACATCGATTTCTTCACGATCTTGACGGCTTAGCCCCATGTTCAGCCACTGCTGGAGATATAACCAAGATATGAAGGTATTCTTCGCAATGGTTTTTCAACTAATGTATTGGTGGATGCTTCCAAAAAAAATATTGGAAACTAGTGGTTGTTGGAAATATTGGATGCCAATTCAACATTGATCAATGTTGAAGCAATCTTAAACCATGCCCAAATTTACCATAAAAGGGTAGTAACCATCAAAATTATGGTTGGTCGATTATTGTTTTACCAAATAACAGCTAACATTACACCAGCAGCTACGGTTGCATCCCTATCTTTCCGCTTTGATTTCTGACTCAAAAATCACCATTTTTATCCCTGGGATGTCTCCTTCTCGGGCGGGGGCACAACGTCTGAGCTCGCCCTCGTTGCACAAGCTTGACCGGTGCATGAACGTCTCATTCTTCGTGGTAGCAAACAACTAGAAATCCTCCATTGGAAAATCCAGTTGTTCCAAACAACCCGTGAAGAATCAGGAAGTCCCTAGTTAGATCCCGCACGTTGGATGGAAATCTATAAGCTTGGGATTTTCCATCTCCACATGATTGGATTGCCAGAAAGTATTCGTCCAATCAAGATTCTCGATACAGGGGCAAATGATTTTTTGCAGGCGCTGTCTGAAATGGGTTGATTGCAAGGACATTTGACGGGAAAACTTGTTGCTGTGGTGTTGACCTCAAATATACAAATGTGGTCGTGCTGCAAATTTACGCTTGAACCAAGTCTAGGATCAAATGGTCTGACATTGCATCCCCGCATCACCAAAAAAGTAAAACAAAAACCCAGGCCTCGTGTAACCAATTGAAACCCACATGTTTGTATCTGCCAGGGCTGATTCACCGCAAAAAAAAGGGAGCATCCACTCTATCAACCAACCATCATTTGTAAACTATATAAGACCATATCCCCATATTTTGAGTTTCAGATGCTACCAGTGACCAGCTGTTAAAAATGGGCCCAGAACAGGTACCAGGTACCACATTTCAGCCACGTGTGGCACCAGTGCAGCTGCAGGCGCAAATCTACATCCTTCAAGGTCTCCAAGAGCAAGCCTGGACTTCAAGCGGTGAGCCAAGACGACCAATAGAGAAATGGGTTGGCTACGCCTAAACCTGCAGGATGTAAAAAAAAATCCCGGGAATAGCCGTTTAGTAAAGCATGTGTGTGCATATTTGTCTGAATATTTGTAAGATATTATGAGCCAGCTAAAAGCGGTATAGCCTCACGTCAGGGATTTGTCGCTTGGATGATCCTACAACGGGTCCCATACCATCGGCCCCTATGGGGCGGACGCGGGCAACCGACCCAAGCGGGCCATCAATCAGTCGTTTCAACTGCTCACGAGATATGACGAGATTGCCATTGCTGATGGCTGGTGAGCCAGCTTGAAGATATATCAACTTGGATCATGCTAATGTTCATGGACAACGTCTACAGTACCTTCTTCGGAGTTTTTGGTGCTGGTAAAGCCTTTGTTCTACTTGATTTCCGTGATCTAGAATCTAGAACAGTCTAAACTAGGACTAGTGCCACTTTCCAAGTATGGAACCTCTTTCAGCGCACGGCTTAAAGCACCCAGAAACACATCACGTTCCAGATCGATTGGATTGATGGCTTCGAGGACCAGCCCATCTCCTGAGAAGCAACTGCCGTCCCGCCATATGGGGTGTGTGCCTTCTATACCTTCACCGTTGACGGTATTCCTATGCACAGCGTAGTCAATAGAAATCTAACTATACAAAATCAATACTGATACCAGTAGCTACTAATAACAACAATAATAATAATTAATATATTATACATGCTCTGTTTGTGTTTGTGTGTGTGTCAGTTTGGTGAAGCTATCCCAAAAACATGAGTCCATCATGACCATGTTCCCAGGCATAATGGAAGATCCCATATCATTTAACCCGTCAACTGGAAATATGATAGAGATTGCAGCACATGAGCAATCCCAAAGACTTGAGACGCTCCTGCTTCCATCTGTCCACTTGTTGTTCCTGATGATACATCATCCACTTTGGGGATTAACCGTCCTTCAAACAGCATTTAACATGATATTTCAGTGCATCCCCCCAGCAGGAAGATCAAAGATTATTGCGTTATTCCTGGGTCATATCCCCATCTCATTTCCTTGTTTCGATGATAAAATCTCAGCTGTTGATGGTCCAACACCCAATTTGTTGTGGTTAAATCATGTTAGATTCCCTTTTTTCAGGGGTTCCATATGGTTCGATACCCATGGCTCCAAATGGACCCTCAAAAATGGAGATCCTCGACACCGCAGGCGTCTTTGATGAAAACCCGGAAGCTCTCCACGTTGAACGTTTTCAGGATCACCGCGGCACCTTGGAAAACGCTCCACCAGGTCGTCACCGGTGAAGACAAGAATTTCACCATTAAACTGGGATATAATGGGGATTTCTGCGCATGTGTATATATATATATATACATACACACGTAACTACATATAGAGAGAGAGAGAGAGAATTTTCAAATTTAATCTTAAGTGATTTTAAGTTTCAAGCGTCAAATCGGGAATCGATCATGAACCACTGGAATATGGCGGGGATTTAACCAATAAAAAATTGTGACTTTTTATGGCGTCAAAAATTGAATCATCAAGAATTGTAACATGATGATAACTGATCCATGACAATCTGTGATTTAACCATTAAAAACGAGGATAGAGGGGATATACTGTAGTGGGGATACTGTTGGTAATACACAATGGTTACCCATCCCATAACTGCTATACATGGCTATACCAGCTTTTACTGAATAAATATGAATAAATCACCATCAAATCCACATGACGAATTACTGGTTAATGCCCGCGAAAGTCAGGCCCCCGTTTGTAAGCGGGTCTATAATCCACCTGAACTAGAGCTACATCTGCCATAATCCACAGTTCACCTAGTTGTAAAATCTTATAATCAACTTAGCAAACAAACTGGGGCACCACCTGATATGTAGCCCAATGAATATCCCCATTATACAGCCACTGTACAACTATCGTTCCGGGCCACTTTGCAAATGGTTTATCTCCATCGTATCCCGACCTTTTAGTGGGTTAACCCCTACATTTGATGATTAAAGCGGGTTTTACCACTCAAAGTTAGGGTAAATATGAGTAAAACACTACCATCTGGTTATTTAACATAGCCATGGAAAATCACCATTTTTAATAGCTAAACCCAGGTAAACCATCTATTTCTATGGGCCATTATCCATGGCTATGTTAGTCATAACCAGAGGGTAAATCCCATTAAATCCCATTAAATCACCATAAATCCTACTAAATCATAGTAAATCCTGGTTAAATAACCATGGTTTTACAATGTTCATCAACCATTCACTGCCATTCACCCACCCTTCACCCGCCATTCCTTGATCCCAAGGGGCGACTCAGCAGGATCTCCGTGTGCATCCGCTGCGCCAGGTCGTTAAAGATCTGCGAGGACTGGGGCCGCCGCCGGCCTTCGCCTTAAACAAAGATTTTGGGCATCAAAACTGGGATTTCACCATCAAAACTATAGGAAAAATATGGAAAAATGATAAGTGTTGAAGTTTTAAGCTTAAAAATGGGGAGTTGATGTGATTTAAATATCATCAAGAATGGTAACATACATTAGTAAGTTAAACATGAACAGTGGCGATTCAACCTTCAAACATGGGGATATTAATGTGTGGAATATATATGTGTGTGTGTGCATTTGTATTTATATTTATATCTATATTTATTCATTTAGTTTTCTTTATTATATTTAAAAAGAAAACATTGCCATGTTAGCCATGGCAAACCCATCCATGAGGTTGATCAACCGTAATCAACCTCATGGATGGGTTTGCCATGGCTACCATGGCCGTGGTATAATTGGCATGGCACATAGTGGAATCGGCAATGTTCTGTTTGAAATCACCAGAGGGTAAGCCAAAGAAAATGGATGGCCAATGGATGGCCAGTGGAGATGGGATGTGACCTGGAATCTCATGCCCTGCCAGAAATCTTCCCAGGCCATAACCCCAAGCCGAAACTGCCAAGTCAGAATGGTGGACAATCTTCCCAGCCAAATCATGACATGAGTAAAATAAGCTAATAAGTTACATAGAAATATCATCGAATATCACTAAATACATGTGTATTTTCCTGCGGTTCCACGTTGGCATTCGTCGGTAGAGACATTGCTGGCCATGGCACAGTTCTTTGCGATTTCCAGACAACACCGTCCTTGGTAGCATCACAGCTGCCAACTTTGATTTAGTGAGTGAATCCTGGTTCCTGTTTTCCAATCTGTCCCCAAAAAAAAGATATTCACCATGCTGGGACCCCCTTCCTAAATTGGATGGAAGAGGAAATATTGTGGAATGATTGACTTTTGCATTCAAAATACTTTTACACTCATTCCCGCAGAGTCAAAGGCCTGTTCCCCCCAGCACTGCTGCCTCTGCGCTTTTTCCGCCTGCACTCTCTGTGCTCCGCGTTCCGGAAAATCACACAGCCCTCAGCCATTGCTCCTGGCAGCTGCTCAGATGCCCAGGGTGGGGCCCTTCTTAAACTGCAGCCAGGCCGACACGAAGAGCCCCAGCACCGTAATGGGCACCGTGCCAAGGACGATGCCCAGCATCAAGGCCTCCACGGTTGCCGCTACGCTGACGCTGCTCCCCACCTCCAACTGCTGGGCGTCCATGGCCTCAATGGCTTGGGCCATCTGCGGCACGGCCACCACCCCAGCCGCGGCCACCGCGCCACGCAGCCCATTGGAGTTGGGAGCTGCCACAAAGGCGTTGCTCAGGAAGACGGCCGCCAGCAGGCTCAAGGCCATGGCGGGGAGGATACGGCGAGCCATGGCTTCAAGTTAAGGACAAGCACGAGGCAAGGAATTGGGTTGATGGGCTGTGCTCTGAGCCTGGCAGCAGACCTTTCACTTCTTGGGTGATCCGTTTGAAGTCAGGATAGGCGAATACAGAGTAAGATCATAACCCCAAGCACAAGCTGGGACCCATTAGGATAGATCCTGATTGGGCATCCCTCCAGGAGAAAAAAACGGATCTTTGGACTTCTCCCTCCAATGATGGAGCCTTAACAAACACAAGGAGGGTATAGTTTTACGTTTTAATTTATAAGTTATCACTCTATATTGGAATGTGGCAAATGCCCTTTATTGGAATGTGGCAAATCCATTAAAATAAAATAAAATGCTCTTAGTAGGTTTAAAAAAATCCTAATCTAGTGATAATTGGAGGATGGTCAATGGATTCCTCCAGGCAAAAGCACTGGCGGCCAAGGGGCTCATGCTGCCGACCGCAGCGAAGCCGCTCCAGACGTCTTCGGGGTCCATGGTGGCCCAGACCTCTTCCGCAGGTCTTTCCAGGAACCATCCCTTTAAAAACTGATTGGTGGCTTCAGTATGCCACAATTTAATATAGACCTCAGATTCCTCCACGATAAATGGACTTTTAGAGAAACCACCACTTATTTCTGACTCTTTGAGGTTCCATCCCCTTTGTTGGCTGAAACCTGGAACAGTGGGCGCAGGATAGGGCTGGTCAGAAACGGATTTGAGAGCCATCCTACGTCCTTAATCTTGGCAAAATCTAACCCTGAAACTACCAGTAAGAGGTAACTCAAATGAATGGCTATGTCAGTAGCCGACTGCCATGGCTAGAATCCTGTAGTAGGTCCACCCCATATCTGGGCAACATATGGTGATCAATCATGTCAAAACATATCAACCGCAAAAAAAATCCTACATTTGCAGATCATTTCTCCTACAAATCGCACTTATGGTGAAGTCGTTTAGATCGCAGATAGCAGAGATGATCCCACCTCTAACTGCCGTTGCCAGTTGCAAAGCCTTTGCACCATCCAAGCATGCAGGGGGGGCCCAACAAACATCCGCACCTTGCGAAGAATTTCGACCCCTTTCTGCACCTGCTGTAGCTCCTGCGGCAGCATTGAAGCAGTGGGATGTTTGATGTTGGCGCTGGCATCCCTGCAGCTAGGATCAGTGAGTGGATAATCACGAACAAGTATATGTCCAGAAAAGAGAGGCAGACACGTGACGTACGTAGGTACGTAGGTACGGTAGCTACGGTAGCTACGGTAGGTAGGTAGCTAGCTAGCTAGGTAGGTAGGTAGGTATGTATGTGCGGTACCGTATCGAATCGTAAAGGACCACATAGTGGCATTTCACGCGCAAGATTGTGCAAGCACATGTCGTATTATTTCCACGTACATCTTCACAATTGCTTCCCAGGGTAAACTGTCCCAGCGCCGCTAGTAAACTGTTCCACTCTCCTGATCTTCAGCTGATTCTCGACACCACAACTCCAGCAAGGGTGTGAAAAACCTGTGCAGGGTCACACAAATAGGAGAGAAATCTAAACGCAGGTGAGGAATTTCCGAATGGATCCAAATAGGCGTCATCTTTTTGAGTCTTGTCATTTTCCTTTTTCCGTCCTTGATGGCCAACCCCAGGCGCCCCACAATTCCGTTCATTAATCGGTTCATCGCCCTATTTGTAGATCGTTCTCCTCCCATTCCGGGTTGATTCACCTGATTCATCATTCATCATGTCATGCCCGCCCGAAAAAACAAAGATGTTTTATCGGATAAAGATAAAGACGTATAAAGACCATCATCTGTCATAAACCCAACCCAAAAAAAAAAACACCCCATCACACCCTGACCCCCTCGCGAACTGGGCGCCTCCCCAACGTGTGTCGCCCCTGGCGGATCAGATGCTTCAGCACCTCCGCGCGCAAGACACTCAGCTCCAGGCCGCACAAGGCCTGCGCCTCCGCGGATCAGTTGGGCACTGGGGATTCAGCGGAAAATAGGGGATGAGTATCCCCTTGAAATTCGCCTCAAGGGGTGCGACCCCGCTATTTGTAGCTATAAGCCGCGGAGTCTTGCAAAAAGCCTACAAAATGAATGGGTGCTAGTAAAAAGTTCTCCCTACACAATGGTAGGGCTTTGTGCACGAACCAGCTCTTTGCAGCACCCCCACATTTTGTAGGGATGTATATTTTGCCAGGATGTTTGATTTCTATATTTTTCTGAGTATGATTTTTGCTTGCATGTTTGGACCCTGAACCCCAAAAAAGGCATCATTTTGTAGGAAACTGTTGCTCTGCAATTTCCGTGCGTTTTTTTCAATTGTCTTTAAGGAGCAACCCATCCTTTTCGTAAGGAAAGGGGCTCAATGATATGTGCGTGTCTTTTTACAATGTTGACAAAAAGTAAAGCGTTCATACCCTTCTTCTTTTGCCCAAGAGTTGAGTTGTGTTGGAACGCCAGGCTGACACGGACAAGTGACATGGCGTTGCATTTTGAGACCTTTGTGGTTGCAACTCTGCTGCTTCGCAACTCAACTGCAAAATCCCTGCAAAGCATGAATTCCCTACAAAATGGCCATTAAAATCAACAGAGGGATTCCTTACAAAATGGATGGCCCCAACCCAGCCAAGTTTTCAAACTGCATTTTGAGATTGATATATATGATAGTGATTTTATGCGTAAATCATGTTTTTTCTTGCTCTTACAATATGGCCAGGTGCAGGCAGGCTCCCTACAAAATGGCCTCCGAAATGGGCCTTGAGGCCCTTCAAATTAGTACATGCGACAAAATGGCTGGGCTCTTGAAAGTGAATTCCTACAAAATTACCCTAGCAGTCGGGCTTATATGGGGCTTAAGGCCAGCCATTTAATAGGGGAAATTTCAACGGGGATGGATGAGTGAATCATGACTATTATGGGGGTCTAGTTCATTGTGTTGAATGGTTTTAACGTGACTTAACTATCAAAAACTGGATCAAAACTCAAAACCCACAAAGGAACTTCGGATCGACTGTAGATTTGTAGCCCAAAATGGCGGTGTTCACCAATGATGATCCATGCCCCGTAATTTTACCATGTAGTCACTTATTTTGGGGGGCTCACACATCTCCAACCGCAAAGGAAACCAGCACACATTTTTTCCCAGCTTGGCGGTATAGCATTTGCGCAGGGCAGAAGGGGGGGCCGGGGGGTGGCCGTGGCCGTAAACTCTCAAGCAGAAAAGTAATCAAGTGATACTGGGTGGTGGTTTCAACCTGCAAATTGGAATCAATCATATCAAAACTGATCAAAAATGTAATTTTCCTGGAATACTATGGAAAATCACTCTAGCTGAACTGCCGAACCCCACCCAGCAGGATTGCATTTCGAGCGTTTGAAAACTTGGACAGCACGTGAGCTGCGAAAATTCTCACCGGAATCTGGGAAATGGTGTCACGCCTTGCCGAAAATCACCTAGTGGTTGCTGGCCCAAAAAAACGAAAAAGGTTCCACGGTTGTCCCATCACAATTGCCCCACGTCTAATTGTTGATAAATGGATGGGGACATGGTCTGACACGAGCATGAATATGAATGTCGCTCTTACACTTCCAGATTATTGGGAAATCACCTTTGCATGGAGGAAATCCATCTTGAAATTAGATATCAATGGATTTGTTTAATCATGTTTAATTAAGGTAAGCGATTGGCAGTTCACATTAGAACGTCCCACCACCTACGGACAATGAACACCCAATGTTAGTTTTGGGGAACCCGCCAACCCCCACTGTGAACGTTCGTGCGTTGGTCATGCACCTCATAGTGATGATGATACCTCAATGTTTCTTGAACAAACATCGTTTGATGATTATTGAAACCAACAATCCACGTCATTTCCCCGCTTTGTGGGTTATGAAATCGCCACGTTCGCGAGCAATCATCAACATCCCCACGTCCTTATGACCCTTATTAGCTAATTCGATGGTTGCTGTGCAAACAAAACTGGCAGCGAATAAACACAAGAAAATCCATCATTGGTTATATACACACCCCAAATTATTGAACAAAACATAGTAACCAAAAAAAATAGTTTAGAAAATAATTTTCTGCACTTGGACCTGGCAATTTGGGGTGTTGTTATGTTTAAAATCCGCCCACACCGCTTTGGCGGTGAAGGCGTGCTTATTGGGGGGAAACAGCTACACTAAATGCTCAATCACATTTGTTAATATAGCAGTCGCTATATAAGCTTTAGCTGGGGGGGGCCAAAAACGGTTTCGCACCGAGACCAGAATTAGGTGGTGTTTTCGACATTTTTCGAGGATTTTTGGGTGTCTGAGCGCAAGAGGGTATTGAAATGGAATTTTGGGTCATTTTGGT
>Ga0126342_10010645_pt1 | contig 16464 bp, 11 predicted proteins | sample Cyp1metagenome_FD_92528 | JGI IMG/M metagenome (GOLD analysis project Ga0126342, IMG submission 92528) | Coral microbial communities from Lord Howe Island, Old Settlement Bay, Australia - Cyphastrea 1 metagenome | ecosystem: Host-associated > Invertebrates > Cnidaria > Coral ... | reverse complement strand
ATCTTCAATACGGGTTTAATTCTCCCACCCCCGTTAAACTTCTACATTCATTGAAGATCTTCAATAAGGGTTTAATTCTCCCACCCCCGTTAAACTTCTACATTCATTGAAGATCTTCAATAACGGTTTAATTCTCCCACCCCGGTTAAACTTCTACATTCATTGAAGATCTTCAATAAGGGTTTAATTCTCCCACCCCGTTAAACTTCTACATTCATTGAAGATCTTCAATAGGGGTTTGATGATGATGATGATGATGATGATGTGTAAGAGACTCGCACAGGTCCCTATGCTGTGCGTGCCGGTATACAGCAATGATGCAAAAAAAGACATTGTTACCACGTTTTCAGCACATACCGCGGACAAATCGAGGTGTTTGCCCGTCATATTACTATTGGGATACGAGTGGGATAATAGTAAGATGATATCAATGGTTTTACCCTTGGATCGAAAACGGCCCTAGTTCCGTTGTTTTCCTTGCTTAATAGGGATACTATTGGAATGAGAATTGGATAGTAGTAGGATATATTAATGGTTTTCCCTCTGATAATCAAACATGGCTTGCTGGATAATTGACCATTAACAGATGATTATCCCAGCTATAAACCTCCATTTAGTGTAGGGACTTTCCAGCTAGCCATGTTTGATGACACCGGAAGCGTCGAATGATACGTTCGCTGGGGCCTAAAAAAAGCGATAACAGTGGTTGATATAGTTTGGGTGAATTCTATGGTTTACCCTCTGGTAATGACCAACAGTTTGCTATTGAAAATACCCTATTTAGTTTGTTGATTTACTTGTTAAAAATGGTGATAGAATCTTTAGCAAATTGTGAGTTTACCAGAGGGTATAGTACATACATCGAACTCATGGGGGTTATAAACCAACAAATATAGCTTGAGGGCAGCACCAGGGGTTGATTCACCCAAGCTGTAGGCCTTGTAGGCGCACCCGTTCAGCTATACTTGGTGTACTATAATTGGATAATGGGGAAACCAACCCGACTTCGGAAAATTGACACATGTAAATGAAATATGGAAAACATGGAACATATAATGGAAAATCAACTGTTTCCCTACAGGACGTGATCTATCACTTGGGGATGGAAAAAGTGCCGTTGATAGATCATGTCCTAGAGAAACAGTGGATTTTCCATGGTATATGTAATATTACCATCTGGTTACTCAACAAATCTGTGGAAATCCATTACCAATGGAGGTTTTAAAAGGACAATCATTATGACTGTCCATATAGTCGGATTTTCAGAATTCCAACTGACGAACACATATTTTTCAGAAGGGTAGGGTTCAACCACCAAGCAGAATATTATATCTTAGTTTCCACGAGGTCAACCACAACTGGGAACCGCCTATTCGATTTTTTTTGATGTCAACGGTGATGACGCGATGCCGCATATAACGACATACAACCAGGCCAATTATGTGGATGAAACTTATTGAAAGTAAGCGAGCCTTGATTCAATGAGTTGGCTTGATGTGTTCAAATTCGGGACAGAATTGATTCACTCTGAAATGTAGGAGCTTCAACCAGACCTTATCCCTTAACATTCCTGAAAAACCAGTTTTCTCCAGCTTGAAATCGTTTGTTCGATGGGCAATGGAGTCAACTAATTGCTTTTTAGGTGGTTGTACAGTATGATCCATTATGTAGCCAGGTTTCTGCAAATAAGCTCCAGTTACTACTGTCAGTTGGCTAACTCAATGCCCCATCAAAGTACCTTCCTAACATTTGGGTCAATGGTGTACACCACTGGTCATTTGATCGAATGGTGGTATGGGATGCCGAAGACAAAGCCACAGCGAAGCAACCGAGCCTTGCAACTCGAGATGATTCCAACGCAAAAAAAATCGAATTAGGGCGGTGAAACCATGTTGTTTGGCAGCCAGATTTGAAAGGTACGGTTAGCTATAGTCTCTTTACCAGGTTTGGGAACGTGAAGCCACCAAGGAAATCATCTTTCAGAGCGACAGAGACCAAAAACCATTGGATCCTTCTGGAAATGCGGTAAAGCCACCAGTTTGAAGGCACTACATCAAGCTTGATTTTGTTCATTATGAATTCAAGTAGCTTCTCAAAACGGATGGTCAAGTATCTTCTTAGAAAGCATTTGGGTCCAAAGGGACTATATGGGGGTTTCTTAAGTTATGGGAGATCCCCAGTCGTCACCATGGTTTTCACTACTAACATGGAATGAATTGGATGATTTGTGGGTGCCTCCATGCTTGAACACCTCCATACATTCTTACTTATCATGACTTATCTGGATTTCTGATAAGCTGACGTACCTATTGGATACTTTCAGGTTTTCGTCAGAGCCGGGTAGATACAATACAGGTCACCTTGTCCATGAAGAATTATACATTGTAGGCAGTATCATCCCCAACCTTGGATAGGTAGACACTAATCCTTTAGTATTTCGCTATAATGGGAAATAGACTCTAGGCAGGACCAACAAAAGATTATTTTTTTCTGTGAGCTAAAGATTGGCCATGGTATTGTCACTGCACAAGCCTCAGTGGTATGCAGACAGGGTCAGCGAATCTTTGCCGGGACGATTGCATGACAAGTATGGCAACGGCTCCGCATAGAATTGCCTCAGAATAACCAGGCAAGTAGTGCGGATTGGGCTCATCTCCGCATGAAGTATCCCCCAAAATTTGTGGGACGCGGAATCGATGTCCCAATCAAAGAAATAAAAGAAATCACTAGAATCAGAAACAACCGTAAACCGTAAACAAACTTAGCTATGATCAATCACATGAATGAACTATCAATCCCTTCTTGTTTTAAAACTAGTTCACCATTTGTACTCGAGGACAACACACACTCGCTTGGTGCCGATGACCAAAGCCGTCAACGATAGGAAAGTTAGTTTAGTTCACTGGGTGATTTCTATTGTTTTTATTGGCAAAATCGATGCAGCTCACGGGGGCTAAACCAACTAACATAACTGGGCACAACCTTGTAACAATGCTTAGTTGTCAAAAAAGAGCCTAAATCAGCTGAAGTTGACTCAAGTGTTGGCTTCAACATTCTGGATTTGTTTTTAAGGCCCGATCCCGAGGCACTGTTTGAAACAAAAGAGCCCCGCTTGCCCGGACTCGTGTTGCCGCGCCCACTTATGCCCCCATGGTTGAGACACTCAGAGAGCTCTCCGCGCAGGGGTCGGCATTTAGCAGCTAGCACTTCAACCGCAGGGTTCTGCAATGTGGTGCCCCCTCAGTTATAGATGGCTTCATTATAAGCCCATTGACTAGTTCGATATATCTACCATAAGTCCTAGTTATTGGAGTTATTTGTACCAGCTTAGCTATCTTAGGGGCCACCACCTTGTGCAAACTCAACCTGTACCTGCTGCAGCAATGCTAACAATTAGGCTTCAAGGCTTTCAATCATCAGAACCTGGTTTTGGGATCGACAGATGGCGGCCTTGCAACCTGTCTGCGCATGTTTGCATTACTTTTCAACGGCTTCTTGACAGAGCCATGTTGGATAATGCAATTCTGTTTTTGGCGCCATACTTGCTTCGGGTTTGCAGCAGTTGGGTTCGGCGAAGAGCGATTTGTTGCCCGCCTTCTTACTTGTTTGAAGACATGGAGTTGCAGGGCAGGCAGGCCTTCACAAACAAGATGAAAAACAGAAAGAATTCTTTGGGTTCAGGTCTAGTGAGTGCTGTGAACTTCGGCCTAAGCCCCATCGAAGCCCACAGCACCCTTGGAAGGGTACATGCCTACTCATGACTGTCATGTTCCCGCATAGGCCCCTCAACCATTGGGGACTCCTCTTGCGCCATTCCGAATTTCTTGCGGGTGCGTCTTGTCATCACAATCTGAACATTCAAACCTAGTGAGTTGAATCTTGCAGCATTCCGGTTTCCTGCTTTTGCAGGGTTCAAGTTCAAAACATGTCAAATACATTTTCGGATTTGCGTCCGTCCCTTACAATGAAGCTTGCGCAAGCTTCGCCAATACCAATAGTGCAAGTATCAAAACGGTGCACAATCGATAAAAATCACGTTCAACCATACTTCGAGCAACTTGACAACATCTTGACAGCAATCATTCTGCTCGTTGTATTTGGCAGAACTGCAAGCCGCAGCCAAGACAGCTATTTTAAAAGAAGAGCACTTTCATGTTTGAGTGTTCCATCGATGACCTGGGTGTGCGTGAAGGTTCCTCGCAATCAAGGCCACCAAGCCGGCATTAATTCTCATTACTATTTCTGCAATAAGAGTTTACGCCGGCATGTCAGAACACATACCAGATAAATAGGGGTGTAAAGTAGACCGTCCAAGGTGATTGTATATTCGTTCCCAAAAACGGCAAAGTCGTTCAGAATACCAAGGTGAAAGGGCCAGCAATGTTTCACTGTGTTCTCGCGTTAGCTGATAACCGCTACACATCAATCACAAGCCTTTGTTTATCAGTGGGATGAACCAGGAAATAATATGTTACCCTTGGGTTGCCAGACGGTAACCCCAGTTCAGCCAAGAAGCAAACCTGAACTCACAGGATTTGACCCATTCCCCCCCAACTAGTGAGAATTATCCAGTCAGGGATTGGGGGCTGAGACCGCCTTTGTCATGAGCTGTCCTGGCATGCAGCCAAGAGCCTGCAAAGCGACATCAATGCATGTGTCTTCTGCGTGTGCAAGTTGCGCTGCGTGTTCTTGACACGGCATGTGAAGCTATTGGTTTATCCTTGCAAATGTTTAACCTTCCGCTGAAGTCTCAGGCGCGTAGCGCAGCCTCCCAAAAGTCCATCCGAACCATTGCAATTTGTTTGAAGCCTACCTGGCGCCCAGGCATGGACGGTATATAGTCTGCCGCGCACTGCGCGCGCGCGCCTGAACACCCTGGGATATTTTTTTAGGCTCTCACAAAGTTCGTCTACCATGGTTTCACATGTGACCTTGGCCAGCCAGGTCAGCGATTTGTCACGAGCGCTTGGGAAACCCATGGTGGCAGGCCAGCCACCTATGCCGAATGTTATAGTCCATCTTGGACATTCGAGGATCCAGACGAGTTTTTGTTTGGACAACTTTTGACAGGTTCCATGTGATCTGTCGTCCTGCCAGCGCAGGATGAGACCACATCCTTTTGAATCCAGGCAAACACCGCCAAAACAGCAATTGTTTTTTCTATTTTGTAAAGTCAACTTCAAATGTGCGGATAGCAAAAAACAAATGAAACAAATACTGCAATAGTGAAAACTGGTTTGCAACATTTTCCGCCAATAGACTACCAGTGTTCATGGAGCCGGGTGCGGTTTGATGGTTCTAGGTTTTCTTGCGACACATCCGGATAATTGAACAAGTGGTGGTGTACACGAAAGACTTAAACAATGGATTTGCGGTATCCCCGACTTTTTAAAATTAGTTTTTTGGGTTTGGGGAATGTTAGAGGCTGTAGCGACCGACATTCACTTCCAACAAACTCCAAGTTTGTTTTCACCAAATGTCTAGAAGGTCCCTCCCAGTTATAAGTTGGTTATTTAGTTTCTGTTTGTTTCAAACCATCAACAATAGCTCACCCAATGAGAAACCAAACTAATTAGATATCTAACAGGACCCAATCTGTATAGAAACCCATGATTGGGATGGCTAAGGTGAATTCGTCTTGGTTCGCTTCAAATGGCCGTGTAACATGGCGTACATGCGTACATTGTCAATGCAAACGAAACAAATACGGAAACAAACCAATCATATAATTTATTTTTATCACAGTGCCACATTGTTGGACATTTGTATCAACATATGTGTTTTCCCTTTCCAGCCAAATTTTCCATTGTAACATTTGTTTCCCACAGGGTAGCTGATGTTTTCCCAAATTTGGGGGCCCCCGCATCCCAACTAACATGATTTTCGGGCATATTCCTGGTAATTTTCATGTTTAAATAGATATGTCAGCGCCGGGTAAAAATAAAAATCTACGCAAATATTAATTGAATATATCTACCCTGGGGTTGGTATTATAGTTCAGCAATTTTTCATTGGGCCCCATTTTCCAGGATTTTGCCAGATGGCACAGCTGCCTTCCCCTTAGTGTTTGGAGCCTGGAACTATCACTATTGACCAATCCAAGATGAAAGCAGCGGTAGTCGTTTTTACAAGGTGGGGGTGAATGTCCCGACTAGAGCCAGACCCACTGGCGCCAATAGGTCATTCTTAAGGTCATCCTTGTGGCGAAATCAACCAAAACATGATCTGTTTCATGTTTCAGGTGAATTGTGAGAGATAGTTCCTCCAATTTCGGAACATGCGTGAAATAGGGTATCCCATTCCATCCATTGACGAATCATCATCATCATCATCACCATCATCACCATCACGATCATCATCATCACCATCATCATCATCAGCATCATCATCATCATCGTCACCATCGTCATCGACATCACCATCATCTCCTTTCAAAAAAATAACTTAGGGATACTTAGTGTGAATCCTAGTGGACAATTCCATTGTGTACGTCAATTTGGTAGCGATGTATATACCCAGGGCATGCCCATTGTGGTTTCTAAGATGCTAAAAACTCAGAGGTTTGTTTTTTGGCAATGAAACTCAAGAAATTGAAAATATAATGATAGAATGTCCATGAATTTACAAATTGAATACATATGGATATGTATATATATATGCATGTAGATATAGATATAGATATATATATATATATGTATATATATATTGATATAGATATAATTATAGGTTGACACAAACTTTATAAAATACAAATAAGTTGGGTCATGTACAAAATCATATAGATATCCCAGAAAATCCCACTGACTCATGGGTTGCCCTTCCGTGAATTGCGAATTATCACAATTCTGACTGTTGGGTAACATTTGTGAAATCCGATTTTTTGTTCAAGGTATCTTGTGATATTTGTTTTACAAGAATGTATATGTATACATTTATCGCATGTTTTTTATGTTTATATAATTACGTTTGTGGAAAATCAACTACTTGTAGACATTTTTTTTTTTGGAAATCCGTAGGTTTTCCACATCTGGTGGTCCCCCTTTTCTGCGGGAACATCAGGTGGTCTGCGACAACCGCAGATGGGGGTGGAGGTGGCCGTGGTGTTCAGGGGCTGTGAGACTTGGAGGATCAGTGCAACGCTGGCAACCCCCAAACTATGGCACACCATGGTGCTCCAGTTCCGAATTGCCAAGTTGGTTTACTTCACTGGGTCAAATATTGGCTGTATTGTGGACATATCATGATATATCTGTGTACAACCAGTTGCCATATTATAAAGCCAACAAATTGAACTAACAACGTTTAGGGGGTAGATTAAACCAACAATTTGATCGCACAATCGCACAACAAATAGACAGTGCCAAACCCGGATGAAGAGTTTCCAAGCGTAGTAGCAGTCAGCATGGATACCACCCACATCCATCCACTGAAATGTAGATAATATAGGAAATATAAGGACATGCCAGATACACACCAAAAAAACAATTGGTAAGTGGTGTAGTTTCTTGACATGTGCAACACATGGGTAAGAGGTGCTTGAGGTGGTTGATTCGTCTTAAAATGAAAACATACCCTTTGCCTGGCCATTTTACGAGGAAGTTACTGATAAACCATGGGATTTTTTTGTGTGCCCCATTTTGAGACAACCCTTTAAGTGACACGGTTCACGTGCAGCCATCCAAAACCTATGGGCTGGTGGATGAGAGTTCCAAAGCAGATTACGGTAATCCGCATCAAGTAACATCAAAGCACAACTGGTTGGTGGTTTGGAACATGAATTTTATTTTCCATTTCATATATGGGATGTCATCCTTCCCAACTGACTCATATTTTTCAGAGGGGTAGGTCAACCACCAACCAGACAATGTTTGGCCAAAGATGGCGATAGAAATAGATGATTTACCCATCAAAAATGGCGATTTCCCCATTCGCTATGTAAACGTTTACCAGAGGGTAACATCAAAGCACAATGGCCAAAGATGGCCAAAACATGTTACCCTCTGGTTATTTAACATAGCCATGGAAAATGGCCATTTATAGTGGATTTATCTATTAAAAATGGTGATTTTCCATGGGTATGTTAAATAACCAGAGGGTACTGCAAAAAGCCATTCGAAAAGCACCAGTGATTCGGGGATTGGTTTTTCGCAAAAATCGATGCAATTTGTGCTGGATGTTTCAGAGATTTAAAGAATTTTCTTGTGGAAATATGTCAAATATATACATACAATGCGCCCCCCCAGTGATGTTTGTTGGTTTATTAGCCCCAGTAACTATAGTTAAAAGTACCATAAACCATAGTTCTTGGACTTATGCTCACCAACTTAGCTATCGAACGGGGGCCTCACATTGTATAAAATGTTGAAATATCTATGTTGGAATGTTGGAATCATCGCATATTCTGAAGTTGTCGTCAGTAAATTTGCTCCGTGTCAGCAATAGGATGGCAAGACCCCAGAAACCAAATGAACCTTCAACGCCTAGAAAAGGGGGCCGTGAAACTAGATGACACCACGGTCATTCAACATAGATATGGACAATCACCAAATTAAATAGGTAAATCAACTAGAAATGGGCTTTTTGGCTTCCATAGCTATGTCAAAGTACCAGGCCGGGTAGATTCAGCCCAATATCTCTGCCGGATCAGCTGCCACTCTGGATCTCCAAAGATGGTATGACAGCGCCCGTGGTGTAGGTTATCCAGCCATGACTCCTGCAGTTGGTGAAACATATTACATTTAAATATACTTAAATGTGGTTGTTGTTCGCTAGTTGTAACTACGAAACGGGCCATAAGTCTAGTAAAGGATAGTCAAACATGTCAAAACATGGCTACAGATGAACATATAAGTATCATATAAGTGTATAACATTGTTTGGGAATTTTTTATCTATAAATCCCCAGCTATTTGGGTGAAAAAAACAGGGAAGGGCCCTCGATACACAAGCATTTGGATTTCATCAGAACATAGGTAAGACCAAGTTGAACGGGCCTGTGTTTCTTTTTTTCTGGTTGGTGGTTTGGAACATTTTCTATTTTTCCATATATTGGGATGATGATCCAATCTGACTAATATTTTTCAGGGGGGTTGAAACCACCAATCTGAATATTTTTTGCAGCATACAAATGGAAGAATAGTGCAAGCAGCGAAACAACCTTGTGGAGGGGTATCTAAGATTAGCAATGATCTTCTCGATTTGCGAGCAATGTGTGTAGTCTGTGTACACCCAGATACACTAGTTAATCAGATTTAATCAGTTCATCATCATCCCATATGATCTCTATTATTTCATGCCCATTTAGTGATTTTTTATTAGCCACACACAGATCTCTTTCCATGGTGGGCCCTTTTAAAATTGAACGTAAAATCGTGGGATGATCAACTCCAAGAACTCCTATTTTTTTTGATAGATACCCTCTGGTTATGTCAAAATAGCTATTGAAAATGGTACATTTAGTTCGTGGATTTACCCATTGAGAATGGTGATTTTCCAGTTCGCTATGTAACAAATTACCAGAGGGTACATCGTCTTGGAACTGAAACCACCTTAAGTATCATAGAATCTGGCTGGGCAAATGATGTTGCAACATGTTGCGACCTAAAAAATCGCAACCTCACTGGCTAGATGATGGGGGATGATTGGGGGAATTATTCCCATAGCTGGCCGCAAGTTTATGCAAGTTTCAGGTTTGTAAAATATTGTCATTTACCCAGAATATGTATATCATATATCTATATATATATATAATTATAATATATATATATATATATATATATATATATCCATCGCATTCCCATTAAACTGGCGCCATCTTATATCATCTTATTCCCATCGCCGAACTGAACTGAAGCCACCAATTTCCGGATTATCCCACGGCTTTTTAAGCAACGTTCACATCACTGAAATGTGGGGCCGCCGTTTACGATAGCTAAGTTGGTGCCAATAACTCCAATAACTATGGTTTATGATACTTATAAATAATAACACTAGTTATTGGAGTTTATTGGCACCAATTTATAACTGGGGGGCCCCACATTGTGGGGGAAACCACCGTGTAATCGTGTTTATTTGGTGATGCTTCGTGAGGTGAACTTGCACCGTGCGTCGTTGCCGTTTCGGCTCGATCGTTGCCAGTTTGGCGAGTCGCCGATCCCGTCGAAGACGGGCTTCCGCGAAAAGCCGCGACACGACTCGTGGGTCCAGGGGGTGCCATGGCGTCCATGGCGGGGGGAGGAAAACTTTGGACTTTTTTTGGGAAAATGTTGGGACAATTTTGCTACGAATATCTATGAATACTGGATGAACTAACCACAAAAAAGGAGCAGGGTAGCGAAGTTTGGCCATGTTGTGGGAACTTAGCCAATGAATGGATATATCATGTGGGTATGGGCCAAGGCGGTCCAAACTTACGGCCTCTTCATGTCAACCTGAAATTACAAAAAAAAACATCCAATTTCAAAATGGGGAGGTAAATTCCTACTTCACCGGAAGTTCCACATGTTTTCCTTCATCAGTAGTTGGGGGTCAAGATGCGAGTGCGAAAATAAACCAATCCAGCTGTAGATATTGAAACTGAAAAATTCGGATTGATGGACTACCGTTGAACCTTGCAGACCCCCCAAGTTAGAGCTTATGCTATAGATAGATTCCCTAGATTCCCGATAGATATATACATATATATATATATATATGTATATCTGCCATAAATCCGCAAACTGGCCCCGTTGTAAATCCGCGTATACCCAGGGCTAGGGGCTAGGGGGGCCCTTCCTGTGGAAATGGAGATGAACATCTATTCACGAACTGGTTGGTGGTTTGGAATATGTTTATTCTCCCATATAGTGGGAATAATTAATAATCCCAACTGACTAATATTTTTCGGAGGTGTTGAAACCACCAAGCAGCGAAATTGACGTTCACCAGGGTCCGACCCAAAGCCTCAGCAACTTAGAACTTAGCTCAGCATGACAGTAGATGAACATATTTGATAGGGATAAAAAAAAATATCTGTCCTGTGTTGATATTTGTGCCATGGTCAATATCGGGCTACAACCACATATACCATCCACCCGCATTAGAGCATTGACAATATCCTATCAATAGGGGAGTTCTTTGCGCAATAGAAGGAATCTTACTACATGGTGGTGCCCTCCCGGTTATGTTTGTTGGTTTATATGCCCAGCAATCTAGTTCGATCTCGACCGCCACCATAGAATCACCTAGGCATGTCTATCAATCATATTTTTTTTAGTGAAATGCTAATCATTTCTATCAATATTCAAATTCATCTAGGAGAATATCAATCAATTCTATCAAATCCCCATGTGTCATCATTTTTGATTGTTAAATCGGTTAAATCTCCAACTTAGCTCTCTTTTGGGACCATACCTTACTATACTTCTGTGCATCTCACCACGTTGAGCGAATGGATGGTGATGTTTTGATGTTCCCAGTGGGAAATACACCATTTGGGGAATCGATAGGGAATATGTTGTGTTCTTTTTTTTGAGGGGGCTGAAGCAAATCCAAGACAATTAGTTCACGAGCTGGTGCCCCCGTTCGATAGCTAAGTTGGAATGACTCTAATAACTCACTAGTTGATGAGCAAATCAAGCCATAAACCATAACTGGGGTCTCAGGTCCAGCAATGATGAGGACGTGGCTTGGCTGCGTGTTGAGAATGTGGTGTTCAAGTTGATCCAGATAAACTTTGGCCAAGATGTGTGGCAAGTTTCTGGCCAAACTTACCCTCTGGTAAATTAACATAGACCTTGAAAATACACTATTTTTAGTGCATATTTAGTGGAAACAAATCCTCCAATCCCTCTCTGCTAGGGTCTATGTTAATTTACTGGAGGGTAGAACTTAGAACTGCATACATTGAGAAATCATGACCATTGTGGTTCATTTTTTGCAAAATGAAATCATTATGCCACAAGGCATAAAAGATTTAATGTGGTTGATGTGAACAACTATCAGGAGTCCATGGCCATTTGTGGCCATTTGTGATCCACATCCAACGTTCAATTGCTCAAAGCGGGGAGGTTTAGAGGCCTCAACTGTTGAAACATGTTGAGTCACTGCTGAGTTGTGGATGTGATTTTCCAATCTTCAGGATCTTCAAACTTCATTTTAGCATTTTTTACCATGTTTCCAATAGGGCCAGGGTAGGGAGGGCCATGGAGGGCCAATGACCACTGACCATTCAGCTGCAATGCCCCCCGGAATTATCGTCATGTTTTGTTGGTGCCGAACCCAGAAAAAATCTACGGGGAAATCTCACCACTGAACTAGTTCACTAAAACTGCACCCCCAAGTTTTAGTGATTGCTTCCAATTCTATCCAATACATTTCCAATACTCCATGGATTTCATGCATTATTGTTGTTTATTCTCTGGTTATTCACCACTAGTACTACCCAGCCAAGGGGATGTTGTTTTCACAGTGTCGCAGAGAACTTGAGGACAGGCTTGATTTGGTTCCTAATCTTGCCGCCGGAAACTACTGCGGACGGTGGTGCCTTGGAATGTCCGTGTCTCAACAGTCGCTTGGTTTGGCGAGTTTGCGGATGGCGGCTTTCCCCACTTTGTCAGCTTAGTTTATGACGAGTCTAACTCGGGTCTATGGTAATTGTAAGTACAGTAGGTGAGTTCACAAACCAACTCAGAACTAGAGGCACCACTTTACGGTTGTTGTTTTTGTTTCCATGCTGAGATACGAACACCTAATTAAGTGGGGCTATCCAGTGGAACATGGGGTATTGAAAGATAAATTATCATACCTGTATGGTCCATGTACGGAATATTATTCCACAGGGTCCCCAGCAATCACCCAACTGTTGCCATTAAACATACCATACATGGAGCAGATGGAAATAGGTGTTCATGAAGTATCCTGCTAACCAAAGGAATCTCCCAAACTGCTTGGAAGAAAATCCTGCTTAGAAAGAAGTGGTCGAGAATTACTACTTTTAATTTCACAATTCATTCTTGTTACTTTAAACATATGGTTTGCAATGCTTTTACGAGATGTTGAATTCCTATGATGGGAAAACTATTCTGACATTCGAAAGTAGATGATCAAGATGAATCTTATTGCAACCACTTGCCAAGTTCAATGCTATGTGAACATTGAAGCAGTGCGGCTGGGCGTCGCAAGGTTTGGGCTAAGCGACCGCTTGATCTGCAAAACCAAGGCACAAATGCAAGGTTCACTGTTTCACCTTGCAGGGTTCCTTCAATTTCTTAGAAAGATTGCAAGTGTGAGCTGCCCTTTCCAAAGGAGGCAACTAAACGATACGTACATTTACATGCATACAATGTGAGACCCCCAAGATAGCTAAGTTGGTTTATAACTCCACTAACTATGGGTTATGGTACTTATAACTATTGTTACTGGGGATTATAAACCAACAAACATCACTGGGGGGGGGCCACATTGTAGATGTAAATGCATATCTGCCCAATATCCCCAAGTGATTTCCTTGCCGCGTGTCGCAAAAAAGTGGAGTTTTGTCATCTCTGTCAGGGTGCATCTGCTTGAACCCGAGGGGGTTACAGGATACGGTGATAAACCCAATGCCATACACCTCCCATTTGTGGATGGTTTATACAACCCATTTATGGTTATTTATTATGGTTGATTTTTGTGAATGTGTTATTATTGGGTCGACCACATTGGGTACTTCTCAAAGAAGTTTTTACAAGCTGGTTATACAAACATATACAAGCCATATATTGTGATTGGAATATGTCACCACGCAGCATGCGACCCCCTTAGATTGTACAGGCCCACCGGGCTCACCCGGTGAGTGATGGCAACGGTGAACGGATTTTCCGGGGCCTCGGGGCCAAGGTACAAGCGCGCAATATGCGGCGATTTCAGCGGCATCTGTGTCGAGAGGCGCGGGTGCACCAAAGGTGGGTTGCTCCAAGGAATTTGGGTATGGGTCAATACCTATAGATACATTTTTAGTGGGATGAACATCCATTTACCAGCTATTTTGGGGTTCACCAGGGGTACAAGGTTTTGACCCATAGCCATTTGGGAAGGTACTCTCCAGTTAAATAACATTTAACTCTGGAACATGGATGAACATGGACCATTTACTTCGATGATTTACCTATATTCTTCAAAATGCTGATGTCCATTGATGTCCATAGCAAATTGTTAGTCTGCCAGAGGTTATGATATCTTTGAACAAAGCCTTATTTTTTGTAGGGGTTGACCTTTGGGTTGACCTTTGGGTATCCTTAAACTTCCGAAAAATTGGCACTTCATCCACCATGGGAATCCACCAATTCCTTTTTCTTGGGTTCTGTGGATAGTATGTGTCAATATATGACCCTCAGTTGACACCAGAATCAGTGAAAGGTCTAGATTCTAAAATATACTAAAGTTATCGGGTATGTAGTATATAATTAATTAAATATATATGTATTATAAAGTATATACGTTTCTTTTTTTATTGGGTAAATGAAGGTTCTAGGTCTTTGAATCATACCCACGTAGAAGTTGTGAACTCAAGCTGACCAGAAATGCGTGTTGCAAACATGCAATTGTAGACAAGCTTTACTTGAAAAGTTTGTGGCATTGGGTTTACAGTACCGACATCAATACGAGCTCAGTCATATATATATATATATATTTATGTTTATACTTCTAAATGGTTACAAGTGGGGTTATCATTCCATAGATGGGGTTACAACTGACTTATAACTGGTAAAGGGCCTTAACTGTTTGTCTTAAGAAATTGAATACCCCCAAACTTGTCATTCTTTTCCCTGTTGAATTGCCATATCTTTCACCATAAGCAGTAGCCACCCTGTTGCCAGGCCTGTCTGCCACCTATGGTCTTGAAGGATGTAAGGCCTACGATGCGAACATTTCCTTGCAGCTCGGCAAAACAAAGGTTGGAACAGGTTGATGACGTAGAAAAATCTGCGAAATCTTCAGTACCTCAGTAGCTCAAAATGAATAGAAACTATATAGATTCTGGAAAAAATGAGTATTCAATGTCAATTCTTTGGGTACAATATTGAAGACTCTCCACGGAAAACACACTACATCAGCTATTGCACTCTTTTGTTAGCTATAAAGTTGTGCAGATTTCAATATCTTTAAGGGGTACAGACTCTTAGCCTCATTCAATCTCATCCTTGTAACATTCACAGCAGATGTAGCTTATCAGGTTTATTCTGGGACAAAAAAAAGGATTGTGTTGTGTACATAGATCCCAACATCTCAATGACTGATGGATTATCAATCCCTTTTTGATTACTAATAGTTCCATTCCACATTCTCATGGAAAAAGTGACTCATGGATTACCCCATTGATTAATTGTGGGCTATCACTAATATGGAGAGTCATTTGACTTTCAGGGTCGGTTGTATAGCCATGGGCAAGTTCTAGTCTGCCAGGTTCTGGCTTCCAAATCAACCCTTGACATTCCTTTGACGGTAAGCAACCAAACTACAGTACTATGGCACTTTACCAGTTATAAATGGTTTTGAATGGTTATTTATAAATAGGGCCGGGTTATCATTCCATAAATTGGGTTATAACTGACTTATAGCTTGTAACTGGTAAAGAGCCTTAAGTGTACCTTTCCCAAAGGGATCTTTGTCGGAAATTTTGATCCCTATGGAAGGCTTGTTGATGATCAGAAGATGTGGATATTGATGCCGATCCCGCAACCACTATCACAGCATTTCATACGGAGGTTTCCTAAAATGGGGGGGGTACCCCAAATCATCAAAATTGGACCATTTCAGTAGTGAAACCCATGGGTTTTGGGGATCCCCCTATTCTGGTTGAACCACCCATAAAAATCTCCAAACACCCCAAAAATTGGCGGTGATCCTGGGGATTCAAACCCTCGAAACACCGTTTGCACCGGAACACTGCTTGCGCAGTGGTATATCCTACCGGATCCTGGGCAATTCGGACCTGGTATGAACCGTACCTAGGAAATTCATGATCCCATCTGACCTTACAAGGCCATATTTTGTGGGGATATTCAATATTCCCTTACATAGGCCAAAAAAATAGACCTTATATATGGTAGGTACCTCCAATTTAGGTTCCTGAAATGGCCATTGATTATAATAAAGTTGTTCAGATGGGTTGAAATCGCACAAACCCAAAGGTTTTAGTCCTGCTTCTTCTTTTCTTCCGTGGGAGCTGGGAAGTTGTCAACTCTGAGCCAGTACCCCATGAACTATAGATAATTCAGCCAGAAGTATCAAACATATGAATATTACCTAGGAAATTACGGAACATTATATAATTATTATATCATTGTACATAGACTAGTAGACCTATAGTCGATATATCAATTATTCAACCATATATCCCAATGATACATATTTCTTAAGCATGTACATATCACATATCTATTTAATCTATTTTACCATGATATATCCATTCTATCCATCATAAACCATCGATATATATATATAT
>Ga0126342_10010644_pt1 | contig 16464 bp, 21 predicted proteins | sample Cyp1metagenome_FD_92528 | JGI IMG/M metagenome (GOLD analysis project Ga0126342, IMG submission 92528) | Coral microbial communities from Lord Howe Island, Old Settlement Bay, Australia - Cyphastrea 1 metagenome | ecosystem: Host-associated > Invertebrates > Cnidaria > Coral ... | reverse complement strand
TTCTTGCGAAAGCCCATGGAGTAACATCAAGAGCGCGTCAAATATTGCTTGAGAAAGTCCATAGCGTAGCATCAAAAGCGTGTCAAAAGTTACTTGAGAAGTCCATAGCGCAACATCAAGAGCATGTCGAAACACAGGCGAAAGAACGTTATCATCTTCCCGCCCCCATCTTTCCACCCCACTTGTGCAAAATGCAACATCATATCAATTGCATCAACAAGAGCCACCGAGTTGAAATCTTGTTGCAAAAATCCACCAAATAGAAAACGTGCACGCCTACACGTGCGGTATTCGATCCAATCACCTAATCATCTCTTCTTCATTGATCACATTTGTTTGGAATGATCTCTTGACAATTGTTTGAAAAGGGATGAAGTTTCCAGAGAAGGTGATCCATTATTTCCACATATTTCCACTATTAGGTTTTTAATATAGTCTAGTTATATTTCCATTCCCATTTTGTTGGTCTATTGTTGCTTCGTTCCCGTTTGAAATTGATCGATCTTATAATATCCATGATATTCTTTGGGTAAACCCATTTCTGTTGATGGTTACACCGTTTTATATAAGTCATTATAACTCATTATAATATACCCCATTCATGATTGGCCAGCCCCGTGACATGTGAAAATGGCCTCCCACCTTAAATGGTGGGATTAACATGAATGCAATGTATGAAGCATGTTCAATGGTGGTATCAAGCATTCACCATTTACTTTGCTGACGGTACCAACCATTCACATCATCCCATTGAATACTGTTCTTCAAACCATTAATAATTTACTAGTAGCATCATGTATGAGTGCTGAAATTTGCCATTAACAAATTTAACCACTAACCATTCCAATTTGTACATCATCCACTTAAATGGTGCCAGAATCATTCACAGTCCAATGACTAAACCAATAGCGATTAACAATGGTTCGCCAATAACCAACATGACTAACCAACTGATCATTGAAACCCATGAAGTGGTTGGTCTGTTGGTCATATAACCCAGTCCTTGGTGCAAGGCCCATCAGCAGCTGGCCGCGGAGTTGCAGAGCAGCGAGCTGCGCCGCGCCGCAGCGGAGGAGCAAGCGCGGCAGCGTCAAACGCAGGCGCGGCGTCGCGGCGTCGCGGCACCAGGATTTTTCATGTTTTTTGGGAGTTTTGGATGGTTTTGATATATTTTGATGGGTTGAATCTTGGAATTATGGAAAATGATGGCTTAATTCTTGTTGGAGTTGATTGTGCATGGTTTATTTGCCTGAAATTTCTTTGACAAAAGCGATGAATTGATTTTTTTTGGGTGCAAGTGCAGCCGCTAAATGCCCCAATCCCAGATATTTTGATGAGGCTTTGTGACCAGGGTTGGGAAGCCCATGTGATGACGGGCCTGGACAGCAGGGGCATTTGGGAGCTGTTGCTTGCACGGTCTTGCACCGTCCTGGCAGGAAAATGTTATGATCTTCAAGCTGAAGAGCCTGTTCAGTCAGCTGGGATTGGAGAGCCCGCACGGTAAGCAGGTGGCCCATTCAGTGGCATTGAGGGGGATCAAAGGTTGGTCAACCTGGTTATTTTATTTTCAAATTTGCCCAAGCTGCTCTTCGATGTTCGAGCCCGTGAACTGTGAGCAAAGCTTAAGCCCATACCTTTATTATCCTTTCATCTAGGTCTAGGTGCTAGTGGAAGATTATTGTGGGTAGAGTCAGTGTGGAAAACACATGTTTGGCTGAAGCTGGGAGATCTGACAGGGCGTGGACTGCTTCATCGACAGCTTGCAGAAATTTCTAGCGGATGCGGGATATCCTTTGTATCTCGGTTTGCTGAAGTGGGTATGGATCAATACCTATACATACCATTCTTAGGGGGATGAACATCCATTTACCAGCTATTTTGATGTTCACCAGGGGTACAAGGTTTTGACACACTGCCAAGTGACTTTTTTAGCCGCGAGATTCACGCGAAAAAATGATTCGTTTGCTGCTAGTGCAGCCCGAGGAGGAGGGTGAAGCCCTCGCCCATTCCAGAAGCGCTTCCAGAGAAGATCCCCGAGGGAGAGGTGCCACAATGAGGGAAGAATCACAGCACAATTTCAGACACTTTTTTTAAAAGGAAAACTGAAGATCAACCTATGGCACCACTGATGGAATTACACTTTGGGAATCATGGAAATGATCGACCTCGACTTTCTGGTAAATCATGTGGAGGAATGAGTGGCTCTGCAATTTCCATTTCCATGTTGGATCAATGATACTGAGATCTTGAGGCATGCCGTCCGGATGTGCTTTATGATCTTTATATAATTATTCAGTTTTATAGTCTATATATATATATACTGATGATCATATTGTAGTACATTGTATGATACACCGATACACCATACTGTATCATGCGATTGGATAATTTCACAGCCCTGCAGGCCATGGCCAGCGCATCAAGCAGTGCTTGCAGTGCTTCGGCACTGCCTGCGGCTCCCAGCGTCGAAGGAGAAGGGGTCCCAGGCCTGGCAGCTCCAGTCATCTCCAGTCCCTGAATGTTTCTGAGAAACGCCTGGTGACGGATCAAACTCAGCCGAACTCGTCAAGAAACAGTCAAATCACCAATCACCAACTAAATCACTCTTTCTTCCGAATGTGTTCCAAGGAGACTCTGAGACTCGTTGAGTTTGGTGCTGGTGCCTATCCATGATCCATGGCAGCCTGGGTTCCACCTCAGCCCAGGCGATACCTGCAGTGCGAGCCTTTCAGCAACTCCAATGGCAACTGAGGAGATGTGGAAAGCGGGGGGAGGTTGGAAAGTGGGCCATCCACAGCAAGGGGCAAGTTCAGGGTCCAGAATCCTACATATTTCTATCATGCTCTATCCATTTCAAACCATAGTGAGGGGAGTTCAGGATTGAGACGTTAAACGCTTCACATTTGGTGGTAATCCAAAGCAGAAAGGTGATGTTGAAAGATGTGGAAAGAGGATATTTCTGCAACACTGTAGTTCACCTGCATGGAAGCCGAGTCACCAATGCAGCTTGGATCTCTGACAAGTTACCTCATCTTCAGTGCCTCCTTCAGCTGCAAGCATCAAGATCCATGTTTTGCCTAAGCATTCAACCCATGGCACCATGGCACCATGGCACCATGGCAGCAGTGCTGAGGAAGGACCAACCAAAGGCAGATATTCACCTATCGCACCTATTGCCTCATGGAGGTGCTCGGAAAATGTGAAAAGTCAGGACCTTTAGGCTTGGAATCACCCCCTTCCTAACCCCAAGAGCTACCAAACAAAATGCTACCAACATGTCCCCATCACTATCCATCACTCTAGTCTCCTAGGAAACAACCTCAGCAAGTTACATCAAAAATGCCTATAATGTTTGGCCATTTGCCATGGCTGTTGCTGGCATCTCCTTTTCTTTGGCCTCATCCTGCAGCGGCCTTCGACGATGAGTTTGCAGCGGCCTTCGACGATGAGTTGGACGACAGCCAGATGCACGCGGGAATGAGGCCAGATGAGCTGCGACAACTTCACCGAGAATTCGATCAGAATAAAGATGGCAAGGCAGGAGGGTTACTCTGGGTCAAAATCATGTAATATGGATTAATATGGTAATATATGGTACGCCTATGGTACGCCTCTACATCATCTTAAAGCTCATGGGATCAAAGCAACGCCGACCCCCCGCTGTGCCCGAGGTCTCCCTGGCGGAGATCATGGACTTTGCCCAGCACACTTCCAAGGCCATCGCCGCCAAAGATGTCGCTGGTTTGCTCGAGGCGTGGGATGCCGATGGAGATGGGCACCTCTCCCTTGAGGAGCACCTGGCAGCCAGTGGCGCTGGCGAAGCTGGCGAAGCTGGCGAAGCTGGCGAAGCTGGCGAAGCTGGCGAAGCTGGCGAAGCACGAGACACGGAAGAGGAGCCATTGTGCTGCGAGGGTGGATCGGGGGTCATCCCAAGAACGGCAGTTTTTTCCATGGTTTCTTCATCTCAATGCAACTCAAAACTAACTCAAAGCGCTCAAAGTCATTCGAAATTTTACCTGGAAATGAATGGGAATTTGGTATAAAAAACTGAGCTGAGATGCATGCGAAAAATGCCACAGATTGGCCTAATGGTGGCCCTCTTTCAAGACCTCAGATCCAGACTCAGCACACCAAAACAACTGGAACCCATCAAAGGCAGCAGATATGCAGAAGTCCTTCGCGCAGATGATACTCTGATTTTTGGGACACATACAGCAGTACTCTGCCAATCAATAAATTCTTGCACAAAGAGCAGCGGGACATAGCGGGACTTTGAATTTGAATTTTGAATATTTTGATGCATAAACATGCATAAACCATCATGAACCTCACACCCATCAAAAACAAATAAAAACAATCTATAGTACAGCAGTATAGCATCAAATGCGTCCTTCGATGGAATGCTTGCGTACAGAAAACAGAAAGCACCTGTTTGAGAACGCTTTCAGATAGTGTCAACAATGTCAACAACCATCGAAAAGTGCTTAACAGACTGGCAGCGGCCATAATGGCGACATGTGTGACAGATCGGAATTGTGGACAAAGCTCAAAACCAATGGATTCAATGGAAACTTGTTTTTTTTTTTGTTTCCCTCATCTCTATTGAAAAGATTTGAAAAGCAAAGCATTGTATGGACTTGAAGGTGACTCACATCCTCGGAAAAGGATAGAAGGCATTTCAAATGAAGGGATTGCGAATTCTCGAGATTCCGCTCACATTCATTGATCGCTCATACGCAAAGCCCTGTAAACCCTAAGAACTATATATCTAAAAACTAGTTATGACTCTGAAGGTTGAACTCTTCTCCAGTAACTCCTCGTACATATAGGTTAAACATGGTTAAACGTAATCTGATACTTCTTGGTCACCTTTGTCGAACCCACCCTGATGATTTGTTGCGACGTGTTCTGCTCGAATACACTTATTACACGCCCCACATGGAATACACTTATTACACGCCCCACATGGAGCGTTGAAGACCTGGAACACCTCGAACTTCTTGGCTACTACAATCTTGCAAAGATGATCAAAGCGGGTTTTGGATTTTAAGGTCGCAATGAAGAGTGTGACTGCAACAATCCAGAGCACCAACATTTTGTAATCACAAAGGCGCTCGATTGTCAAGCGTTTTTTGACTAATGATTAAAGCTATACTAATGATAGTATCAGCGAACGTGCTCGCCAAACAAAGATCTCGTCACCGAACTTTGTCACCAAATCACATCCTGACTACAGTCATGATGATTGTTTCATATTGATTGGCTTATTTGTTCCTTAAATGTTTATTGGTTGGCTTATTTGTTCCTTAAATGTTGCACTGGTTACTGTAGTAGCTTAGAATGTTCGGTCTCTATACGGCTCCCCCTACGGTGTGAAGGCGGGTGCTGGCTATGTGAAAGGCGCTGTATCTTTTCAGACACTTTTGCAAAATCTTAATTCGTTCTCCTCAGCGGATGCCTTTTTCTTTCTTGCTCATACTTTACACTGTTTCAATGGCTACTTGTAGGTTTCTGTGCGCGGACTTTTGTAGTGTGCACGTGGCAAACATAAGCTTGACGCACGGCCAAACGGGAAACATGCAGGTGTCCAGCAAAACATTCATAGATGCATCAAACATGCCATGTTTGGCTGAAGTTGGGATCTCCTAGCAACTTTAACCTTTGGGGCTGACCCTAGTTTGATCAGCGATTCACGCTTTGAATTTGGACCCCGAGCGCAGTAATCATGCGAGAAGCGTCGACTCGAAGCCATCAGTTTTCCAGGCACAAACTACATCAAACTACGGTTTCTTGTACATTTCCCCTACTTTTTCCCTTACACAGAGTGAAATTGTGACCTCAAAAGTAAGCCTTAAAATCTACCGAGGGCACACTGCCAGCAAGCCATGAACTCCCGTGGACCAGGATCTGGAGAAAACGCGCGCCCTGGAGAAGGCGAAGTTCAAGGCTGCTGATGCAGATGGGGATGACCTTTTGAATCTGCAGGAGATGGCTTCACTCTTTTACCTTGAAACGAGTCCGGCCGTCCTGGATGTGGTCGTTCGGGACACCTTGAAGTTGAAGGACAAGAACAAGGATGGAGTGTTAAATGTCAAGGAGTTCTGGATGTTCTGGGATTTTGGCCCTGAAAATGCTGGAGAAAAGATCAAGGAAGAGGAGATGCGAGTCTTCCGACAGCTGGACAAGGAGATTTGGATTTCACCACGCTTCACAGCGGTTAACCCCTGATGGGAAACCCCATTCCCAAGAAGCCTTGACAGTATGCAACGATATGCAACGTGTATGTATGTCAAGCGTGTCAAGCTTATGGAATGGGACCCATTGTTGTTCGATAAGTCCTCTTCCGACTGGTTGGTCAGGTACGGTATATTTTTTAAATATATATAATATATATATATATATTATATATATATACTGTATATAATATTGTATAATAACATCGAGCTCCTCTTACGCAGACATAGATGAAACATCTTGAAAAATGGTAACATGGCATGCCGGACCTGTGTCCCCCAACATCCCCCAACATGTTCATGCATATTGTTCTCAATTGAGGACATGGTTCCGAGAATCTGATGATAGGAAGATTTTCGGGAAAGTCCTATACGTTTAAGGGCGTACTGGTAAAGACGATGGATGTTCCTGTAGATATTCAATATATATTCAATGATATTCACACATCTTCCCATGTTTCATGGCTACTGGTCTATCATAATTTTCCCATAATTTTCCCTACATCAACGGCCAGTTTATGTGGTAAATTGATCCATCCCTATCCCCATCTCCAGGATGAGAACGGTGTCCTGAACGTCTCCGAACTACGCTCCTGGGAGTCGGGTGCCTTTGAGACTGAAGCTGCCATGATGAGCTTGCTGCAGGAAGCGGACAAGGACAGCTTGGGAGAAAAACTGGGGATCCAGTTTTTTCCACTGTTTTTTCACCTTTTTTCGGGGATGATCTTGAAGAATATTACTATGAAAATGTGATCGGATATGCCTGATAATTATGCGCCCCTAAAAATAGCAATATAATGCAATATAAATGATCTTAAGATATCATCTTAATAGGGAAAATGCTGATTAAACAGAGGATTTACGGGGACCCCACTGGGTCCCGCGGTTAAATCGTTGCATCGCTGTTTCGTCGTAGCAGACCAGCGTTTGCTTTGCAGAACTGCATGTTCGGAAGCATCATTTTATGATATACAGTAGCTGATATAACATGTTGAACGATTTCTTGTTGTTCCTGGACCAGCGTGCCTTGCGGTGCTTTTTCTTCTCATAATATGTGGTAATGCATGTTAGAAAGCTAGAATCAGTGCTAGAATGTGCTAGATTGCTGCTAGACTGCTGAACGAGTGCTGCTAAATTGTTAGACCGCTCAAAACGAACGCTTGGGGCCTTCAGCCATAGCAAAGGTCTCGGAGCAGGTCGGAGCAGCTCAAATGTGCATTCTGAAAGGTTCCGGAGAACAGGTTATCAAGCAAGGTTATCAAGCAAGGTTTCCAAGACCAGGCCCCCGAGCAAAGCAGTTCTGAAGAACACGCCCCAGGGTTCCCAAGCTAGGCTCCCAAGTTCCCAAGCAAGGTTCACCTGCGACATCTTCAGGACGGGGACCAACAGGCTTCCCTCGAAGAGTTTGAGAATGTAAGGCATTCGCTGGCTGGCACTGATGCTCACTATCATTTCATCGAATGGGTGCAGCACCATGAGCTGTGAAGTGTTGTGAATGGCGTCTGAAGCCTGATGGTGCACTGGCAAGGACAGAGCCTCCAAGAAGTGGGGATGTCCTAAAGGCGCAAAAGTCATGCCATGTCCTGTCTATAACTCTGGGAACTCTTGTGCCCTGATGGGATACGTTGGGCTTGGGTCCCCACCAATTGTTTGGGCACACCCGTGTGATGCTGCCAACTTGCGCACGGCAAAGGATGGAAAAAGTGACTGGCAGATCGAGGTGGATAAATGATATATTTAGATCATATGGTATGACCCCGCTCAGGTTTCAAGATGGATTTCCACAGAAATAGGGTAGACCACAGAATCTTGGAGAGAACACGCAATAAACTATTCAATTTTGGGGTGTCCATGGGTGTCCTATTCTACTGTATAGTCTCAAGTAGGTGTCCAGTGCTCATCCATCCCTACTACATGGGATGAGAGAACCATTGGAACTACCACCAACATCCAACAACCAAAAAAACCATTGATTACATCAAAGGTAATCAAATCAGGCAACGGAATATCCAAGATTTATTAATGTTTTTCCTATATTCTTGTGCAAAAAAAGGGGGTTGCTGGGGCTCCTCTCCTTTCAGGAGCCCAAACCTGTTGCGTACTTCCTCCAGGCACCGGAAAACTTGGGGAGAATGATTTCCTTGAGATTGGTGACCATTAGACCATTAGACCATTTTCATGATTTTTCATGATTTTTCATGGCTGCAGATGGCCTCGCAACACTCAGCTGTCTCAGCTGTGAATCCCACCCAGCTTCGAGGCTTCGGGGCCTGCTGTGCCGGAGGAGAAGGCTCATCTTAGATGGGACCTGCGGGAATCCGTTCTTTTTCAGGCCAGTAGTTTGATGAATTAGTTGATTCAGGTCAGATGTAGAGGATTAATCTTGAGCCCCACGATTTGAAGATGCGATCACCTGGGAGGCTGAAAGTGCAACCAATGCCTCTAACCTCATCTTGGCCAGGGCCATAGCACTGGATCCAGGCTTTGACCCAGGCAATGGGAAAGGCAGCAGACCTTGGTCCATTGGCGGATTGTGGCCAGCTTTTCGATCTTCCAAACATGACTTCTTGGAGCAGTAATCCATCATCCCCGCTGCAGATGATCCACAATACATGATTTTTCTAAATGATGAATCCATATCAACCCCTAGGATTCAGGGGATGATTTTCACCAGCTGAGGTCATGGATGGCGGTGGTTTCCGCGTGCAAAGCAGCTTCCCCAAGGAGACCGCGGAGGTGCCACATGGACAGCTCCAGACTGATTTATAGTGATGACATATTATGACATATTATGAAGATGATCATTTCACATTTGGGTTTCTAGTCATCTAGTCATCTAGATCCTGATTCTATTTCATAGCCCCAGTATCTTCCATGTATCTTTGATTTTTTTGTTTTTAAATATCTTCAATCAACTTCGATCAACATTCAAAAAAATTTAGTCGCTTGCACCTTCGGCTGCTTTTAATGGCAGCCCTTTCCATCCCCAGGTGCGGCAGCAGGAGCTGCGCAACGAGATCAAGGACGCAGAGCTGCGGGTGGACGAAAAACGACAGGAGAAGAAGCGTCACTCAGAGGTCTGGGCCCTACGATGTTCTACGGCCTACGGAGGAAAAATGGCGGCCCAGTTACATCCAGTTACTGTACCCTCCGGTTCAAACATGGCTGACTTATGGGACAATCATACATCCCATATTCATCAAATTTCATCAAGATATGAATAAGATTTAGAACTTTCCTTCCTTGTCTGAATTGTACTGATGCCTGTGCCCTGTCATTCTGTGATCAAGTTCTTCAAAGGTAGAGCAAATAATTGATTATATATGTTTCTCCAAAATAATCTGGGTTGGCAATCATGCAATAACATGGTCCATTTTCTGGTATGATTATATATATGTCTCAAGTCATCATACCTTGAACATCATCTACTGTATACAAGGTAATGCCAACACGGAAACTCTCTAATTCTGGGCGCCAGAATTGTTTTGTTGCGAAGGGGCTAGAGGGCATACTTGGTTGCATCCATGCTGCAGGCTTTATGATTTTATGGTTCTTGCTTCTGATGCTATTGAATGTAACTTGTGTTCCTTGTTTCAGTTGTTTGTTTAATATCTCTTCATATTTGTCACGAGTTAATTGGTTATGAACATCATGTTTCACGACTCCTTTGCTTTTTTCATGCTCTTTGTCTTCATCACAAGCCTTATAGCAGTAGAACTTCGGTTTTAGCCCTATGATGCTCTATGAGGCGTGTCGTAGTTCTACTTGAGCTTGCCAAATACTTATCACTGCGATATGGTAATCTGAATGATTAACATTATAATATATTATAATTATGAGCATTTCTGCGAGTTACAGATTGGACAGCATCATTTTTTTGATTTCCTCATTTAATCATAAAAACTAATCATTTAATCCTCATTCCGAGACCAAAAAATCCTCGTTCCTCATCTAGTCTACTGAAACATCCTGATTATAAAGTCCAAATGGTCGTTGATTTCTCTAAGGTCTTCACAGAAGTCATCAGTGTCAGCTTTGATGACATGACTGTGACTATCAGTAGACAGGAGTTTGATCTAGTTTGATATTATCTTCATACTTTGATTTGATAACATCATAGTACAATGAATGCATATTAACCTTCGAATAACTCAAGGGTTGAGGATGGCGTTAGGGATGGGGTTGGGGGATGGGGTGGTTACGGGGCGCATGGGGCACACGAGGCCCACCTGAAGTTGCTGGCAGACATGGAGAAGCAGGAGGAGGCCGCAAAGCCCGTGCTCAGAGAACTGGAAAATGACCTTGCTAAAGCCAAAGAGTCTCAAGAGGCTTGCGCACCTCAGCAGCAATCAGAAGGCAGGATCGCTATTCGTTGCTGGGAGAAGTTTCCCATGGTTCGGCTTCCAATTTGAACAGCTGGAAACTAAGGCAGTAGAAGTCACCAAGGTTCAGCATCTGCAGGAGATGGGAGTGGTCATTGATTTCAGGGTTCCTAATGACTGGGGATGACTGGGGTTTTGGGTATGTTTTGGATGTTTTGGTTTCCACCATCCACAAATTCTTGGTTTGTCTTCTTGTGGCTCTTTGCGGTTATTTCTGGTTACATGCTGGTGGTTACTTTTAAAACTATTCTGGGAGATGACCCAGGAGAGCTTCGAAACCCTGCGTGAGAATCCGGAGAAGGCGAAGCCTAAAGCTGTCAAGGCCTGGCATGGGTCGGGTCACTGGTGCTAGTGGTCACTGAGATCTTTGGGCAGGTACTGAGGTACTGATGGGTTTCTTTTTCAGTTACTTCCTTTTTTTTCCGTGAAATTGGAGGTTGACAGTGTCGACAGGTGCCAAACGCTTTGCAGCAATGGCCTGGCTTCCAGGGATACCTATACCATCATATAGCTACGCAAATGGTCAGATCGTAGGATCGGTTGGGCCCCTGGACTGAACTAATTATGTGAGGCCTTGAAAGGGCCCTTGCAGCAACTGGGTTTGGACGAGAAGCAACTCAACAGCCTGCCTGAAACCTTGGCCAAGAAAAAGGCCAAGCGAACTCCCAAAGAGAGGCCCAACTGGGCTGCCAGAGGTTCCAGTTGAACCAGGTTCATGTTATGTTTTCCAATTTTTTACACTTTTTTTGGTGGAAAAGAACCATGGTGCTGGATGGTGTTGTGGTCTTGAGATGGGTATCAGACATGCGCTGCCTTTCCACCATATCAATCCATATCATAATTGATCATGATGTTTCCATGTTTTTCTTGAGTCAAGAAACCATCCTCTCTGGAGGATCCCGACCAGTTGCCAATTCAGATCCCAATTTTTGTGGGAGACGACCTACAAAAAAGCTATGACAAACTGACAAACACATGGGTTCCCTGGGTTCCCCAGGAAATGATCCACACATCGCATGGGCATCACATTTGATGGAGTATTTTAATCTATTTTATCATCCTAATCTTCAAACACTTCCCCTGAACATCGCACAATTGATGGGTATGCCACATTTCCGGACAAATCCAAACATCAGTGTTGGCTTGCCCCCCATGATATCCATGATATCAAATTATATATTATATATTATATATATGTATATGTATGTATATGTAAATGCCAATGTAAATGCCAATGTAAATGTAAATAAAAATGAAAATGCAAACGCAAACGCAAATGCAAATGTAAATGCAAAGGCAAACGCTAATGCAAATATAAATAATGTAAATGGAAATGCAAATGTAAATGGAAATGTATATAAATGTAAATGCAAATGCAAATGTACATGTAAATGATAATGTAAATTTAGATGCAAATGCAAATGTAATGTATGTATTTGTATATATATATATATATATCCTGCAATCTCCATCAAATGGTTGTACACCCTATCTACCCCTATCTATGATGTTTTTGTCCCAGCCAGCCAGGAAATTCTTGGTCACTGTGACGGAGGCACTGCAGGCTCAGGTGAAAGCTCGCCAGGGCCCAAGCGACTGCTAGAGCCATCAGGTTGCGGTCATCGACGGTTTCTGAGTAGATGGTATCAATAAAAATAGATGAGTGAGGTACTTAAAGGACTTAAATACTTAGCGCAACCTCCAATGCAGAAAAGTTGGAAACCTGAAAATGATGGGAAAACATCGACCTACCATCCTGGAAATGCTTTCTATTTCTTTGATGACCATCATTGTGAATCATTATCATTTAAGACTCAATGCAGGAATGCCAACTTGGCAATGAAGAATCCCAGTCTTTAAGACGAAGAACATCCATGAATGAAGGATATTCCCTTGCTATCTCTCGCTCCATTTGGGTTCTCATGCACCGAGGAAGAGACTTGCAGTCAAAATGCCAGAAAGAAGTCTACGCTCGCGAGGCGGAACTCATGATTCAACATGGTTGATGGTACCAATGGTACCAATGGTACCAATGGTACCAATGGTACCAATGGTACCAATGGTTGATCCATCATGGGAAGTCCATGGACCCAACAGCTAGGCGATCTCCGCATGGCTGGAGATGACATGCTCCACTTGACTTCAGCCGCTAGGAGAAACTTAAAGCAGTTGCTGCAGAGGGGCCTATGCGAGCGAAGGTGGGAATAAGGACATTGAATCACATGGGTTTGACGTATAATTTTCTAACAGATTGATGGTTCAGGATTGGTTTGCGATTGCAGTTTTTCTTCTTCAATCATATTTTTTGGGTACTTTTTTGTAACTTTCTGCTTCCCTGCTGATCGTTTCAGACTTTTAGATCCTTGGTTTCACATGCTCGATGTGGGGAGGCGATAGAAGCTTCGAGTAAGGGCATCCTGGAAAAAGAAGCGCAGATCAAAACTGCGGAGGACATCGACCCTTGGAAACTTGAGCCAAAATGGTCAGAAAAGGGTCAGAAATCCATCGATATCACAGCCGTTTGGAGATGATGACATGGATGGGCCTTTGCTGTAAAAGCTTCTTGGTATATACCCTTCATGATCTTCGCCCAAGTGGTAAGTGACATTTTTTTTGTTGCTCACAAAATGTTCCATCGCCCCGGGTCTTCTCCAAGACTAGGCTACTCCAAAATCCCATGGTGTTTATCATCTACATAGGGGTTTCCATAAATGGGGGCACCCGTTTTAACGGATGGTTTATAATGGAAAATCCTATTAAAATGGATGATTTTGTCATTATTAAAATGGATGGTTTATAATGGAAAATCCATGAAAATCCTATTAAATCTCCTGAAAATAGGGGTTATCTAATGGTTAAAATCATATACCCTCTGGTGAACTAACATAGCAATTGAAAATGGCCATAGAAAGAGTGGATTTTCCGATTAAAAATGGTGGATTTTCCATTGCTATGTTAGTTCACCAGAGGGTAACCTTTATTGGGAAACCCCCATTTCAGGAAACCCCTGTCCGGACGCCAGGAGCAAGCGGAGACCTGCATCCAGGCGCTCAAGGACCATGAGGCAGGTGACATCCGGTGACCGGGAGATCCCCCATTGAAAAATGGAGCTTTTGACATGTTTTAATGGGAAAATATGGGGAAAATATGGGGAAAATCATCCATAAATGGGGGTTATCTAAGAATAACATCCTGGAAAATGGAGGTTTATAGCCGGGAACATCACCTATGGCAACGGAGGATTTTCCAGCAAGCCATGGTTTGATGACCAGCGACTATTTTTGAATGCTGTGATTCTATTTTTTATGATGATGTATGATTTGAACATATTTGAACAAATATTGTCATACTTCCAGCATCTTCTGGCAATGACGGAAGGATGTGTTAGTTGAGTGACTAGAACTCTTGCGGCCAGTTGTCAACTGCGAAATTCCAAATGTGGGATCCGCGAGGCAAAAATGACGTCTGTGGGGAAGATGCTGAGATTCAACTCTTGGAGCGAATCTTGTTGCTGGGCAATCAGCCATCCCCTCTGACTGTCCTGGGCTTTGGCCGTATTGAAGGGTGTGAAACATGTGAAACCTTCTATATTCATCTATATTCATCTATATTCATCTATATTCATCTATATTCATCTATATACATCTATATTCATCTATATTCATCTATATTCATCTATATTCATCTATATTCATCTATATTCATCTATATTCATCGATATTCATCTATATTCATCATTGCAGCCATTCAAGTGACGGGTCGTTTTCTCACAAAAACTGAGCCAGATCAGATGTCTTTAAACCCGTGTGAAACTTGTGGGTGTAGGGATCCCTCAGCCAACTCGACTCTGCGCAACTGCTGGAAATGGACGCCAGGTTGCATTTGCTGCGACGAACTACCTGTCGACTCTGCGGCGACCCTGGGCTGTGGCCATGGCTGGTACTGCCCAGGATGTATCAATCGTTTCGTGGAGGCTGGGGTGAAAACATCCTGGCTGGGAAAGAAAGCTTGAAGTGGAACTTCCATTGCTTTTCTCAGTTCATCCGAGTTTTTTTTGGGCGTGTGTCTTTCCAAGGGGTATAGCTATAGCTATGGCATGCTATGGCTATCATCCCGCAGAATTTGAAATTGGACTGCACCTCAGAAGGCCCGCCAAGGCTCTCCAAATTATGAGGGAGATCCTTTATATAAGGATGGTTGTCCCATTGTGAAATGTGCGCCATCTGATTTCTTTGTTTGATATGGTAGTAGCATGTAATAGCAAGGTTGACTAGCTTGGAACCTGCAAGAAAACATTTAAACTTATGTCCCCATTCTTGGACGTTTCTAGTTTCTAGGTCTAGATTAATTAATAATCATTGATGTAGATGCCCAAATTGTACTGTTTCTTGGTTCGAAATGTTTTGAGGATGAACCAAAAATATCAAATTTCCACCCTGGCAAGGTCCATGACTGCGCGCAGGCACGCTTAGACGAGGGCATTTCTGGAGATATCCCATGCCCGGATTGCGGCAAAGCCATTTCCGAAGAGGATCTTGCACGACACCTTGATTGAATATGTGGATGTGGACTACTGCTGTACAAGAGGAGTGGTAGCCATTGGTAGCCCCTCCAGCAGGGGCTCAAAGTATGACAAAGGGGGGAGCAGTAAAGGTACCCAGTGCCCAACATTTTCGTGGGTCTTCTAGTCGCGCTACTGTATGATTCATCATCCCTGGGCTAATGACGGGAACCATTTAATCAGTCTTCCAAATATGGATGATACATGATGGCTGTCCATGCAGAAGAGCTGGTACCAAGGACTGCTCCCAAAGCAAACCATCTTCCGGCTTCATGCCTCAAACATCAACCGCGCGGCGGTGGCTTCTGGTGCCAAACCGCGCCCATGAATCTTGCTTGCAACGCTTTGTCCAGGTTTTCAAGTGGCGAATCAGCGGTGAGATATTTTGAAATGCCATGACATGCCATTTTCATCCATTTTGGGGTTTGGAAAGTCAACATGTTGATTTGGCCACTAAGCATACGATCAGATTATTCAAAAGACTAAACTTTTTGCATTTCAGAGCCACGGTGCCCTCGAATTTCTGTGTAGTCATGGCTGCTGCCAGTCAGAAAGACGTGCTGAAGTTGGCACTGCGGCCTAAAAAGTGTTTGCACATGTTTGCACCTTGAAGTTGAACACATGGCCGTGCACATTCAAAATCAGATCAAAGCCAGCTCATCAGAATACTTGATAAGTACAACATTCATTTCCCCCAGAGAAATTCAATGTTGGGCTTCAACCAAAGTTGTTTCCATGGGCTTGGACGCAGCCCTAGAAGCTGAAGCGCTTTATGAAGCTTTGAGGTCCAACGCCTGACTGTCACATGCACAAGACCTTTGAAGAGGGAAAACCTGCCTGTGAAACATGCCCTCTTTGTGAGAAGGAATCCTGTCGCTTGGAAATTCTTGGAAGTGCAAGGAGAGGTGGGTATGGGTATTTGGATGTATTGGTCTCGTGAAATTGAGTTTGTTGTCAAATGGTACTGGTATGGGTCAAGTTATACATATATATATACATACATTGATATGTATCATATCTATGTAATTACATAGATTGATATATTTATATATATATACATATACTGTATATATAATATATATATATATTAATATATATACTTATATGTATATATATATATGTGTGTGTATATATACATATATATATACACCCATATATCTTTAATATATACATATATATATATTTGTCTTTACATATTTATATATATATATGTAATATGTACATATATATATATGTTATATATATATATATATATTATATATATATATATATATTATATTTATATATT
>Ga0126342_10010643_pt1 | contig 16464 bp, 18 predicted proteins | sample Cyp1metagenome_FD_92528 | JGI IMG/M metagenome (GOLD analysis project Ga0126342, IMG submission 92528) | Coral microbial communities from Lord Howe Island, Old Settlement Bay, Australia - Cyphastrea 1 metagenome | ecosystem: Host-associated > Invertebrates > Cnidaria > Coral ... | reverse complement strand
TACATAGATACATAGATACATAGATACATAGATACATAGATACATAGATACATAGATACATAGATACATAGATACATAGATACATAGATACATACATACATACATACATACATATATACACACATACACACATACACACATACACACATACACACATACACACATACACACATACACACATACACACATACACACATACACACATACACACATACACACACATGCACATGCACATGCACATACACGCATACATGCATACATGCATACAGACACACACACATACACATACACATACACATTCACATCATTGAAAAAGGAACATACATACATACATACATACATATTTATTTATTTATTTATTTATTGATATATATTTTTTTAACTTATAACGCATGTTCGTAGGGGGCTTAAAATTGCCGACGAGGTGGTTTGGTGGCCTATTTCAACTCCGTCTTCGGCCGGGACGTTGTTGAATCAGCGCACGTCACCAGGCCTGCGGCGATCTGGGATCTCAAATGGCACTGCGACGGCTAACGTTAAACTCTCATCTGGGACCCCCAAAGTGATAAGAGACATACTCAACCGGGTGGGATGGGAGGTGTTTTTCCCATTTCCATTACCACCAACCGCCAGGAACACTCGCATGTTGCGCTACCATTTGGCCATGATCCGCAAGGCCCAGGACCATGTGGACCAGGCGGTACGTAGTCTGGAGGCCTGTGGGGAGCGGCCCAAGGCCTTCTTCCCCCACAGCCCCATGCACAAAGCCGTCACGGCGGATCACATCGTCCCGGAAAGCCCCGTGCTTGGGGAGATGCGCGATGTGATTGAACGTTGGTCCGAGGCTGGGGGATGGGGCTAGATGGAATGGAAGAACAATCGCAATGTTTTTGGCTATTTGAAGGATGGACTCTGGTAGGGCAAGCTTTGTAAAGATTTGGGTGTTAGAGAAGATGATGATGGGTGATGATGACGACGAAGATGACATAGTAACGATCCTTCATGATGTTGACATCCGTGCGTTGCGCATCGTTGCAGGTGCTGCAGACCGAGCGCTCCGCGCTCTGCGCGGAGCGCCGTCGTCTGGGCCTTTGCAACGCTGGGGAACCGGACTTCCACGAGGGCGGCTATGCGACCAGCGGCTTCGTGCCTGGGCGACAGCTGGGGTCCAGGGGTCCAACATGTTTTAACCATGGGAGATGACTGGTTGATCGACATAGAATCAAGCAAGACTGGTGGATGTCACTGAAGAATAGGATGAAGGATGGTGAAAATAGTTTGGGGGGTCGTGGGAGGAGTATGAATGCCGGTTCCCAACTGTATGAACCTGAAGGTAGCACACAAGTACACAAATGGTTGGCCCATGGATTCCAAGCCCTTACGCTTAGTTCAGATATATTCAGGATAAGCGTCCTGTTCCTAGGATTTTGGGCAGCTTCAGCGATCATCTCAGCATAGTGGTCACCATGGCTGAGGAATAGCCAGAAAATTGCTGTGAACCAGAAAGATCACGTCACTACGTCACCCATTATCTTTATGCACAACTTCTTGTCGTGGTTTTGTCTCTCTCTCTCTCTCTCCCTCTCTCTCTCTCTCATTCCATTCTTGATGCACAATCAATTTAGAGATAGCAAGACTTTCGATCGTTGCTTTGTAAGTACATATGGTGAGCTTTTAGTCATAGTAATTAATGGAGGAAGAAGACCCACTCATTTTGAAACGAACTGCGATATCTACGATCTGAAATGGAAGCAAAAACCTATCAAATTTATGTTTCAATCCCTCTTGGTGTATGTTTCCTATCATTTTTTGTGGTTTGAATGCCCAATATTGCCGGTCGTAGCCCCAAGTCGGCAATTTCCATCCATTTTGGAGGTTAAGCCCATGTCGTTTCTGGTCAAAATTGCTGGTGAACACTTGGCACTTTGGTTGGTGAACTTGTAGTTTTTGTTGGTTGACTCACCATTTTTACCAGTGAACTCATCATTTTCTTCTGGTGAAGCAGTGAACCCACCATTTTGGTTGTTTAAGTTCTTGGAGAACTCAGGGTTTTGGGTGAAATCAGTGCCATCCTCCATTTTCGCGATGCTTCAGCTGGCTTTCGCAGTTTCCGCGGAGGTCACCTTCTACACGCGCCGCGACGCGGAGATTGCGCTGCGCATGCAGTACCGCGCGCATGGCATGCAGCCTCGCGGCCAGGGAGTTGGTGATCGGCAATGGTTGGGAATCAACGGATTTGCTGATGGGGACGAGCTGATGAATGGATGATGTTTTGAAATCCCCCTCCCCCTGATATCAACTCATACCCCACCCTGAACATGGGATATATAACCCCAACATAATGGCAATTTTTGGAGGAACCATGGTGATTAACAATGGATTTTGGGTGCACAGAGAAAGAGAGAGAGAGAGAGAGAAATTTTATGATTTACACACACGCACACACACAGATATATATATATAGACATGTAAAGATTGGGTTCGTTCCAACCAAATGCTGCTTCTTTTTTGAGTCTTTATATTTTCAATAATTGGAGACAAAATGGCTAGGGTTGCAGACAACCATGGCTGGGGGATACCCAAGAGTATCATGGAGGCAAGATCTGTCAATTTTACGGAGAACATTGCAGAACCAATATTATCCTTGCCAGTTGATACTGGACACTAAACTATGAATGGATCTGAAGAATCTATGGAGGGGAAGATATTTACACATGGTGAAGGATATGTCTCTTTCTTCTATTTGGCTACAGCTGGAACACATCCATTGAATGGGCTCATGTTCGCAATGTGGTGGTATGCCAGGCACTTGATACATGACGACCTAATAACATCAATCAGATGGGTGCAAGTTTGTTAACAGAAATCTACAGTATGGGATTGAATGGATCCCAGCAACCATTGTAAGAGTGAGTTGAAAAAGGTTTTGGATCAAAACTATTTCCTCCTTGAACTATTGCAGCTTAAAATCCCGTTGAGTATGAGATTCATTCTTCACGCCATCATCATTGCACCCAAAGAGGAATTGCAAGTTAGATCGAAATTTGACAGAAACTTGCTACGGTGAGGCAATTTGCCAGTGGCTGGTTGTTCGCTGACAGTATGGGCATCTCCCTTCAAGAAGCCCTCAAAATTCAGTGTTTTGACCCAGGTTCATTGTGTCAACACCTCCGAGTCCGGAAGACGTTCGGCATTTGGATCTGCAAAAGCGAGAGTGGGGCTTCGGCGACTTCCTTCTGGGCCACTTGGTGCTGAACAACTGTCGGGGGGGATGGAGAAGATGTTGTTGTTGATGATGATGATGATGACGACTATTTGATTATTTGGAAGCTCAAGCGTCTGCCCTAGGCTATTCTTGCATTGTCTTCCTCTTCTGGGTCTTCGCACCTTTCATCGTGGCATTTTCCGCAGTGGCACGCTTGGAAAATCTACAGACCATCGTGCCCAGTCTCCACGTTGTGGTGATGCTTTGGCCTGTCACTCGTACCATATGGGATGGCCTCGCGAGTTCATTGGCGCTGGGACTCTTTGATTCTTAGTCGCAGTAAGGATCAGCACAGTGGTCGCTGTGAGGGTCTGAGGAATCTAGAACTGAAACACTTTGGAAGTTTATTTTCCTGCAGGAACTTGACATGGATAGTCGTGTTCTAGGTCGTGCTTCCAGGATGGTCAGGGACCATTTGTGGCAAAGAGTTCCTAGCATTACATCCCAGATCCCGCCTCTCTTGATGAGGTGGGCCTTCTGCCGAGTTGGCTGACATTCATTTGTGACTGGCTCTTCATCATGAAATCTGGAAGGCAGTTGCAACTCCAGGCGAGGCCCTCAGAAAACCGCAGACTTTGATGGACCGGCTGGCGTGAAGCAGCCCGTTTGGGGGTAGCCTGGTTTTGAACGGTTTTGACCCATAAGGTGCAGAAGTGGTACTTCTACTTCTTGGTAGCTCCTTGGAGGTGACAACTGCACAGTTGAGGTTGGACCCATCGTTTTGCAGCATTTTTTTTTTGGAGTGCATCCTGACCTTAGAGTCCTAGAGCCAAACCCAGATCCTTATGAACCTCCTGCTTCCTGCCCAGGTTTTTGTACTTATGGTTACAGCCATTGGATCCTCACTCTTCTACACTCTGAAGAGTCTAGTGGAACGGCCTGGTGACATTTTTTCGCTCTTGGCGACCACGTTGCCATACTCGACACATTTTTATTTGAGTTACTTTCCTTTTCAGTGGTGCTGCTGCCATTTGCTTCAGATCCAGCCTTTTTTTTTTTCATGTGATTCATCCCGTGCTTTCCGGCCTTACCGCCTTGTCATCTGCGGCAACACCCGCGACACCTGGCCCATGGCTGAGGACCGTCTATGCTGCGGAGGTTACACGCTACCATGTGGCCGTGAAATATTTTGCTCTGAAAGCCTTGAGGGGGGCTGAAAGGGCCATAGAGGCCTGCGAACCAGAGGATCAGGCCCACTATGGCCGCCCAGATTTTGATTAGAAGGGGCTGTGATGATCCTGAGAGTCCGGATTCAGAGCATGTCAGTGATATTTGTTGGGTTTAATATTTGATCTATTTGCCAGCTCCAGGCATCATCTTAGTAGCCCTATCCCAGTTGATTCTCAATGGGGACAATCTTGATGCGACGTATCTTTAAGAAAGCAGGACTAAGGACATAGCCGACATAGCCTGGAATCTTGGAAAAACACATTATATGTACATCAAAACGAAGAGTCTCCGGAACTTCTCGTGAAAAGCCTGTGTGGATGGACATCAATCTGTCTGTTTTTACCCACTGCTATCCAAGGCATCGGTGCGAGATCTGCGCGGATGTCGTTGCTTCTGGTCATGGCAATTCTGTTTTGCAGCTTGTCTCCTCTGATCCTTGGCTTTTTTTGGTGGCCATCAGGCTCACCCGAGAAGTGTGATTGCTCTCCATTCCATGTCATACATGTACAATGGACGGTAGGTATACTCCCACCCTTTCAAAGTCATTCCCACATTTGAAGAGCAAACATGGCACAGGATCTGCGTTTTGGGTTTCATTTGCTTCTTCATCTGCCGTGTCGCCTACACCTACCTGCTGGTCTATTCTGAGATCCCCAAGCCTGATACGGGCGGGGCGTTTTGGTGTGCCCAGCTGCATCATGTGCAACAAGGCCTCTTTATCTACGTATTGTGCCTATGGCTCAAGATGATGGAGCGGTTGGTCGGGCAGTCTTTGGTAATCGAACATGGATACGGGACATTCCCGTTTTACGAAAACATAGGAACCTCATCCAAACATGAAGGATTCTTCCGTTGCCGGCTTAGAATGCCAGAGGACAAACATTTGGTTTGTATTAAAACCTTAAAAGGAAGCATTTTGGCCTTTCCGAGTGCAGCAGAAAAGATCACATTTATCTCAGATACCTGGGATCTGTTTGTGTACCACTGCAGCGGGTCAGGTTGATGACTGGTGTTTTGCTCGACAAGGCAGATTCCATGGGGCCTCCCCTCATCACCCTGGCCTGTGGTGTACAGCTACTTCAGCGCTACATGCGCTATCGACGCAGGCACCGCGACGGTGTCGCTTTCTCTTTTCGTGTGGGAGTGGATCTAGAATGCCCTGGAAACAATGGTGCTTGGATTCAGTGGAAAAAATGCTGGCCCCAACATCACAAAACAGTCCGATTCAGCGTCCGATTCAGCAGTCCACCCCTTTACTATTTTGGACCTTGTAGCTCTTCCAGGGCCAATGGTGTACAGCGTTAGGTTCGTTCGTCCTGAGGTTCCAGTGGCATGGGCTACCTTTCGAGGATTTGAACCATGAGCCCCTCGTGAAGGTGCCAATTTCGTCCAAGGGGACGGCTTATCGACAGCCGGAGCTTGCGAGTGAGGGCTGACCTGATCGGGTGTCATAGCGAAAGGCTGTTGGAATCTTGAATTTCCAGATCATGCCATTCACGCCATTCAGTCCCTGAACATTATGACACCACAAAACCTTGGTATCTTTATGTATCCAGCTCAATTTGCATTTCAAACATCACCAAATTTGTGACCCACTTGGCGAGTTCTCAAGGAGGGCCAAACTTCCAATGGCCCCAGCTACGATTTGTGCATAATTATAGGCAACAGCAAAGCAGGCCGCGTCCAGGCCTCAATCTCCGTTTCAATGAGGTGCGTTGATGTGGCCCAGACTTGAAGGATCTTCATGGTATGCAGTGACTTCTTTTTCAGCTGAGTTCCTTATGACACAGCTGATCACATCAACCTATCAAATACAATGACTTTTTATGTATATAGTAAAATCATGTTTCTGTGTGTTTCGGATGGCATATCATGAGGATCCCAGGGGCCCTGGCCAGAGCCATTCGGGATGTGGAGGGGATTTCCGCCAGTCAGCCTGCCTCATGGGTGCAGAAAAAAAATGACCAGCGGAGCTAAGGAGCATGCGCCACCTACGGGTGCGTATACAGAATATACAATCATATGCATACAGTACTTTGTACACCGTACATGCGCATATCTGTCGTACCTAGACACATGTTACATACAGAGGGAATGTAGCCATTTCACATAGGTAGTACCATTCCCAGCGTCTTGTCATGGGTGAACCCACGGCCTGTGACACTTGGAATCCAACTGACACCTCTTTTGGACGGTTGACCCTCCTCCATGGGATCATGGGGTGCATTTCTTTCGGCACCCGAGTCCAGAAACACTGGTGTCAGGTGAAGTCCGCCCAAATAGTCTTGAAGTCCAGCAGTTTCTTGCAGAGACCCTCCCTGCAAAAGCTGCAAGTGCTGGCCAGCAGGCTGGGGATGATTTTCAAGGATTTCGGCAGTTGATGTGACATTTTGGCAGGACATAGTGGTTGTTACGGAATTGGACTTTGAACAAGTCCATCAATTTCTTTTTTATGGTTTGGGATAGCCAAGGCACAATATGGCAGGTTTTTCATGGCTTAGTAAAATCTCCGATATTCCGGAAAGTCTGGAGTAAAAGAAGCAAATTTATTAAGAGTCTGAAGACCCTTGATCCCAGGACCTTCTCGGCCTTTTGGCTATGATCAAGTGTAGTATCTGTTCTTATCAGTGTGACAACTGATATGTCTCCAACTGGAGACTTGCTTGTTGGTTCCCAACCGCTGCCAACCTTTATCAGCTGGAATTGGCTGACTCTGCAGAAGAGTCTTGACAGTCTTGATGTCCTATCCCAGGACCCCCAGTTAAGTAATAAAGGGCTACGCCCTCTGCCGCCGACCCCTGGACACTGGAGGTTCATGTCTGTGGGAAACTGAGTGACCAACGGGCGCTGGTGCAGGTGCGCAATCTTGTTTCGTCGCTTGCTTCTTGTGCTGTCTCATCGCAACAGAACATCTAAAATGTATGCAAGCAAAGGAAGTATCGAAGTCAAACTTCGCACAAGAGGGACAGATGGACGAGCAGAGATGGGAGGAGTCAGAGAAGAGCAGAGAAGAAGCAAGAAGATCAGAGAAGAGAAAGGGTCAGAAGAAAGACGATGCAGGTTTCTGAAATGTTGCTTTCTGAACTGCCTATAGAAATTAGCTTCAAACCTTGATTTTACCTGCCGTTCTGCACTGCCAGCTTCCAAGTTGCTTGCGTTCTCTTGCAGCTGGCTTTCGTCCTGCACAGCTCCGGGCCAAGGACCCTCTCGCAGAGCCAAAACACCATGGCAGTGAAGGACAGATCGGGCCCGCGGCTGGCAGCCCAAACGCTGCTTTCTGAATTGAACTGCCTAGAAACTAGCTTCAAACCTTGATTCAAACCTTGATTTTACCTGCCGTTCTGCACTGCCAGCTTCCAAATTGCTTGCGTTCTCTTGCAGCTGGCTTTCGTCCTGCACAGCTCCGGGCCAAGGACCCTCTTGCAGGGCCCAAACACCATGGCAGTGAAGGACGGATCGGGCCCGCGGCCGGCAGCCCATACTGCCAAACGTTGCTTTCTGAACTGCATAGACTGCCGTTCTGCATTCCCAGCTTTCGAAATGGCCTGCTGCGTCTTGCAGGTGGCTTTCGTCTGGCACAGCTGCGGTCAAAGGACGGTCCCGCAGGGCCAAAACACCATGGCAGTGAAGGACGGATCGGGCCCGCGGCCGGCAGCCCATACTGCCAAACGTTGCTTTCTGAACTGCCTGGAAACTAGCTTCAAACTTTGATTTTACCTGCCGTTCTGCACTGCCAGCTTCCAAATTGCTTGCGTTTTGTTGTGGCTGGCTTTCGTCCTGCACAGCTCCGGGCCAAGGGCCCTCTCGCAGGGCCAAAACACCATGGCAGTGAAGGACGGATCGGGCCCGCGGCCGGCAGCCCATACTGCCAAACGTTGCTTTCTGAACTGCATAGAAACCTGGCTTCAAACCTTGATTTTACCTGCCGTTCTGCACTGCCAGCTTCCAAATGGCCTGCTGCGTGTTGCAGGTGGCTTTCGTCCTGCACGGCTCCGGTCAAAGGACGGTCCCGCAGGGCCAAAACACCATGGCAGTGAAGGGCGGATCGGGCCCGCGGCCGGCAGCCCGTTGCTTTCTGAACTGCATAGAAACTATGCTTCAAACCTTGCCTTTACCTGCCGTTCTGCGCTCCCAGCTTCCAAATGGCTTGCTGCGTCTTGCAGGTGGCTTTCGTCTGGCACAGCTCCGGTCAAAGGACGGCCCCGCAGGGCCAAAACACCATGGCAGTGAAGGACGGATCCCAGCGTGCCAAACGTCACCTTGTGAAGTGACTAGAAACTAGCTCCAAACCTTGACTTTGCCTGCCTTTCTGCACTGCCAACTGCCAGCTGGCTCGTGTCTTCTTCCATCAACTGTTGCTCTCATCATTTCTTGCCCCTGGCTGATGGTAACGTCTCCTCTGACGTGCCCCCCCTTGCCCTCGGCGGGGTCGGCGGATTCCTCATTAGCAGTACCATCACTTGAGACCCGTGCCTATCCATGATTGAATCTGGGGTTCCAAATCTAGTTTTTATCTAGTTTTTTGGGATCATGACCGTGGAACACAAGAAGTCACACATACTTGTAGCTTTGAGTGAGGCCTTTCAAGAGGACATGATCACACTTGCACTATTTCAAGCCCTCAAATGTCTTCAAACGAGAACATTATCCCACAGGGTTACAGAGCCAAACCAGAAAGGAAAAATTCTGAGAAGGCAGCTTAAACGAGCAAAATATAGGGAAACATATGGAAGAACAGCACATATCAGCATGCAGTTTTCTTTATCGAACCCTCTTGAAGGCAAGCGGATCGCTTGAGTGACCGCGCGGCCAAGCAGTCGGCATCCTTTTTGCAGGATCCTGGCGCAGGCCAGCGCGCACTGGAACCGAGGGCAAGCAAGAATGGCCATATGCGGTTCTTTTGACCGTATTCTGGGATTTATATACTGTTCTATATTTTTCGATAGTTAGCTGCAATAAATATATTTATATATATATTTATTTATTTATTTATTTATATATATATATAGGCAGTATACATACCTACATGCATACATTATATCTACATCTCCATCGCCATCTACATTTATAAAGCTATATCAATATCTATTTTTGAACCCCAACAAATGATGCAAGTTTCTTAATGATCTAGTGCGGATGGCACGCATGGCATGGCGAGGCTCTGTGAAAGGCGTCCTTGATGGCCTTGAGATTGATTTCAACAGCAGCTTAAAGGTCTGGAGACCTTGTGGGTCGGTTGTTGGATTTCAGCGGATTTGCCAGCATTAAATGTCATTAGGCTCCGGGGCCGATATTTTGATCGTTGGGGTGATATGGGTGATTGTTGGGGTGACAGGTTTCGGGTCCTGCAGGATTTGCACGACACCGAGAAGGAGAACAAGGGGGCCTATGAGAAGCTGATCAAAGCGAAACGCTTCTTGACCGAAGCGGCCAGGGTTCAATGGCTGGATTTTGAGGTGTGAAACCGGACAGGTGTTTCACAGGAATGCTCTGAGGTGAGGAGATCGACTCTGCCAACGTTCAGATTCAAACAAAGAAGGACAGCTGACAAGACGATGAATGTCTCTGCAAGGCTCCTTTGTATTTGGTCACATATTGCATGATTAGTTATAATTGGAGAATCAAGGATATATTGATATATGATAGACATACAGATGGAGAGAGAGATGAATAGATAGATGAATGAATCAATGCAGACATAAAGGTAGATAGACACACAGACAGACAGACAGATAGATAGATAGACATACAGAAAGATAGATAGACAGATTAGATTAGATTAGATTAGATTAGACTAGATTAGGTTAGATTAGATTAGATTAGATAGATAGATAGATACGATAGATAGATATGATAGAAAGATACGATAGATAGATTAGATAGATAGATAGATAGATAGATAGATAAGATAAGATAAGATTAGATTAGATTAGATTAGATTAGCTCAGATTAGCTTAGGTTAGGTTAGGTTAGATTAGGTTAGGTTAGATTAGATTAGATTAGATTAGATAGATAGATACGATAGATAGATAGATTAGATTAGATTAGATTAGATTAGGTTATATAGATTAGATTAGATAGATAGATCGATCGATAGATAGACAGACAGACAGACAGACAGATAGAGAGATAGACAGACAGAAAGATAGATAGACAGATAAGATAAATAGATAGGATTAGATTAGATTAGATTAGCGTAGATTAGATTAGATTAGATTAGCTTAGATTGCATAAGATAAGATAAGACAAAATAAGTTAAGATAGATAGACATACAGATAGATAGATAGATTGGATATGCTAGATAGATAAGATAGAAAAGATAGAATAGATAGATACGATAGATAAGATAGAAACGATATAAAAACACAATAAAAGAGATAGAAAAGATAGAAAACAATAGATAAGATAGATAAGACAGATAAGACAGATAAGATAGATAAGATAGATAAGATAAGATGAGATGAGATAAGATAAGATAGATAAATAGATAGATAGGTAGATAGATACATAGGTAGATACATAGGTAGGTAGATAGGTAGATAGGTAGGCAGGTAGACAGGCAGACAGGTAGAGAGGTAGGCAGGTAGATAGGTAGATAGGTAGGCAGGCAGACAGGTAGATAGGTAGATAGGTAGATAGGTAGGTAGATAGATAGGTGGATAGATAGGTAGATAGATAGATAGATTGATAGATATTTTCTGACTTCTTCTTTCTTCTTCTTCTGGGCTCCCCACCATTGATCTTTCCACACGGACCAGGAGGAAAAGGCCAACGCAGATGAGGAATTGCTGCAGAAGAAGCAGGACTGGCCATCCGGCTGACTGTGTAAAGCTTTGTGAGCCAAGTGCGAAAGGGGAATGCGACTTGCAGCTGGCCTGGGGATGGAGCTCTTTGTTGGTTGTATCCTGTTGATTGTCAGCCAGCATGTGCCAGGTTCTTGGAGGAACCTATGGTCATCAATGATTTCGAACTCTGAACAAGTTCGATCCATGGTTCTTGCACCTTCCCAGGACGTCAAGGATGCAAAGGGTTCAAAGGATGAGGATTTGGCCTTTGCCAAAGAGGCAGGATTTTCAGCAGCTGGCTTTAGAGTGTTGAAGGTGTTGGCAGGACCCAGAAAAGATGGATTTTGGGAAACCCCGAAGCTTCATGCACGTATGCTGTCAGTATTGAGGCTCTTAAGTCAAGTACAGAGACAAAACACATCCCTCAGAAAACTAACGTGCACGCGGGCCTCCTTGATTCTCTGGACCAGAAACACATTTGGAACATTTAGAACATGGCTGTATCTTCTCCACTTCCACGATACTTCCCTTGAGAGTGCTCTCTTTCGGGACATGGGCACCGTCGAGGTACAGGAGAAGTGCGCGGCCAAGGAAAAGGCGTGGGAGCAGCGACAGCAGACGCGTGCTGACGAGACGCAGGCAAGCAGAGAGGGTTGTGGTCTCAGATACCCTCCGGCTTTTTGACATAATTAGCAGTGTGGGGATCAAGTGCGTAATTTCAGGAGGATAACCATGTTCGCAACAGTAATGGATTCCAAGAATCATCTGAACCATTGTGGACCTCCAAAAAATCCCTCCACTTCCGACTACTCCTGGGCGATTGTGCAAACAGGTAGCTAGTCATCACCACGATGAGCAGTGTAGAAGTTCTTGACTGTTGTTTTTCCAATGGTTCCATTATGATTGGCCATACCTACCGTCATACTCCCAAGTTCGTTAGTTTAAAGGGAAACTATTGCTTGCTTCAACACATTGAACCAAGGCGTGTCAAGGCTTGGTACGTTTAAAGTTTGAACTATATCACATCATCAAGCCCCATTCGACCCCCAACAAAGCACATCAACCAGGGGGCCCCAGTTTCTCAGCTTCACCACAGCCAAGCCAGGCCGTATCTAAGGCAATCGAGGTCCTGGACTCTGATGCCTCCCACGAGTTGTTCGGTCCTCCCTGCTAACTCTTTGCGCAGGAAAAAAGTAGGGGTTCCTGGTTTGAACCAGCCAACATTTGGGGATTTAAGGAGTCAAGACGAGTTAAGTATCAACATATTGACGGGCTAAACAAAACCTGATTACTGGGATGGAGCCTCAAGAAATGGGTTGGGAAGCTGGCTTTGCTTTGGGAATTTCTATTTCGGGGCTTTCATGTTGCTGTACTCGTGGGCGTATTGGGTTCTACCTCGATGAACAATTGCTTTATGTAGTAGTATGACAGCAACGACAATGGAAAGCGGGCGAGATAACCTCTGGCCATCCTCAACTTTCGATGCTTGAAAAGCCAGGCAAAACCATGAAGCCTTCCTTGATTCAGCTTGCCAGCAAGGAGGATCAAAGTGCCAGGTGATTTTCATTGGTACCTCCAGGGTTTGCAGATAGCATCCAAACATCAATTGGCTGAAATATCAACCCGTTTAATCACCCTGCGACATTCGGCAACAGGACCCCATGGCCCGACGCTCCCAGTTGTACGACCGCTTGAGGGCTGCTGGAAAAGCGCAACAGGACCGGGCGATCATCAAGGCCAAAGCCTTGATGAAGATGGAGGGAATCAAACATTCCAAAATTATTTATGCTTATTCCAACCCTTTGGCAATGTAACCATTTCACATATAGCTATGGAACGTGGCCCATTTATAGATGTTTTTTTGATGATTTACCTGTTGAAACATATGAAAAATGGTGATTTCCCCATAGCTACGTTAAATTACCATTTTGGGGGGTATTTAGTATGCAATGCTGCTGATAAGGGTCCGCAAAAGGAATGTATGCGATGTTCTGACTTTCAAAGAGAGTTTTGAAGATGACATTCACAATCGCCCCGCCCTGAGATGTTTTGATGCTGGGCCATGGTTCGAAATCATTCCGCAGTTCGAGTTGGAGCGAAAAAGGATCAATCATCTTGTTGAACCATTCCTACTCTGCAGATTTTGGACAGGACTCTCTAATTTTTGTACCTCATTTCGACCTCGTATTCCGGTCTCAGGTGGTTTCCCACAACATGGCCCTTACGGAATCCCAGGACCTGCGTCTGGTAACGTTGTCCTTGGAGGCCAAGTTGGATAGCTTCACGGAGGTGCTCGGAGAGGGTGGTGACGTGGTGACTGGCACCGCAAGGGCGGTCGTATGTTTTCTATAAAACATCAAGTTTGGGAATCCTCCATTTTTGGACCCCCGTGTATGTATATATATATGCATTTATTACTATATTCATTTATGTATTAGTTTGTATGTTTGTGCATGTTTGTATGTTTATCATAGATTAGTATTTTTAGGGGATGAACAAATCAAGCATTTGGATAATATGTTTTGCGGGGAGTGGTTTTGATGATGTATGGAAACCAGATCTTTGGGTCCAGATCTTAGAGTCATTTCAAAATTGGATGGAACTCGCTGCGCGATGATTACTTTCGCAAGTCATCAGGAGGCAAACCATGAACTTTCTTTAGCGGGCCCCTCTCAAAGTTTAAAACTTGACTGGGGCGACATTAGCCGATTTGTTGGTGCTGAAATAGGATTGGCGTTTTACATCCTATCCCGGCAACGGGAGTTTACAGTATCTTAAAGCCAGGTCATATAAGTTTGGTCCGCTGCTGACTTTCGTATCAAGGATTCTCCGGTGCAAAGGTCGCCGTGTCATAAACATTGCAGGGGCATCCAGCATGTCGCAGAGAGCTTCAAGGAAGCCTCAAAGCAATAGAAAGTGAAACATATCGTCTTGTGCAGTTTGGGTCTTTCCCGGAAATAGGGATCACAAAATCCTACCAAATGTTTTGGCTCATGCCTCATGCCACTCAAATTTCAGCCCAAGCTAGTCTCGCGGCCCTTGTCCCCATTGTTGGCCCATATTTCATTGCTTACTTCGACAACTTCCCCTTTTTTCCATACAGCCAGGGTTCCTTGAAACAACTAAAACTGGAGTTTTAGTACAGTTTCTATCAAACATCATGGGCCCATAGGTTTTTCAACAGTTGAGTCGGTTGAAACCTCAAGTTGCTGCGTTTCTGGTTGACTTCACCGACCTGTAGCCTCCCAAAATGTGGCGTTGGAGCCGGCCCCTGATGTTCCTCTGGCTGCTGCAGATGTCGCCGGTGCCTGGGCTGTGGACTTGGTGAATTTGAAGGACAATGGATCAACTTGGTGAATATATGTACCCTCTGGTTATGACTAACAGTTTGCCATGGAAAATCACCATTTTGAATAGGTAAACCATCTATAAATATTATAAATGGGCCATCTATACCATGGCTATGTTAAATAACCGGAGGGTATATATATATATATATATGTTTGTAAATATATTACATACATTTGCACAGATTATCCTAAATACTTATCCATACTATATCATCTTTCAATCCAGTAGGGATTGAATGTTCCCACAGCTGTTGCAATTCACCTACTGCATGAAAATGGTCCCTGCAACACTTGGATGGTGAATTGGAATTTGGATGGGTCTTGTACTGTCTCCCCCCCCTGGAGATATATCATCACTGGCTTGGAGATTTGTTGAGCCCACAGGCCATCCCGGTTCTTGTGCCATATGTGGGAGGTTCCTGCAATCATCGTCTCGGGTTTTTGGCCAACAATTCCGATAATTCGCAAGAAACATCAAGAAACCCATGGTATTTCATGGCGTTTCCCCATCTTTCCCCCATATTTTCCCCATCCAACTTGTGAAAACACCAAGCCCAAGGCTTGGTGCCCGGCATCGAGCTTCCATCCTTCGAGACAGCCTGTGACGAGGCAAAGATGGACACACCTCGAGTCTTTTGACTTTTTTTAGATGGTACATACTAGACACACACACATAATATATAAATATATTTACATACATTTATGTATATACATACATGTATGTGTATATATATGTATACACACCTATTAGAATAGACAATGATTACATTATGGTTTGAAAATGCTGATCGAATATGGGATGTTTGGTGATGTTTTAGACATTTCGCAAAGGTGTTCGAAGCCAACCTCTTGCATACTGACTCCTTAGGACTCGTTGAGAGGTGATGAGATGCTGACTCCATTCAAGACTTCAGTTTGCGAGACCCTAGCTCCAGTTCTTTTCAAAGCTTAATTAGTTGCCGGATTATATCAATGAGTCAGAACCATATCATCACTGAAATTGATTTATTATATGGAGATCTTGGAGAACCTCATACGATCTAAGCTCGTCATTGCCAGACATTGCCAGAGTTCGAACCACATGTCCATCATTGATTGCCAGATCTTGTGGATGAAAATCTCATAAAACCTCACCATCTTCCAAAAATCTAGACTTTGGACAGTCTTAGAAAATCTCACATCTCAACCTTTTCCACAAAACACCCAACAAGTCCCAGCCAAATGTCTCCTCGAGATCACCAGGCGCGCTGCCCGGCGTCCGCCGGATGCCCCTGCGCGTTGGGCCGGGTTGCCTGGCGCCCGGAGCGCGCAGAACTTGGCGGCGGCACTGCAACGCTGGTGGAGGGGGACCACCGGAGCACAGCACCTAGGGCTGAAGGATGAGGATTGGAGATTTACCATGATTTACCATCTGGTAATCATGGTAATCCAACAGTTTGCTATGGAAAATGACTATTCAAAGATGATTTACCTATGAAAAATAGTGATTTTCTCCATAGCTATGTGAAATTATATGCCAAAGTGCAAACCACCAAGAAACGGGGGATTTAGGCAACAAATCAATTTCTTCACAGATATTTTGCTGGATCAAGCCTGATTTCAGCAAGAGAACATGGGAATTTCAGCAAGAAAAAATTGCGATTCCAATAGTAAATATGGCGATTTAGCCAGCAAACATTGGGGAGGTAGAAAGCTTGACGAGCTGGCGATGGAGAGGGAGAGAGGGAGAGAGAGAGAGAGAGAGAGTGAGAAGTGAGAACTGTACACACACACATGTATGTATGTATGTATGTATGTATGTATGTATGTATGTATGTATGTATGTATGTATGTATGTATGTATGTATGTATGTATGTATGTATGTATGTATGTATGTATGTATGTATGTATGT
>Ga0126342_10010642_pt1 | contig 16465 bp, 14 predicted proteins | sample Cyp1metagenome_FD_92528 | JGI IMG/M metagenome (GOLD analysis project Ga0126342, IMG submission 92528) | Coral microbial communities from Lord Howe Island, Old Settlement Bay, Australia - Cyphastrea 1 metagenome | ecosystem: Host-associated > Invertebrates > Cnidaria > Coral ... | reverse complement strand
TCGCGTGGCCGGCGCAGTACAAGAGACATGTTCATCAGAGATGTCAGGAAGTCAGGGCGCTGATTTCCTCAGAGGGGTTCCATTTTGGAGCCTCAGATCTTCAGGTTTGCTGAGATGATTTTGCGTGACAGGTGCAGCACTTCGTATGGGACAGGTGGGCTAACAAAAACGCAAAACGCATTGGCACGAGGCCGTCAGCTCTGCACTCAACTTTCCATTTTTGAAGGAAGTCTCGCAGAATTCTTTTGCTTTTGATGTCGTCAACTTCGAAAAATGAGGAAGTCTCGCAGGATTGCTTTGTTTTTGATGTTGTCAAGTTCAAAAACTGAGGAAGTCTCGCAGAATAGCTTCGTTTTCAAACTTGCAGATAGATAGACAGACAGACAGACAGAGAGATAGAGAGATAGAGAGATAGAGAGATAGAGGGATAGATAGATAGGTAGGTAGGTAGGTAGATAGATAGATAGATAGGTAGATAGGTAGATAGATAAGATTAGATAGATAGATACATAGATAGGTAGATAGATAGATAGCTAGCTAGATAGATAGATTGATTGATAGATAGATAGTTACATAGATCGATAAATAGATAGATAGATAGATAGGTAGATAGGTAGATAGGTAGATAGGTAGATAGGTAGATAGGTAGATAGGTAGATAGGTTGATAGGTTGATAGGTTGATAGGTTGATAGGTAGATAGATAAGATTAGATAGATAGATACATAGATACATAGATAGGTAGGTAGATAGATAGATAGATAGATAGAGAGATAAACAGACAGATAGACTGATAGACAGATAGACATATAAATAGATAGATAGATGGATAGATAGGTAGATTGATTGATTGATTGAGAGATTGATAGATAGATAGGTAGAAAGAAAGATAGATGGATAGATAAATAGATGTATAGATAAATAGATAGGTGGACGGATTGACTGATTGATTGATAGATAGATAGATAGATAGAAAAATAGCTAGAAAACTAGACAGCTAGATAGATAGGTATGTAGATAGATGGAGAGATAGGGAGATAGATAGACAGACAGACAGACAGATACATAGATAGACAGGTAGATCAGTAGGTAGGTAGGTAGATAATCAGAGAAAGATAGAGAAACAGAGAGAAAAGGAGAGAAAGAGAGAGAAAGAGAGAGAGAGAGAGAGATCAAGCACCTTTCAGTCCATCAGTGGCTTCGCTCTGCCATCCCTGATTCACAACAACCAAGCTCTCCTATAGGCTTGCTGTTTTTAAACTTCCGCCGCCGCCTTGCGCGGTACTACTGGTAATAAAACCATGATGTGTGGATATGTATGGTATCAAATACCATTCGCATGTTCGTTACTAACGCATTGTCTACCAACCATGCATCGCATTCCCAGACAGCCACAGGGCTGTACATTTGCAGTTGGTTATCAAAATTGTTTGGAAATCCCTTGAAATCGTCACTTAAACATGTAAAAACACAGTAATTAGCTGCGAACCAACATGGTTTAAGAGTTTGCAGGAAGCCTGTTGGTATCAGATCGAAAGATGTTTTCTCAACCTTCATGGTTCATGTTGCTTTCAGGCGCAGATAGTGGGATCAGCTACAATGCTTAAGTTGTCCGCACGTCGACTCCTTTTGAAGTCGTCCAATGTTTGGATGAACGTACCAGTGGATGTAGGTGGTTAGTAATCCGATTGCGACCATGTGGATTTGGGTGAGTGGTTTCCCCTGAGACTATCCAACACATGATTGTAGATCCATTCGAATATCATGAAAACCATGATTTTGACTAAAATCCACATCCAAGACGGGTTGCTGTGGCTTTACCCGAAGCCAGGTTCGATGTTGTTTAAGATTGAGGCTGCAAGGCCAACGCGTCGCTCCGGAATGGCTCAGACGTTCAAAACCTTCACATCTCCCCATAAAAATTGGTTTGGTGGTGAGTTTGAAATAGCTACAGGCAGAAAAATATCAAAGTAATACATAATATGTATATATGTTTATATTAATATATGTATATATGTATACATGATTAATGATTACATAATTTCACTAGTTGGCTAGTCTGTTTGTGAGGGTATCAATGCATGGTCATGATGGTTCATGGAAGCAAAATCTGATGGTCAGATCCATTTTTAGGATCGTAAACCAATTTATTTTGGGGTACCCAGGACTTGACATACCCATAAAGCGGTCTCCGTCTATCTATCTACCTATGCATCTATCTACCTATCTATTTATTTATCTATCTATGTTCAAGAGCCAAGAGTTCCCGAGGTTCCACAGGTTCTGGTGTCTTCAATTTAGCAGATTTATGGGACTTTTCCAAGAAATGATGTAAGATTTGGATTTCTCTGCGACCTCAAAGCACTTCACCATTAGTTATGTTGAAAACTTGTGAAACCATCGGCCCATGATGACACATGGCCTTAAATGCTCCATTTTTCAGCTTGCACAGGTTTGGGATTTTGAATGAATATGATATATTCTTCAAGGTGATTTTGAAAAGTCGGGGAAGATTGAGCCAACGGTCGCTGGCGCACGGCCCTGGTGGGAATCCATAACTGTGAGCACCCTTTTCGGAAATTGCGAAAAAAACACTAGGGGATGTAGTCAGTCATGAAACATCAGTGACACATAGTGACACTGGTACAAACTAACACATCTGAGTCTTAATTGGGTTGCTGTACATACGCTTGTATACTAGCAGCTGTTTCCCGCTGCGTCCAAATTCCCTTGGTCTGTTTGGTCAATGACAAATCACCAAACGAGGACACTAGCATGCTTCATTTGAGGGAAACATCAATGGTTATATACGATTCTCACCAGATCCTGGATCCGCAGGATACTGGGACTCCATTTGTCATCCCAGTCGAATCCCAGCGGTCAGCGTTAAATCCCCCGCGGCCAGCCCTTCTGAGTAGGATCATCAGGTGTCACATGAGTTCCTCGTTGGGCCAGTTTTTTTGAGCTTCCTTTTTTGGGCCATGGGCACACAGACTTACCAGTTACCAGAGATATGACCCAGCTGTGAATCCCGGAAGATCGGATCCAAGGTATCTTAGCTCGTCATGCTACTGCCAATGTTTGGGTGGAAGAAAGCCCACTGGAATGATGGTTAGATTGCGGGGAATCATCCACGAATGGCCGCATTTCAGCTGTGTGAATTATGATCATTCAGCCAGTACCAGTCATCCCTTCAGGCAAAAGACACCACTGGTTGACTTCATTTGAGTTAGAAAGCTCGACACACCAGAGGATCTGAAAGGAAGGCTCGACGAAAGGATGTGGACCATGAGATAAACATAGAAATCTCGAGCAACGCCATTCTGAGATGAAAATTCACCTGGCATTCGAAAAACTACAAGATCAGCTTGCAGAGTCGGGAACCTGTCCTTCCGTCTGGTAAACCTTGATTGGGTAGTTCGATTTGAACTACGTATGTTTATTTGTTATGCCATGCATCATCATAAATAGATAATCTTACAAACATAAATAGGATGAAATAGAATCTATGCATGTATGGTTTTGCCTGTTACGACCAATATTCCTTCGCTAGTTGAATCCAATGAATGGAATTTGATGGGCCTTCTTTGACGTCTCTCGACTAGCTGCAGCGCTCCATTCAGCGTTATCAACTTCCATTCTCGTGTCCAACATCTATGGAGCTTTCTGACGGCAGAATGGTCGTCTAGTATGTAGGCTTAGGCCGCGCTGGACCCGGGTCATCAGACATTGGCATGCCCTCGGGCACTGTTGATTAAACGTTGGGAGGAACCAAAAACAAGCAGACCCAACGCAGGCCTTCATCTGTGACCCATATTCAGTGCATGTAGTATGTAGCACAGACGTGACCGTTCGACTTTTGACTTTCACAGTACTACCGTTGTCCGGTCACAGTCCATCGAGTTCCTTTTAAATTTGATGTGAGCCCTGAAAAAAATAAACGAATCTGTTTGTTTCGTTTTTCGGAATATCGGAAGCCTAATGAGATGTCACTGCATACTACTCCATTCAGAAACATCATGACAATAACAATAATAATAGTAAAAATAAGAATAACAATAATAATAACAATCATAGCAATGATATATATATATATATGTATGTATGTACTCCTTAATAGTATATATATATATATATATGTAAAACTTGTTTTATTGTTGGACTTACGGTAGGACTAATTACAGGCCCAGGCCAAAAGCTCTGTACTTGTGACTGACTTGATTTTCTGTGGAAATTGGATCATAGAAATATGACGTTGGCCTTGCCTCCTAAAATCCCAAGTGAAATAGTGTGAAAATGATGAAGGGCCGATCTGACCATATATTTGCCCCTGTGTTTTGTAGAAAACCAGAGGAGTGCAAAAGCTGTCTGGGACAGGACATCATAAAGAAACAGATAAGAACGGGAAAACAAACAATAGGTATGTGTTGCTGGTGCATAGAAGCCTCCGCTGTAGATGGCGTTTACTTTGTAATTTCCAGGTGTCATTCGTGTTTCGTCTATTACAGAATTGCTACTTTGCATGGATTGTCTGTGGAGCACAGGGCGGCGACATCGTTCGCTGCGATGTTTCCTTTGCGTTGACACCTTCCCATCTTCGCTGGCGTTGCCTGGCTGTGAATGGAGCTGGGGCTCTGATTCAATCTCCAAGACGCGCTGTCGTTGGGAAGAACCTCGCAGGGAAACAGCAGCCGCTTTAACTGACATGGCCTTGATAGGGCCTGCCCCCTGCTGAAGAAGCTTTGGGGAGCTGTGTGGACACCATTCCGATCAGCTTTTTGCAAAAGGTTGTATTTGCTGAGAGCTGTTCTTGTAGCAGAATGTTAGTGCTGCAACGTTGTTTTTGTTTGCTCCTGAGGAATCGGTTGACACCTTGTCGATGAAATAAGTCGCAACGAACACCGTGCGATATTCAGACCTCGAACTTCAGCCGTCATTTGACGAGCTTCGCACCCTTGACCTCTGAACACATCCTACTAAGAAATTGAAGTCTTTTCCAAAGGAGGCACTTTTCATGGAAGAATAAAACAAGCAATGAATCATAGCGATTGGTAGGGAATCAATATAAGGCAACTATCCTGGTGCAAAGAATTTTCGGGGATTCCGGGCGGGAGAACTCATTTTGGAGTTGGCCGGGTCTGCGATTGTGCAGATTCGCGGAACCTTTGAATCCTTTGAAGAGAACCGCGCTGTGATTTGGGGCTCAGTACAGTGGTAAAGATCATCCCATCATGGGGGGATATGGGTTCCAAAAAGATGGAACCACCAATATGATGGTCCAATTTCGCTGAGATTGTTGTGGCATTAGATCATTCCTGCTTGGTACTTTTTATAGTACTATTCATAGTTGTTCATGGTGATTCCATGCATTTTCGGGATCCGTTATTCATATTTGAGGTTGAAGCCGCTACAGGCATAGCCCTCAAGAGTAGGAATAGAAGTACGTCACACAGCATGTTTGCAAATGTTTGTAAGCTAGTAGGTGTGAACTGCTTTATAAGCATGTACTAATGTACATACATATATACCATCGTGGAACCCCAGCCAAAAAGGTTACCATCGCAAACTGATCACGATCAGAAACATCCCCATGTCTTGCGTGGTCGATTGACATTCCCTCTACGCTAACTGCACTAACTTTGACTGCTGGATCTGCAGCCGAAAAAAATCACATGCAGGGATGGGATGGGATGATACCCCGACCCTTGGACATTCCTGATTGGAGGAAAGCAAACAAGACATGTGTTTTTTTCTCAATGCAGTCTTTGATGTTTCACCGCTTTGTGAAATTGGTTTTGGTTGCTTTCGAACATTCTGCAAATACAAATGAAATGAAATGAAATGATATTAAATGAAATGAATGAAATGGAATAAATGAAATGAAACGAAATGAAATGAAATGAATGAATGAAAGAATGAAGGAAAGAATGAAGGAAATAATTAATGAATGATTGACATGATTGAAATGATTGAAATGAATGACATGAATGAAAAAAATGAAATGAATGAAATGGACTAAATGGACGGAATGGATGAAATGGACGAAATCAACGAAATGAACGAAATGAACGAAATGAACGAAATGAAATGAATGAATGAAATGAAATGAAATGAAATGAATGAAATGGAATGAAATGAATGAAATGAAATGAAATGAAATGAAACGAAATGAAATGAATGAATGAGTGAATGAATGAATGAAGCAAAATCACCGACTAGCAGCTTCGGTAGAGACTGGCGCCAGTGGGAAAAGACACGAATGCAATTGAAAACTCTCATTGCTTGCCATTGCATCGCTAGGCACATATATCTATCAGTCATTGATTCATCAATGATTTAGTATGTCGATGAATCAGCGCATCCATGCAGCAACTACCAATTGGATCGAAGAAAATATGAACCAAGCAATGACAGACTCAACGAAACAATGAAGCAATAGTTCCAGGATAGGCACGATTTCAATGAGTCAACGAATGCGTGAAACAACGAATACATGGTTCAAAGATGCAGGAATCAATGATTTCGTGATTCGTGACTCAATCAATTTAACGAATGAATAAATGAACATAAATGAACCATTGATTCAATGAACCTTGAATCCCGAGAGTCTTTTCAAGCCTAAATTCACGGATTCCCGAACTGTTACACTTCCCAATTCCTTGATGATAATATTTGGTTGACATGACGATGTGGTTGAAACAGGATGGTTGACATGACGGTGAAAATGCTGACCATGTCAACTGCATCTTCCAATCCAAATATGCTCTGGTGCTGTGAGTATTTAACAATGTTAATGTGAAATCAAGCAGCTCTCGCTGCAGTCTCGTAGACATTTTCCGGCAGGAACTCAACCACACAAATCCAAAGACCCCTCTGAAACCCTCAATTTTTAAATATTGTTATGTGAAATCGAGCTCTCGCTACAGTCTCGTGCGCATTTTGCCCTGCGAACTCGACCACGCAAATCCAAAGCTGCTCCAAGACTAAGTTTTTTACGATTTCTATGTGAATTCGAATTTTTGCTAAACAGTCTCGCGCACATTTTGCCGACCTCATCTTCCAAACGAGATGGAGACTGGACAGTGTTTTTTTTCATTTTCGAGTGCAAATCGAGCTCTCGCTACAGTCCTGTGCACTTGTTGCCGAGAACTTTTGCAGATCGAGGCCCGCACCTGCGGAAACACAGACCCTACTTCCGCCAGAGCCTTTTCAAGCCTGAATTCATCTGAATTCATTTCCCGACTACTTGATGATGATGTGGTTGACATGATGATGTGGTTGACATGATGGTGGGATTGCTGGCCACGACAATAGTCCGTAACTCGGAAGTTTTCTAACTCAATGTCCCTTGATAGTTTGAAGAATTGGATTCTTTCTGAATTCAAGAAATGGCTGATGTTCACAGGGAGGTCACAGAATTGGACCAGGCCCGTATTTATGAAAATTTGAACTGTTACGTTGGACCCTCACCAGTGTGTTGGGGTCCCATGTTCTTGAGACATGCCAATATTCTATGCATTCTGTCTTTGGACTTTCTCACGGTATTTGTTAGGTACCCATACTTCTACCCCAACGTGGTTGGTACTGTAGCTACACGCGTTTCAAGTTTTTGGCACATGACTAACATACATTGTTTCCTGGGTCTCAGGTGTTTATCCATACCCACCTTTGTCAATGTATGACCGAATCTTCCAAAATTGGAGACATGCAACGTCATGCAACTATATTGCGTGTATACTGAAAGAACCCACAAGATCCTGTAAATAATGAAGAATTCGAGTATAATCATGGAAACCTTGCAATTTTTGGGTGTCCTAAATCCTATCATCTCCGCCCCCACCAGTCGTGGCCCAAATGAACCATGCTCAAAGCGTCTGCTGGAATCCAAGCAAAGTGTGATGAAATTGACCTGATTCATATTATATAATATTATAAATAATATATTAATATATATATAATATATATATATATATATAGTTGTTTTACATTTTGAAAAATGTGTTCCATTTTCGTTTTTTTTGGTGAATTTCTAAATCAACTACTGATTTTTGGAATGACTTTGACACTAGTTCACATTTTTTGCACAGTTCCAGTAGCCGAAAGTACTTCTAAAGTCTAAGTGTAGCGTCCCGTGGTGTTTTCCCCCGTTTCTCACTGACTGCATTGACTTCCCCCATGCGCGGCGTCCCATGCAATTTACAGTTTTAGAGATCGCGCTGACTTTTACATATTTTGGGAAACCCTATCAGCCAAGCACCAGGGCCTAACATACAGAAAATGTAGTGCAGGATGCCTGGAACATCTTCGATCCAAAGGGAACAGGCCAAATCACGTGCACACTGGGAAGGGGCAGGGTGACAAGGCGAGGGAAACACCTTGGCGGTTCTCCAGCCATGTATTAATTATGAATTACATGTCCAAATACATCAATGTGAGTCAATGTGCATCTAAAATTATACTATATATATATATAGACATACAAACAATTAAATACACAATACACACATTAATCATACTTTACAATACTATACACATATACAAAAAAAATATTGCAATTATAGACATGCATGTGCAATATACATGTGCTGTGTATGTGTATTGTATATCTATGCCTGCATGTACCTACATACATTATGGAAACTGAAATTGGCATTTGTGGACACTTGATTGGCACGCATGCACAAAGTGTTTCATCTTATATCGCTAGAACTATCCCAACAAGGTGGGTGTGACACGCGATTACAACTGAGCCACCTGACCCAAATTGCGTCAAACAATTGAGTTCAGGCCATCTAAAGTTGGAGAAGAATGGGCCTGGGGGCAGAGATTGCAAACGTCGCATTTTGGGAAGTTTCAGATTTCCTTCACGTTACTTGGTGATGTTCAAGCGGGGCATTTCACTACCCTTGTGGGGTTTACAGGGTTTACAAATAAATCACATCCTTGGATGTTCCGGCATAAACTGGGAGCTTGATGACATGCCACTTCTAGGTATGCGGACTTCTGCCGCGTCATGTCTCAGCGTGTGCAGTTTGGCAACTGGGCCGAAGAAATGCGACATGTTTGCTAATGTTTGCTTGAATTTGAGACCAACTGGGATGATGCGCCCTTGTCTGAAGATAGGGATCCCATTCATATTTTCCCTCTAAAGGTTACCATTCAGAGAAGCCCATGTGTTATGAAGTCGGCAAGTTTCACTTTGGGCCACCGAAGTTGCTGAGGCAAGCATTTGAGTCGGCAAATGTACAAGTGAGCTGCCGCCTTCTGAGATCAGAGGCAGATGGAATGTCCTGGTTGCAGGCGACTCAAATGTTGTTAAAGCATGTTAAAGCGATTTCAACTTTGTCCATACAAGGAAACTAGGACCACGGTTCACATTCCGCCGTGGAGGCTTCTGACTATGGTCAAGGTTGGCGATTTTAACTATTGTGTCAATTACAGCGGGGTTCAGAATGTTCTTTGCATATGTATTGTTTGAAATAGAACATTTCCGGCTCACTGGATGCTGCGGGGAAACTACTTTTTTTCTCTACCAAATCGCTGTCAGCCCGTCGAGAAACTGTGGAGCAGTCCAATTCTTCAAGGACGAGCGCCATCCCCACTGCCACAGCATATCTTTGTAAGAATTTGCCAATGCTCGTCAAGAGTATTTTGTAAATTCCCCAGGAAAGTAAGAGCGTAGCAGCAAGAGCCTGTTGTAAATTGCCAAGAAAGTTCAGAGCGTAGCATCAAGAGCGTGTTGTAATTCTCGAAGACAGTTAACAGCGTAGCATCTAGAATACATTGTAAATTCCCGGGAAAGTTAAGAGCATAGCTCCAAGAGGGCATTGCAAATTTCGAAGAAAGTCAAGAGCGTAGCAACAAGAGTATGTGGCAAATTCCAAAGAAAGCTAAGAGCGTAGCATCAAGAGCGTAGCATCAAGAGCGTAGCATCAAGAGCGTAGCATCAAGAGCGTAGCCTCAAGAGCGTAGCATCAAGAGCGTGTCGATCCAGGACGTTATTACCCTCCCCACCCGAACCCCCCCTAGAAAACAGCAACAAAGGACAAAAACGTATTTTTATCCAAAAATGCATAATTCACCACGGCGGAATACACACCGTAGGCCAACTACATAGATCTACATGGTCTTGGATCTTTGAAGAATGAGGCGACAGTAATCCAGACCGCTTCCAGATGTCCTTTGGTCCCGGCTCTGTGCGGCTATGTTTATTCTATGATTCATGAAATTTCCACTGCTTCGGCTGAGCCCAGCCGCGAGAGCAGTGGGGGCTGCACGGCTATTTCATCGTGTATCACAGTACCATTGGTCCACACGTGATAAACCATCCATATGTTGATGGCGGTTTATACATGTTTATACCATTCATTTCTGGTAAACTTGGGGATGGTTTACTATTGCTTTACTAACTTTACTAACATTAATGATGTTTGTTTACTGTTTTTTCATGATGAACTCCATGCATGTGCCGGGCAAGACTCTAAAGATCACCTCAGTCACTGGTTGATTTCAGGGAAAATAATATAAAATATAGATGAACCCTAAATTCTTATCAGCCAAAACATACATATTGCGTTCCAGATATTTGACTCGCAAGAGTGTTCGGGTCTTATATATTTTCAGGATTTGAAGTTCATTCCTCCGCAAAGATGCAGCCACGTCCACATATGCCACAGTCAAAAGTTGGATTACTGCATTTGCATATAATTGTAGATAATTTCCCCTATTGGGGAATGATCATACCCCCATGCTCATAGGTTTTTCTAATGGCCAATGAAAGATTCCAATGGGCATGGGACACCATACCCCATGACTATTCCCTGTAATTTGATCATGGCACATAGTTTGATGCTTGTGGCTTTAAAGTCCCTGACTTCCAGAATTGGTTCTGGGAAAATATGTCAGGAATCGTATAGAGTTCAGTGATGAGACTGATGGGATATGGTGAAGGTGATTCCTTCATTTTCACAAGGGAATATCATGGACTGATGCTAATTACTCTAATTACTTCAGGAATCCCATGATGGTGAGATGACCATACCACAGTCATCCCATGTAACTCGCCTATGGCACACGATGCCCATCGGGATGGTACTGTGACAGACGGACAATTCGCACGCCGAAATGTACCGCTTGGCTGATGAGAAAAGATCGAATCGTTTCGGCCTTGGTTGACTGGTTGCGTATTATTTAAACATATTCAAACTATTATATATCATTGTTGTTACTGTGAATTCTACTTAGTAACCTTATTACTACTATTAGTAGTAGTTGTAGAAGCAGCAATAAGAGTAGCAGTAGCAGTAGTATATTGTAATAGTAGCTACAGCTGTTGTCATTACTTTTATTATCATATACGGTCAAAAACCATATATTGTTGCAACTATGAGCATTATATATTATTGTGTTCTTGCTACATATGAGGATTTGATGCAACAGCTTATAGCCAGCCTTTTTGCAGGGTCTATAACAAGCTTAGCTGTCGTCAGATAAGTGGGAGGGCTCTGACTTCAAGACTAGCAACTATAGGCAAACCATCACTGATGCAATCTACACTGTCGCAGTTTAAAAGTATTACATGTCTCTCTCTCTCTGTGCGAACAGAGAAAGTTTGGGTGTTTGCCGACAAGATGCATCAATATGGAACATGATACAACCCATACTGGCTCTCCTGATTGGAGGGGTCCTGACGGTCCTGACTGTTATTGGTAGTCATTGGCAACCGAACATCGCCAAAGAACTGAACCATCCAACTAGTCTCCAACTAGTCTCTCCGAATTTTGAAGTTTCCTGTGTCGGTAGGCTTTGGGGAGAAACGATGCAACACGCCCAAGCCTTGCAGAGGTGCACGGGTCTTCGTAGCGGACCTGGGAAATGAATATTATATGATATTATACCCTCCGGTAATGAACCATGGCAAGCTGGAAAATCCCCTAGAAACGGAGATTTTCATGGGAAAATCATCGAACTAAATGCTTGGTTTTCCACTGCAGAGGTTTGACTACAGGAGGGTATCCTGAACCACGGGATTTGGGAGTCTGCCTATTTCAGACAGTGCGACTCGCGACCCAAGTAAAGACGCGCAATGCTGGAGTCGCTTCGGGCTTTTGTGGAGTACTTCACCACAGCCTCACCATACCAACTGGAATGATGAGATATGATGAATGCAAGGATCCAAGTGTTTGGAATGGGTGACTCAGCCCGCCACCCCCGCACAAGACGTAATTACTTCACAGCAGTTAGACAGACCTCTTGGATTTTGTTTCTGGCGGGGTCTAGCCAGAAATCGGGAGATATTCGTCAGAAGCGAGAATATTCAACAAGCAGGGACTGGTTAGTGCTTTTAAATGGTTTCAAATATCTTCAAATATATCTTTGGCCGATTTATGGTTCCACCAAATTGTCTTCTTGGTTATCTTTGCATTTTTTTTATCATCCTTTATCCTAATGATCATTGCTGGTTGATGTGGTAAACAAAATTTCATAAACAATCCCCAAGTCATCACTATTCCTTTGGTATAAAATGGTATAAAAACACAAACATGTATAAAACATTATAAAACCATCCCCAAAAGATAGGTTTCTGGCCTCGGGCCCACATTCAGCTACTCCCAGGGGGAGAAAAATGTCGGAATTCACCTCAGCCTGGCCAGGTCCAATTGTGCCTGGCTCGTGCCAGAGACCGCGCGATTGAAAAGCTCGGCGGCGGGTCTGGATCTTATGGCGGGTGAGTCACCGAAGCAGCGTCAGTGCTTTGTTCACTGTTTATTTTAACATGTATAATATACTGTATATATATATAGTTATTCATGATGATATTTGTATATCGATTATTTCTAAGAATGGGCTGATGATCCCAATTTGCGTTCAGACTTTTCGGTGGCTCAACCACCCATCCAGGGCACTCTGAAGCAGGTGGACTGAAGCTCAAACATACAATTTTTGGGGATGAAATCGTAATGTGTGATGACATGACAAGAAACAGGCTTCTGATCTTCTGTGTATTGCACAAGTTGATTGGTGTCTCAAATTTATGTAAGTCTCCGAATACATACATCGACATGCATCTGGAGAGAGAAATATAGACAACATGTAGCAACATGTAACAAGCACAACGTGTAGATTTTGCGAGACACTTCAAAACCTGCTTGGATCCATAGGATGAGGATGGTGCACAGATAGCATTCCAAGGTGGGGCTGAGTTGCTCCTGATGTCCGCTCTCGTCGCGTGCTTGGCTGCCAGGGGCCCAGGGGCCCAAGGCATGGCCCAGGATGCTCCCAGGATGTTTCATCCATGTGTTTTCAGACAGTTGTAGCGTTATTTTTCAGATAGGGGATTGCTTCTTGGGTTTATCCCACATTACTTAGATATCTTAGATGGGAAGTCAGTAGGTATGGATTGTGGCTCTGGATCAGTTAATGATTATAAAGTGGCGTATAATTAATCGGAATGTGGCTGCGGTTTACAAAATTCACCAAATCGCAAAGTTGCGTATGCTGTCTTTGGTTGGTTTACTGGCTGATAGTGAATATGTTGAATCAACACCCCCCCGTTTTGTTTCGCCACTTCACCATTTTATCTGCCGGATTTGCTCATCCCAGATCCGCCTTGTGTCTTGAAGGAACCAGTAAATGGGAGATTGACCTGCCTCAACCGATGCAACCATAAAGAATTGGATTTGTATCGCAGCGAGCATGGACATTTAACATCATTTGACTCACCGGTGTGTTGAAGATTTGAAGGAAGTCTATGATGATTTTGCCCATTCATGATCATTTATTAGTATTGCACAGCCAAGTAACTTGGGGAAGATCAAATGACAATCCAAATCAACTCAGGGATCCATCATCCATCGTTGCACAGGGACCTGCCATCCTGTGCTTTTGAACATCTCCCCATTCTTTCATGGCCATAGAATTGGAGTGTCCACCATGAATTTAAGCATAATCCATGACATTCCCATATCATCCCATATCATCCCATATCATCCCATATCCGCCATTCACTGTTGACAAGTCCGATGATGATTAGAATCCATCATTAATTCGTTCATTGTTAAAATCCTATTTTTGATGCTTAAGTCCGCATGTTCATGCAAAGAAAATCTGTTGATTTCCAACGGTTAAATCCACGTGTTCTTGCAAAAACTCAGTCTAAAAACCCGATTTCTGATGATTGAATCTACATCTTCATGGGTTGAATTGGTTGAATCATGTTGAATCATGTTGAATCATGTTGAATCCAAATTTCTCGAATTTTCCCCAAGTGCAGAGCCTTTGCAGAGCCTCCAGGCCTTATGCCTTGCAATGCTCACATGGCGGGCTTTCCGGTGCGCGCCGGGATAGATTTGGCATTGGGCTGGCCCTTTGTGATGGAGCAATACTAGATATGTAAATATACGGTATATCAATATTCGAAGGAAGTTTAGAAGTCAAACTTGCGACAATATGGACAGATGAAAAGCAGAGATTGGAAGAGTCAGAGAAGAGAAGAGAAGAGAAGAAGAAAGAAGATCAAAAAGAGAAGAGAAGAGAAGAGAAGAGAAGAGAAGCGAGGAGAAGAGAAGAGAAGAGAAGAAGAAAGAATATCAAAAAGAGAAAGTCTCCGAAGACAGAAGATCCAGGTGCGCGAAAAGTTAGGAAATTCGCGAAACACAGTGTTTTTCCAATGATTTGTGGCTGTGGAGGGTCGAAAAGTAGGCTCGCTAAAGCGGCGGGCGGAGCCAGCTGGGCAGATGAGAGGTGAACAATTGCACGCCGTTGTGGCGCGAAGCACATTTCAAAGTCAACATGTTAAAAACATCACATGTTGGGACCACTTTTGGAAGTTGAGATGTTGAAAAAGTGCACGCCGTTGTGGGTGAAGCACATTTCGAAGTCAAAAGTGCAAAAGACTATTGGGTACGGAGCGCTTTTGGACGTTCAGATGTGGTTTCGCGTGGCAGGTGCAAGGGATTTTGCACCTTGTCAAAAGTGAGCAAAACGTGCGGGTTTTTCTAGCATTTCCAAAAACGATGGCAAGCGTGGGACATTTGACGAGGATCTGCAAAGATGCATTTTCTGTGGCAGGCGCAGTACAAGAGACATGTTCATCAGAGTTGTTCGGAGGTCAGGGCGCTGATTTCCTGAGAGGGGTTGCATTTTGGAGCATCAGATATTTAGGTTTGCTGAGATGATTTTGCGTGACAGGTGCAAGCACTTCGTATGACCCGGCATCACTTTTTCGTGGCAGGCGCAGTAGCTTAGACAGGTGGAGTGGAAAAATCGCAAAACTCGTTGGTACGAGGCCGTCAGCTCTGCACTCAACTTTCCATTTTTGAAGGAAGTCTCGCAGAATTGTTTCGTTTTTGATGTTGTCAACTCCGAAAATTGAGGAAGTCTCGCAGACTTGTTTCCTTTCTGATGTTGTCAAGTTCAAAAATTGAGGACGTCTGGCAGAATTGTTTCATTTTTGAGGTTGTCAAGTTCAAGCTTATAGTTAGATAGATAGACAGACAGACAGACAGATAGACAGATAGACAGATAGACAGATAGACAGCTACAACTACAACTATCATTATATACATTACACTACAAATAGACAGATAGATAGTCACCGACGCTGCTCGTTCTCTCCGCGAACATACGGCAAGAAAAGGTTGAGTTGTTTGCACCCAAGGGATCGTGCTAGAGCGATGTCTCACATTTTAACGTTTTGTAAGTTACCTCACGACTGAAACCAAGGGTTTGTTCGCTCTGTGTCTTGTTTGTTCTAGGTGGAAAGATGAAGAACTAGATAGACGGATTGGTGACATGCTTCGGTACTTAAATGGATAGAATGGATAGCTGGATGGCCAGATAGACAGCTAGATAGATGGACAGACAACAAGACACATAGAGAGACAGGGACTTGGACAGATCTCGAAAGAGAGAAGTAGAGAGAAAGATAGACAGATGGACAGATAGACAGAAATAGGATGATGGATGGACGGCTGCATAGAGGATAGAGAGCTAAGCAGATGGATGGAAAGAAAGAGAGATAGATAGGTTGACAGACAAATAGATCAGCAGAGAGAAAAGGAGGATGGATGGATGGATGGATAGACAGATAGATAGACAAATGGATAACTCGACATTCCAACCACCTGGCGGTCCATCCATGGATTCGCTCTGCCATCCGTGATTCGACTTTCCCACCACCACCACCACCACGACGACGACGACGACGACGACTACTACTACTACTACTACAACTACAACTACAACAACAACAACAACTACTACTACTACTACTTCTACTACTACTACTACTACTACCACTACTACTACAGCAACAACAACCACAACAACAACAACAACCACAACAACAACAACACCAGCAACAACAACAACAACAACTACTACTACTACTGCTACTGCTACTGCTACTGCTACTGCTACTGCTACTGCTACTGCTACTGCTACTGCTACTGCTACTGCTACTGCTAC
>Ga0126342_10010641_pt1 | contig 16466 bp, 16 predicted proteins | sample Cyp1metagenome_FD_92528 | JGI IMG/M metagenome (GOLD analysis project Ga0126342, IMG submission 92528) | Coral microbial communities from Lord Howe Island, Old Settlement Bay, Australia - Cyphastrea 1 metagenome | ecosystem: Host-associated > Invertebrates > Cnidaria > Coral ... | reverse complement strand
ACACCCTTTTACTACAAAAACTGGTGCACGGGTCCATTTTTTTTGCTTGAATTATCCACGAATCAGAGGATGGTACCAAGCACGTGTTCACCCTTTTAGTAGTGGAAATGGTAAGGGGGATACAATTGACAGGTTACAGCATCTAAGAACTGGTTGAAGGGATTTTGTTTATAGGAAACCTCTAAAGTTGGGTGTACAGTAACAACCGGGGTGTGCTGTAAATATTACCTTACATCAATCCAATAATATCTCAAATCTCCAATCACCTGGCTTCAATCTGTATGCTGGGTGCTGTAATGCAACGCAAATTTGGCCGGTTTTTGTTAGATGGCTGTGGATCATAATTAACGTAAATTCTGGAGTAAATTTGATTTATTGTGTATAATATGCAATCAACCAAAAAACGACAACATCAGCAAAAAGGCATACAATACCAACTGTCACAGGGGTTGGAAGGAACCAAGACCAACTAATGTATGTAGGTCTGATATAAAGACGTGTAGAATCATCTGCCTCTTTTCTCTCCAGGTGGTGACCCCCGTTATGTGTGTTCTTTTACAAATCCAATTCTCTACTTCGATATATCTCTTATATGCCTATGAGTCAAAAATAAAGGTACCCAACAGTTTATAGCTGGTTTTCATGGATGTTTAGTCCCCCAGTCATATGATAAAAATAGGTTTTGACCCATCCCAATAATGGTAAATCACCACTGTCTCCATTAGAAAATCCCTTTTGTTCATGGTTCAATCCTATGAGTATTCCATTTGTATAATCCCTTCGATCTTATTTTTGATCCGTTATCATTCCAGTTCTTAAACCTTACCGCCCTTTTGAGGTTCCAGACATAGTAGATGTACAGATCTAAGAGGTGGTCATCCAGCAATTTCTGCTGCCCATCCAGCTGTACCAAACCCGCCAGACCTGCGGTGCTGCGGTGGTTTGAGATCCACATACCAAGAGCATCCAAGAGCGAGGCTTTTCAAAAGGCAAGGCCAACATGTGCAGATTGAAGTTCGACACGTTTGGGTGGGTATCACTTTCGACTTCCTTAATGACAAGATACATCGTGGTTTAAAAAAAACTTGGGACTCTCCAAAACTTGCAATTGCATGGTCAAAGCGATCAAAGTTGTCCAGGGAAAATTTAACAGTTCTGCACTGGGGAGCGCCTCCATGTCACCATTGGTTAAATCTTGAGCGTCCCGGCAAGAGACATACACAGACATGTCATCTCCGACCTGCTGCGACTGTGCCACTCTTCCACATAAAATGTGCATGTGGGGTTGGCTCAAAGTGTTGGTGCAGAGAAATTGATGGTTTAAGTTTAAGCAACAATGAAACATCGCAATTCCACCTTGGAAAAGGATGGCTGAAGACTCAGAAAGAACAAATTTCCAAGGCCCCATTGGTGACTTGGTGGCCTTGAGAATGGAATGTCTGGTTCAAGTTGTCGTGCAGTCACAGTGATGTTCTCAATGTCTAAGCTGTGCCATACTTCCCAACCAATGGTGCCACTTGAACAGAAGGTGGCCCAATGCCCAAATGAGCCATGGTCAATACTCACTATATGGTTGATGGTCATCCCATCCATAATAAGGATCCTTATAATGGTTATCATAAATCCCTATGAACCATTGGATGACTAGCCCCGTTTTTAATGGTTATTAACCATGAGTATTGACCATAGCTCAAATGGCACCCTTGAAGGGTGACTCGCCACGCCTTTTCTTTTAGAGATCGTAGGGCAAGGACATGATTCAACGTATCCTGATCCACAGCGCATGTTTTCGAAAAACCGGCTCTGGTGGAACCACGTGGTGGGCTCCATGGTTCGAGACAGCACCGAGAGAAATGGCTGGTTTAATCATCTTCAATTTATCTTTTATCTGACATGCATCCGTCCTATCAACGATGCCTGGGTGCTTGGAACTTAGACGTTACGAATATTGCCATTGGGGACCATTGCAGGCCAGTACAAACCTGTGTAAACCATCCAAAATTGGGGTGCATCATTGGCATTACCACACGTACTGCAGGTGGTTTGAGCAACTTCCAATGGTCCTCCGGACTGTAGCTGTAGAGGACTTCGCAGAGCACCTCACGCTTCTCAGGAGAGCGAATCAACTCCTGCCGTCGTTGAACAGAACGGAACGCAGCAGGGGTACCTTGATGGGCACATACAAGATATATTGGTAGGCGTGTGATTACCTGTTACTAAAGATAACTAGGAGTTGATTATGGTTGCAACTGTGATTGATAGTTATCACCCACATGAACTCCTAGGTACCCCCAAGCTGTAATTCCACTTGTGAGTAGCAGGGCCACAGAGTGGTGTTACGAAACTGGCCCAAATTGCTGTGCGTCTAGGGTTCCCCACGTGAGATGTGGCACATCGATTTCTGTCAAGAAATCTTTGACCTATTTGTTTGCTGCTGATATCCTCTTTTGAAGGGCTTACATGCCATTTTGTCTCGTGAAATCCCTGGCTTTTGCTGAAGAATTCCCCATACCGTGCTAATCAAATACATTGTTTGCTCCGTAGATCCAAATGATGCTTAAATCATGTTAAATCACAATTTTTCATGGTTAAATCACCCTTTTTTCATGCTTGGATCATCATTTTTGATGGTGAATTCTGCAAATTCCCTAGTTTTGATGGTTTAAACCTCAGCTATGTTGGTCAACCCCCCGCAGCTTTGTTGGTCTGCCCCCTTGCCTTGGCCAGTGACGACAATGCCACGTCGTTCATCAGCTGTTGCGTCCTCGGGATGTCCGTCGAAACGTGGGATACATTTCTTGTTTTGGACATATCCATGTAAAATATGTATAGTAAGATCCAGTAAGATCCAAACATATGTTGATATGATGTTTATGTGTCTTATATACATATTTATATATATATATATATACGTAACTATATTGGTGTATAATATATATATATATATACTATTATATACTTATAGAAATGCAAAGATACGGAATGAATGATATAGATGAGTCTTAGATGGGTGGTTCTTCTGCAAAAGCCTGAGCTCCAGGCAATTGCGGGTCAGCCTCCCTCATCAGCTCACCCAACCTGAAACACATGGCACATGGCACGCTGGGGCCCTGGGGTCCGGATGGCAACCCTCACGTCCCAAAAATGGCAGTGTGTCAAAACCGTGTACCCCTGTAGTTCACATGAAAATAGCTGGGATTTATGGATGTTCATCCCCCTAAAAATGGTATTAATAGGTATTGACCCATACCCACATCCCAAAAATACATCGCAAAGCGAAATGGGGATGTTGAGCGTCAACTGTTGATCTATCCATTTGGGGGTTCCTATGGGTTCCTGGCATTGCCCCATTCCCATGACCCTTTTCGTGGACAGTGGACAGCCAGTAACTCAGTCGCATCGCTGGATGCCACGTCCCTGGCCTCTTGAAAAAGAAGAGGGCGCTCTCGAAGATGGGGCTGGACCTCAGCTGTTCATATCATCATCACCATCATCATCATCGCCACCATCATCATCATCATCATCATTGAATCATCATCCACATGGAAGATCGACATCATTGCTCATAAAACCTCTTTGCATCATAAGGAGATGAATCATGTATCCGGAGAACTCTCCCCCGAGCCACTCGGAAAAGTCCACCAGGGCTGGATAGAACGTCGTCCACACCTTGGAGGAACGGTTGTCTTTCCCTGGTACCCTCTGGTAATTTAACATAGCTATTGAAAATAGCCATTTATAGTGGTTTTTCCCATTAAAAATGGTGATTTTCCATAGTTATGTTAGTTTACCAGAGGGTAACTACTTAGTGAAGCAAACCATGGATTGTCATCTCCCCAAAGATGGTATTTTGAAGGTTTTGACCTCCGGATCCAAAAAGCGATGTTAGCTAGCTTTTTCGAAAGCTTCTGTGTCTCTGCTAGCGGAGATCGTTTGTCTAGTATGTGTGATTGATCCGCTTTCAGCAGCTGAAACCCAACTTGCACGTCTGCAGAGGCAGTAAACATCACAAGTCAGGCAACGTGGTCGCAAATCAATCATAAACAACGGTTGCAAAACGATTGCAAAATGCAGCAACATGTGTGCCTCTCTGGTTTACTGGACAAACAAAACTGATAGCTCCTTTGCATTGCTTCGCGTTGGTGGCTTCAACCCTCCTCAACATTGGTCGTTGGGGCGCATCATCATAAGCAGGCAGAAAATATCAGAAAATACCAAAGATCTAAATTCAGCAAGCAGACATCTCCCCAAGGGAATTGGATATATACATGATTTCTCCCATTTTTTGCTGTTCATACTCTCCATTTCGGGGTTTGAAATCGCCAAGGCAGCGCCCTTGGCCCACCACCCCAGCAAGCCTTCCAAAACTCTGCAGGCGATTTAGTGAGAGAGTCCACCTTGTGGGAAGGCATTTGGAGGGGACCACTATGCACGGGAGGGGATGGGCTACCTGATTTCTGGGAGGGGATAGTTGGAGGATGAATTACTGCTGATCCTCCCATCTTTTCAGGAATTTACATCACGAGGTTGGAGGGAATTCACCACTATCTGCCACCAAAAAGTCCAAGTTTCCTCTTCCAACATCACCTTTTGAAGAGGATCAATAGCCACGGCGCAGAATTAGGTACAGTATCCCCAAGCTGTTGGACAATGAAGCTGGTAGAAAAGGAATTGGGGCTCCACTGATCTGGGTGTAACTCTGGCAAAAAATGTCCGCATGCCCAATTGTTGGATGGTTGTATAACTACTAAAAGTATCTAAAAGTCCCGTTGACCAAACAGTAATAGTCGGTGGGCTAAATTCCTTCAAATCCCATGATTCCAATCTTGTTGATCAAATTAAGCCGACGTCAACAAGTTCTTATATAGAAATATGACGAACTCATCCCTGGACTTTGAATCTTGCCCCATCGCCTGCCCTCTCCCCCTTGGGTCCCAACTAACAACTCCGCACGCTTCGCCAAGGTCTCAAAGACTCGAACAGAAGTCTCCTGGAATGATTTACTCGGACCATGGCTTAGTCTACAGGGGTGTCGTTGATTTCGGCTGACTACATTTGAATAATAGTTACACCATTTTACACCTGGTATATCCTGGAATCCAAGATGATAATGGCCACAGACTTGATGTGAATTCACTCTGACACATAAAACATCATGTTTCATAAACATAATAGACATTAAGAGACTAATAAGAGACTAATCGACCACCGTAAATGGATGATGCTACTAGTAAGAATACCCTCTGGTAAACTGTTGCATAACTATGGAAAATCACAATTTTTAATGGATAAACTGACTATAAATGGCTATTTTCAATAGCTATTTTGACATACCCAGAGGGTATCTGAGTCCCATCGAAGGTTGTGCCACTACACAGGTGCACCAGGTGCACCTCGATCTCTCGCATTCGGAGCTCCAGAGGAGCTGTGTCGCTGGACCTGAGTCAGAGCGCTGTGGCGAGCACCACGCCACACGGTTCAGGCAACTACCCTCTGGTAATTTAACATATATAGCTATTGAAAATTGCCATTTATAGTCAGTTTTCCCATTAAAAATGGTGATGTTCCATAGTTACGTTAGTTTACCAGAGGGTACTCGAAAATATCTGGTAATGATGGTAATGGATGTTTATGCCCCAAAATTATGGTGAAAATAGATTTTGAATGATTTTGACCCATCCCCAACTGTTGCTCCACTATGCTAAAGACCCTCTGGCAATCACACATATGGCAATCCGAAAGTGCAATTGTTTACGGTATACTTGTAGGAAATCATCTAGTGAATGGATATGAATGGGAATCTTCCATTACCTGAGGATACATACCCTTCCAAAGTCGTCTCCAAATATGATGCGCAACAGTAGGCTATCACGACATCAAGTTCACCGTTTCAGCTAAGATTTGAAAGGCGTTCTATTTTTTGGAAACAGTTGGATCGCAATCCAACTGTTAAAGTAAGACATAAGCATGAAATAGATCAAATAGCCTGCCTAGGTGCCTTTTTTTTACATTCTACTACCAAGTCTTCCTCAGAACTGGTGGCTAAGCGCCCACACTGTCGGCCCGCCTGGCAGTTTCGCCCAAGTTCTCCAGGGGGATGTGTCAAGATGGTCAAGTCACCCGAAAATGGGAGGATTTGGGATCCAAACAATGGCCGAAATGGCCGAAATCTGTGGTTTTTTCAGCACCTGTAAGGCCTGTAATCTTGACCATCACGTAACTTTCTGAGTCGAATCCAGGTTCTCTGGTTGCCGATGGCCAGACACCAGAAAATAGTCGTGGGATTGATTATTCGCGACACCCCTCATAGAATGGGCCTGTGTACTTTCAAGGGAATCCCGCGGGTTGGAACATCAAGGCACTTGTCAATCCCATATCCAGACGGCTTGTCCGTTCTGTCTTGAAATCGACCAACTTGCTGATGTTGGACTCTCTCCAAATATTGCTACTGATGATCAAAAGAGCTCAATGTTACTGACCAAAATTGACTACAACTTTTGATGTTACTCAAATACAAGAAATCCAAAATTGGGATCCACACATGAAAAGTGCTACTGATGATCCGTGGACCTCACAGCATTGGGATCCATTGGGCACCCATACGTCTCGCACACCCTCTCTGCATTGCTCCATGAAGGACACCACCATATCCTGCACCGCAGTGGTTCCACCAAGATAGGCCTGAAGGCATCAAATGATAAATGTTGTAGATGGATTTACAGATCCAAATCAACCTCTCCCAGTTTTTCATGCTCAGTGCGGAATCCTATGTATGTATTATTCCGCAATTTGTCCATTTCCGGCCTCTTTCTTGGTGTCGATCATCTTGGAGAATTCCTGGCAGGTGCAGTGTAAGGATGTGCCCATTGGGGATCAACTTCCCAAGTGGGAATGGAAAATCAACAACGTTAGAACGATCAGCTGGTGATGCCATTTTGAGGTCCATTCACCAACGTCCGAAACCATTTTGGCAGTGTCTGACTAGATTCTTCAGCACGAGAGTTGGGTGCAAACCAGAAAGTAGGAAGATTCTGTTGAATGGTAGCTTTCCATCCTGGAAACCAACACCTGTCCCTCCATCTGATCGCCGCCTCAGACTCCTGTAGAATGGTAAACACCAAGGGCCGCATGATTTCAGTGGCCTCGCAACACGAAGATCCGCCAGACTGTTGGGATGAAACAATCAAGCTGCCGTGCTTTAGATGTTGTAAGGTCCACGGGACCCAGAACTTTGGGCCATGTTTGGGAGGGACATGTTGGAAAGCATGAAACTCTTGGGTGACAAACAATGATTTGATCCATAGCCATCAAGGATCCAGACGGCTCTGGAAGATATGACAGATCTGGCTAGAGAGATGCGCAACAAAATACCTTTCTCCACGTGAAAACTCAAAACATGAGGCATCCAAGTGGCGGTGATGGGATCGCAGCCCTTGACTGAAGAAACTAGAAACAACCACAGGTTAGGCCTCAAAAAGCAGCATACTCCCACGTTTGGGGCTCGGGATACCACGTGCCACCCATCTAAGGCTGGTGATTCACGATTGAGCTCCAGGCTGGCTTGGCGGACACCTGGGGCTGCCTGGGCATCGTCCAATTTGGAGGAGAGATGGCACCTTTTCTGCATCCAGCATCCAATAGACAATGAATAGCCTCTGGTAATCAGACATAATCAGACATGACAATGCAAAATCACCCATTTCTGGATCCTGTTCCCATTTACATGCCCATTTACCCTCTGGTAATTCAACATAACTATGGAAAATCACCATGTTTAATGGGAAAACTCACTATAAATGGCCATTTTCAATAGCTATTTTGACATAACCAGAGGGTAGTTGGGGGATTCCCAAGCCAGGCATGTTGGATGGCACTGGAGATGTTTTTCACGGATCGATGTCCACTGAACTGTGGCAATGCCGAGTTGCTGAAGTCTCGCCAATGCAGCACAGCATGCCTGGGGCTCTGTCACAGCCTCCGGCGTTCTGCGACACGTCACAACCCAGGATCGAACACCCAGGTTTTCGCAGGTTTTCGCACTCAGCTTGGAATTTTGGATGTTCATCCCCCGCATCTGCTGAATCCTTAGGATCTATATGGATCTATCTCATCCCCATAAACCAAACCAAACCAAACCACAGTTCTGTGGGTCAATTCTTGAAGTGGAACTCCCGGATCCTCCAAACATGTCACGGGGCTGTGAAATGTGGAAACTTTCACCGCTAACATCTGCAGGATCCATCTCTTTGGGCCATATTCAAAATCACCAGCTGTGGGGATATTGGCCATCTAGATCCAATGATATAACTGTATATAACTACATCAAATGATCTTGTTGGCAAGTAATCACCATAGAATCAATATATGAATTATGGTAGTGTGATTGTACTAGAATAATGATATGGGTGGTGTGTGAAAATTGTTTTGCCATGTTATGCCGCCAATTTATAGAGCGATTTCATGGGGAACAATGGTGATTTGATGATTTAACATCAAATTTGGGGGGTTCACCATATTTGTTTTTGGCAAAGCGATGGACAATCTTGATCAATCAAGGTCAACATCCCCAGCGGAGAGCCCCACCTTCAGCAGCGCGCTGCTCTTGGAGATCACAGGGGCCGTCTCCTGGTGCCTGGCAGGGTGTGATTCGAGCAGTGATGGTGACCAGCAGGTGTTTTCATTGTCATGGCAGATATCAATAGCTTGTGTTTGTTGAAAGACATAGGGTTTTAATGTGTAGTGTTTCCTTCTTAGTAGTAGCAATAGAAGCCATGTCATCATCCCAATCATTTCAAGGAAGCCATCACTAAGTCTCCCGTCTGCGGGCACTTGGTGATACTTTCCCAAGTTGGTCCATCAACGGCAAGCAGTAAGCTGTCGCCCTTGGAGGCGTGCTGTGCTTCATTCTTCTTGAGCTGGGCGCTTTGCAGCGCTTTCACCTGTTGAAGGCGACTCTGAAGGTGGTTAGCAATGATACACCCTGAACCACAAAAAAAACAACATCCCTTAGTCTTCAGACATGCAGAGCAGATTGAGCGGCCGATTCTTGGATGGTGGGCGATAGTTGGCTACACGGCTACACATCCATTTGTAGCCATTGCCCCACTAAAATCCACTTGTATTTGATGGATCTCCAAGATTTGGGGATGCCCTCATTTGGGATCCAAACCTTGGGGCATAAATGAGGGCATCCCTGGCACAGGAACCTTCACCCTTCACTCCCCAGAGAAAACCATCCAGTAAATTAAGAGAGATAAGGGAAATATCGAACATTTATCGACCATCTCCTAGGAGAGTCATGACTTGTCCATGATGCTCCACACTGTTTTGTGAATTCACTACAGGGTATTACAGGGTAGCATCCATTTCCATTGGTTCACATCCATTTCCAGTCACTAAACTATACTAAACTATACTAAACTATACTAAACTCATCTTTCCAAGCCTTCACTTCATCGATCATCACCGAGTCGAAGTGCTCCTGCTGATTGCTCAGATCTTCCTGGCGATTACGCGGCGATTCCGACGGGTTCCGAGATGGGAAGACATCTCAAGAGAGCTGGTGAGCAGCTCGGTTGATTGAGGCTTCCATAGTCATGGGGCTACCACTATGACTATGGATGGTTTATGATATTTATTGAAAATGGTAATTTAACAGTTTGCATAACAGTTTGCTATTGAAAATGGATGGTTTACCCTCTGGTAATGACTAACAGTTTGCTATTGAAAATGGCCATCTAAATAGTGGATTTTCCCATGAACAATTGCCATTTTCAATAGCAAACTGTTAAATTACCAGAGGGTATATGGAGGCTTCCATAAATGGGGGTACCCCCATAGCTGGATGGTTTATAATTTATAAATATGTATTTCATGGAAAATCCATCTTTTTGAGTGGATGAGTAACTGGGGGTAGTCCTATTTTAGGAAACCACCATATGGATTTGTTCGTTATCAAGTCATAAATAAACATGTGAGCTAGGCTGGGCCTTTCTTAGCGTTTTTGTGACTAAGTGGCATAAACATGGGGAGGTGGTGAATATCTGGGAGGGCCATGAAGTCAGAAAAATGGGGACGTGTACCAACATTAGACAAAATTTGCAAGTGGATTGCGCGCAACGAAAATGACATGGGATGTAATTTTGTCTCCAGTACACATCTATCCCCTGGTGTGGGTTACTATTGTTGTCAGTTTCTCGTGTATGGAGATGAGTCAAACCAATGGAACAAACTGAAAAGATTTAAAAGTGAAGCTGAAGAAATAGGCGACAAAGAACTGCAATGAGAAGCACCAATGCTGGATTACAAAAAGAATAACTAAGAAAAGAGTCGATGTGGACGTAATCAGCAAATTTGCACAGAAGGTAAGACCTCAAACTGGGGCATATAGATGAACGTCCCAACAGGTGGTCTATTTCATGCACGTTTGGGATGTTCACCTGGTGTGGGTCAACATTAGGGGGCTACCAACAAGAACCAAAATGGTCTGTTTGAAGCAGGAGTCCTGGACCCAATCATGACCTAAACCCTGACGAATCCGTGCTCTATCTTATGCCTTTTGACCCGCCGGGGGTATTGCAGGCACCACAAAAATGAGTCTTTCTTGGTCTCGAAAGATCAAGTTCGCGGATTCAATCATTTGGGTTTGTCTGAAAATAGTGTACCCCATTTACCCAATGGTTTTGCTGATCATTATCCCTACTAAATGGCTATCTATAATTGGGGGAATATACCCCATTTTCAGACATACCCATTTGAGCCTGGACCAGATTCGCTGAGTTCTTTTACCCTCTGGTAATTTAACATAGCTATTGAAAATTACCATTTAAAGTGGATTTTCCCATTAAACATGGTGATTTTCCATAGTTTTTTGTATGTTTACCAGAGGGTACCCGCATCGAAATGTGGCACTTCCAGCAATTTCGCTGGATCTGCACAGACCCTTTCCACATGAGCCAACTCACTCTGCGGTCAATAGTACCTCAGAAACCGTTTCAATGGCAATCTGGGAGATCTGAGCACCAGAATTAGCCTCTGGTAAACTGTTACAAAAAACTATGGAAAATCTGGGGAAATCACCATTTTTTATGGGAAAACTATGGGAAATCACCATTTTTAATGGGAAAACTATGGGAAATCACAATTTTTAATGGGAAAACTATGGGAAATCACCATTTTTAATAGGAAAACTATGGGAAATCACCATTTTTAATGGGAAAACTATGGGAAATCACAATTTTTAATGGGAAAACTCTGGGGAAATCACCATGTTTAATGGGAAAACTCACTATTTCTATGGTCATTTTCAATAGCAAACTGTTAAATTACCAGAGGGTACCAGACCAAAAGATGTCTGCGGTGACGTGTCGCCTCTGGTGACCTGTCATGGAAAGAAACAAACTTGTAGTCACTTTGTGGGGTATGCGTGCATGCGCCAAAAGTTGTAGACCCTCCCAACCCATAGTCATTTTACATAGTCATTTTGTGGGGTGTCCAATTTTGACTCACACAAAAAATCTTTCTCAGAGCAATCCAACACATCCCCAAGTCCATTTTAAACACCCAAAAGGTGGTCATGAGATTCGACCTTGTACTATCTTGTACTCAGAGTTCTAGCCACATTCACTCACTTGAAACTCCGGCTTTGCATGTTTCGGCTGCAAAAGTGGGCAAATTCGTCGACACCCTCCGAGCTGCGAGTAGGATTTGCAGTGCGGCGTTGATCGATCTTGGCAAAATAGACCCATGTCGCCGGGATATCTGGCGGCCGCCGCAAGCTGTCGCTAATCCCAAAAAGGAACATATTTTTGACGATCTGATGTGAACTACTACCCCTTTTGGAAGATAATCTTTTGGACACACGGCTGTTAGAAACCAAAGGAACGCTTCCAGCACTTGTACTTAGTTATAAATAAAGTATGGGGTAGCAACAGGAACCCCTGCGACAGGGAGCCATAATATATGACTCTTTGCTGAATTTTGCCAATCAATATCATCATGAATATCGATATCAAAATCACTGAATTTCACTGGTCAAACCTGCCAGGGTGGCCCACCAGGGCACTTCTCTGGAAACAGCACATCCTCAGCAGGGACTCGAGGGCCGCATCTGCTTCGGTCACCAAAAAGAACAGGTTTCTGGAATTTCCCGCCAAGCACAACAACATTCAACATCCATTCCCAACAACTTCCAACTACAGACAGAGAATTAGACTTGTTCACATCTACATCAGTGAGTTGTTGTCTGAACCACTGATCAACACGGCCACCAGTTGGGGTAGAACTGGCCATTCAACTGTTAGACGCTTCAAAGATCCCACGCCCGTCCCCACATCATCACTTCCTGCCCCCAGCCGACCGGCCTGCACTTCAAACGCCTTGGGAAGTTTGTGCTGTCCATTGGATGTGGGATACAGAGACTGCTGAGGCTGAAATGAATGAACTCTGTTGACTTATTATGGGGGTTTACCCCCAAAATAGTGATAAATTACTTGTAAAATTGGCGCCCTCCCTGTAAACTGGGGGTTAATCTTGGGTTGAAATTATGTATCTATCATTGGCGTCTCCATCTGCGGCCCCCAACCAAGGCCCGGCATCCCATCTCCATGGTCCATCTATCGGCCGAGTAGCTGGGAACATGGCATCCGCCGGCAACTTTGGCCCTGGACAACAAGGAAGCGGACCGGATCAGCTCCGGATCAGCTGGATACCGGGCTGAATTCTGGAAGAGATGTTCCATCGCCACGTTTGACGGGAGGTAGGGTAATTAATCCTGCTTTCTCCAGCCATATAATTCGACCCAACTGGAGAGTTGCGGAGAAAGAACGACGGCCACAATTGCAAGGCTATCACAAGGTGAAACTGCCAGGAAGGACTTTGAAACATTTGCCATGTTCAAGAGAATTCCTGACCTAGGATGCACGTCACAAACATAGAAATTTGATGAAATTTGACTATTCTTGACTATGTCTCAAAACTATGAACCCCCAAGAGCTTCCTCTTGGTGCTCTGTTTCTGACGAAACCACCCCTTGCCCGCTGCTATCATTCCCTTTTGCAGCCGTTGCTGCCAACCAAGTTGCGAGCAAAGCCTCTATCCAGTAGCATGGAAGCCCCAATGGGTGACCTCATGTCAACGACTATGAACCCATCCAGCTGGATCCTCTTGATAACTCAACTTCTGAGGATACTCAAAAAATGTCTCTGGGCGGAAATGATGCTGCATTTTCCTGAGGTCGCAAATGCGACTTGTCTTTACCTTCTGAAAGCATTTCCATACCCATTGTGATCTTTGAGACAGAACCCAAACTGCCAACTGCTGCTGAGGAGCACCAAATACGCATGTGCACAGGATGGATCACACCTGCAAGCTGTGGTTGCGGGGATGATGGGGCTGATCTAGACGCGCAGCGTAGTTCAAGCTACGGATCAAACTTTGATACCCCCAAAAAGATAATAGATGGATTGATACTCTAAAAATAATCAAAACCTCTGAGATGGGTCCATGATTTTATATTTCTTTACCCTTCCTCAAATCATGAAGCAACTGATTCTCCGTATCTTGCGTCAACACAACCACCCCTTGAAGCTTCCAACATCGTTCAAGGAGCGGCCTTTCTACCTATGAGCCAAGGCACCAGCCAGCCATGATAAAGTCACCAGAAGTGGCAGCCAAAAACTCCTGCTGGAAGACAGTTGGGCTAATTTTGTAAGATGGAATCATGATTGTTCCTTTAAACTGGAATAGGAACTATAGGAATTCGATATGTCCATGTATGTATATATATATATATTATACACGTGTTCCACTAAAATTTGATTGTTTCAGTTTCAAAAATTGCCAACACGCAGTAACAAGATTGCAGAAGCCACGTTCCTACACTTGCTCCTTGGCCTCCTCAGTAGCCAGCTGCCCATTCAATCGTGCATCATCCTCCAGTGCTGATGATGGAAAGGAAATGGTTTGGTAAACTGCGGATATTGATTGGTAAATCTTGGTAATTTGATGAATCGTGATACATTGATAAATCTTGATAAATTGGTAGACCATCATCATAAGATTTCACCATGAGCGAACTCCAAGAACTTGTTTTGAAACATACATTTATGCAGGTGATCTCGCCACACAACACATTTGCACTTCCTGTCTCAAGGCAATCCACATGTTTGTGATACCTGCAAACTGTTCAGAATCGAGACAGCAGAAACTGAATCTGGAAACTTTATAGCAACATGTCCAGGTGTCGTTTGTTGCCAGCCAAGACGTGGGGTCGCCCAGAAATGTGTTTTGGGAAGCTGCGGATGGTGCTGCTGAAAAATCTCCTCCAAAACCAACGCCCTGGAGGAGCTACGACTGATCCGCTCCAGGATCTTCTTGTGCGCATGCACCAGGGAACACCTTGTGGTGGGATGCCTCTGGTACTTTGGCTTCAATGATTTTCGAGGGATATTTGTAGAACATGTTTTCAAGGAAAGGTGACAGGAAGTGAGGGGGCCTCACTTAAGAAACACCATCACGTGAAACCGCCCAAAGGCAGAGCAAGGAAGTCTTTCAACCCTCCAAGAAACAGCAGGAAAGCAGGGTGGCTCTCATCTACATCATCTACATGAAAAGCTTCTGAAACTCATCCGACTTCATCAGCTCAGATGATCACTCCACTTTCTCAGTTGCCACTGATTGTGGCACCCCCAGTTGTTGGTTACCCTCTGGTAATTTAACATAGCTATGGAAAATCACCATTTTTAATGGGAAAAACCACTATAAATGGCAATTTTCAATAGCTATTTTGACATAACCAGAGGGTATCAGCCCATGGCTTCCACAAAACCGTGCGAGTTCATCCCCAGCTGGGCGACTCGAAGGATCGCAGGGGCGTCTGCTCCACACAGCGTTGCACCTCTGGGCTGCTGAGTTTCGGTGGCACCACGCGTTCGCAGTCCTTGGAACTGCCGTGACGCCGTGCCCCGCAGTTTGGGCCCCCCTGGTTGCTGGTTATACCCATCTGGCTGCGCCTCAAAAATGGCATCCCCGTGCGCCCAAGAACAACATGTCATGAAATTTGCCGTTTTCAGTCTTCTGCCATTCACTTTGGGGGGTCAAAAATGTCTATATCAACTAATTATGTCATATTAGTATATATTAGTCATGTTCAGAAACTAACACACCTGGACTAGCAATATCAGTCCACATTTTTGCATGTTTTTACATGTTTTTACAATCTATTGAGTGCACAATACCCATTTCTTGGACCCTTCATCTTCACTTCCGTACCTCCATCATCCTCCAAGTTTCCAGCTCCAGCTGCAGGCAGGTGATTTCCAGCCCTTCGCGCCGCGCACTGTCCAGGTCTGTGTTGATATAGAAGGCCTCGGCCCGAAGGCTATGCACCCTGCAGTTCAGTTCCCAAAATCTACCTGGATGGGGGGTACACCCAGCAACAATTCTATCGAACAAACATTCAGCCAAATCCTGAACAAACTAACTAAAAATTGTGAGAGTGAAGCGATCAAACTGGGAATTTCCAAATCAAGAGAGGAGTTGGAAGCGTCAAGTCTAGAAGTGCTCCAAAATTTGCTGGGTACCATGTAATTAGCCCCCTTGTAGCACCACAATGGTGGTAGAAAAAGACACCGTCACGAACAGCGGCGTCGCCCTGCTGCACGGATGCGCATGCACTTCAGGGGAGCCGTGGTTTCCCAAAATCTCAATTTCAATGCAATCAACTTCGGCAACATGGGTGCAAGCTGCTGCGCAAATGCATCTGCAATTGGCCATTTCCGCTAAATTAAGTCATTGAAGTCCGGTTCTGAGATCAGATACGTCAGAGATTTGCTGACATAATTAAATCGAAACTTAAACTGAATGAAGTAAGGTTCTGCGGCATGTTTCAGAACAGCTGCTGCACAGATGTGTCTTAAATTGACCAGCATAAACAAAGATTCAGGAGTCAATCAAGTAAACTGGAAATGCCAAGTCAATGAAGTCAGGTTCTGCGGCATTGCTCTGGCAAGTTGCTGCGAACATGCGTCTGATATTAACTCGCATTCCTGAAAAACCAAAGTCAATGAATCACGTTCTGCGGCATTGCGCTGGCAAGTTGCTGCACAGATGCGTCTGTTGTTAACTTGCACCACCCGAAATTCGAAGTCAATGAGGTCAGGTTCTGCGGCATTGCGCTGGCAAGTTGCTGCACAGATGCGTCTGTTATTAACTCGCATCCTGCAAAATCCAAAGTCAATGAGGTCAGGTTCTGCGGCATTGCGCTGGCAAGTTGCTGCACAGATGCGTCTGTTATTAATTTGCAAAATGCAAAATCCAAAGTCAATGAAGTCAGGTTCTGCGGCATTGCGCTGGCAAGCTGATGCACAGATGCGTCTGTTATTAACTCGCATCCTGCAAAATCCAAAGTCAATGAAGTCAGGTTCTGCGGCATTGCGCTGGCAAGCTGCTGCACAGATGCGTCTGTT
>Ga0126342_10010640_pt1 | contig 16466 bp, 17 predicted proteins | sample Cyp1metagenome_FD_92528 | JGI IMG/M metagenome (GOLD analysis project Ga0126342, IMG submission 92528) | Coral microbial communities from Lord Howe Island, Old Settlement Bay, Australia - Cyphastrea 1 metagenome | ecosystem: Host-associated > Invertebrates > Cnidaria > Coral ... | reverse complement strand
GATGAAAAACAACTGAAATGATGAAAGTGATCCGGGCGTGTGGTCGCGCAAGAAACGCGCAAGGTTGGCGCAAGCTCGGCCCAAGAGGCCTTTGTGGGAACAGTAATTTAGGACAACCCCCAACTGATCATCACTTAAATAGGGCTAGGTAAAAGATAGAATTTAGGCAACTGCCACCCGCTCGGTGCCAATGTCGTACTGCAAAATCAGCCATAACTGCCGAAAGTTCGGTGATGGTCGTGTTTTTTTATTTATTCGCCACGTTATTCGCCATGGTGGTTCGGATGGGTTACAACATGTTACAACCACTCGGCGCGGCTTCGCAAGGCCTCGTCTATCCCATTTCTGCGCGTTTGGTTTGGGGCGGCGGCTGGTTGCAACAGATGGGCTTTGTCGACTTTGCAGGCGCCATATGGCCCTCAGTTCAGACCTTGGAAATACCTGGGATCTTTTGTCGATTTTTGTCGGATGGCTGTTTAATTTTTTGTGACCGTAGCAAGCCCAGTGAGTTTGACCAGCCTTGCAGGATCTGCAACGGTGCATTTGGTGGGGGCTGTAAGCGCTTTGGCCAGATTCCCAGGATTCCCAGGATTCCCAGTGCTGTACCCTCTGGTAAACTTACAGAAAACTATGGAACATCACCATTTTTCATGGGAAAATCCACTATAAATAACCATTTTCAATAGCAAACTGTTAGTCATTCCCAGTGCTGTCCCAGCGCTCTGGGCCGAGGTCAGCACCATGATCTGTGGGCCACGTATTGGGCGCTTCCCAGAGTATCGAGCTTGGCGAAAACCTTTGAGTTGGATCTTTGGAGAGAAACATAACGATCAGTACTACCGCGTTCCAGAGGTGGGGGGCCTTCTGGCAGATTGATTGGATGAATCTGACAAATCCTGATACAAAAAAAACATATGAATTAGATTAAATTAATACATATATATATATAATTATATATACATACATATGCATATATATATATCATATATCATATACCATACCAATCCACCTGGATCAGCAGTCTGCCAAGTTTTTCGGTGCCTGGCCTTTCCAATGGCTGCCCATGGGTTCGGTGCATCCGTAACTTTTTCGCCAGGACCCCGTGGAGAAGAAGGTCTTCATCCCGTTCCGTCGTTGCCGACATCCGGTGCAGCTGCTGTTTGGAACCTTCCTGCTGTTCCTTGGATATCTTGGATGCTGGTTGCCCCTGAGGTATGCTGGTTGGTAAGATTGGGAAAAATTTAGGGACGGAATCTTAACCAACAAAGATAGGGTATGATAGGGGCAATGATTTCCACGATGCAGTTCAGTAGTCTGTATGCAAGAATGAAGCCTACCGTTATTTGCAGTCATTCGGATGCCAGAAATTATCGCTTCTTAGGCCCAGATTTCGAGCCTCAGATTCATTCTTCAACACCGAAATCGAACCACAAGTGATTTAATAATCAGATATCTCGTCAGTCACAATCCATCCAGATATACATATATCATTCCATCTCCAGCAATCCAGTATAATCCAGTAATCCATTTTTTTTTGGTTTCGTTTGATTCAAGTGACTTGATTTCTGCGTGACTTTTCCTGAGGTTGGTGGGGTTCTTGGCGTTCAACCCAGCTTCCACCTTTTCGATCACTGACGGGAATGACCTCGTCATGGCCCATGCCTCCGCGACCACTTTGCTGGCAGCAGCGGGGGCTGGCGTTGGAGGCGTCACCACGGCACGGAACGGCACGGCACGGTTAACTGGTTGGGATAAAACGAAGCACTCTGGTTGTTTAAGGACGATTTGAATTCGGATGATTTTTCGGCATATTTTTTTTTGGAAAATTCTCGGTTGCTCTTGAGATGTGCATTGGGCATCATTGGGCCCATTTGGCCTACTATCCATGATGCCCTGCAACTTCGAGTGTGAAAGATGCGGCCCATGGCTGCCAATTGGCTCCCAAGTTCACCCAAAGTTGGATAGCCTGACGGGTCAATTTGATTCAATTTGCCAAAAAACTTGAAATTCCCAAATCCAAATCATTCCATTTTTTGGCAATTTTCATTGCTATCATGGGAATTTCATTTGCCAAAAATGTTCATTACCATCTTGGAATATGGTCCATTCCACTCATCATTTTTCATATTTTTTTCATCATTTTTCATCATTTTTTCAGAACATCCTCCCACCAGGCATGGCTTATTCCATGGCCCGGACTCGCTCCTCGGTGGTCCGTGTCCCGGAGCTCACCAACGCCGTCATTGGGGGCTTGGTGGCCAGTTGCGCCTGCTGTACCGTGATCCCGTTGCCCATCGCACCACTGGTGGGTCTCATTGCGTCGCTGCTGACGCTGTCGGTGGAAGAACTCTTGGTCTATGTGCAAGTGGATGATGCAGTGGGTGCTGTACTTCAGCTGTTAAATATGGCTGAAATATATGGTGAACTATGATTAATTCTATGATGAACTATGATGTTCATGGTGAAGGATCGTGAAGTGGGTTTTCAGAGTTCGAATCAGGCAGGATCCTGCAGGATCCTGCAGGATTAGGACCTGGTTATGATGGGGATAATGGTCTGTCACATGCAGCTGACGCCAATGGGTCCAATGGGCCCGGGTTGCATTCACTTCTTGAAACAACCTAAAACAATCCAAAGGCTTCCAAGCATATTAGTAGGTCCTGTAATATCCATGAAACAGTATGAAACAAATACAAAGCTTTATTTTTTCCAAGGGTCATCCATGATCCGTAAGTTGTTGCAGACATAGGCTAGGCCCTGGCTAGGCCTATATGTTTCATCATTTTCCTTTGAGGTCGCAGCCCATGGACCCTCTGGCGCTTGGGGTACAATTGCCGTGAGTTTGTTCGCACAAAAACACTGCGGAGCCGGAAACTCCGAAGTGGTGGGCATCTTCTTCGGTGGAGGTACAGATGGATGGAAACATTTGGGGATCCAAACTTTAGGAGTTCTGATCTTGACCGGGATTTCCTTGGGTTTTACCTATGTCATTGTGATGCTGGTGGATTTCCTCTTCGGCTTCCGTTGCTCGCGCGCTTGTGAGTTGATTGGCTTGGATTTCTGGGAACATCAGTTCGATGATGGAAGCTGGTTGGTGATTTTGGAGACGTTTTCGAATTATTTCAATCCCAACATACCGGAATTAGCACCAATCGATCGAGAATTCACGCATGTTTCTATTGTCATCCCAATGAACGTTCATGAAAAAACTTCCCGAGTTTTGTAAGTTGAAGCAACAACTAACTCATCAACCGTAACTGTAACCAACCCATACCAACCCTTCATGCAAGCCATGGTTCAACCCTTGATGTGATTTTGTTGTCCCAGGAAGTCTTCAGACCAACAACGACAAGGCCACTCTCTTTGGCTTGGCTCAGATGCGCGCCGATCTCAGTCGCAGGAATCGACATTTGGACTCCGTGGTGCCCAAGAAATGGCGCAGCCCAGCCAAGAGCTACATGGATGTGACGGCCAGTGAAAACTCCTCAAGTGCCGAGATGTCAAGCTGGTTTGGGAATGGCTGGAAAAGGCTGGAAGAATTGGATAAAAATAGAATTATAATATATTATAATTGATTAATATGGATTATATACTTCAGATACCTTACCTCAAGGTTCAGCTACAAGATCCTACAAGATCCTACAAGTAGGGGAAATGGTTGAGAAGAAAAACAAGTTTTCACATGTTTTCACGAAACTGTTGGGTGTTTTCACATGGTTTGGCAAGATGCAAATCCCAAGGTTCCGAAGTGTTTCCAGTCCCACACCCACATCCTGTCAACGTGGCCAATGAGAAGGACGTACATGGTGACAAGGCCACGATTCAAAAGTTGGCCAAGAAAGTGGAAGATCTGGAGCACAAAATCTCCCTGCTGACCGTTGGAATGTTGCGTGATCGGAGTAAAACCACCGAAGATATCTGCGGAACTGGCAATCGTTTCTCCCGTGACGTGAGTGAGGAATCGCCAGTGGCTCCTGTTCGTACCACCAAATCTGACCGGATGTGACGCCTTGACAGCTTGGTGACAATAGGAACTCCCAGGGCCGATGGCTTTGCCCATGTAGATAGTGTTTTTGTGGCACACACACATATGGCACACATATTCGGCTGCTCCGCACAGCACTGCTCAGCACTGAGCCCTAGGCCTTTGAGGCCTTTGGAGGCTGAAACGGCTGGTGTTTGTTCTTCCGTGTTTCCGTGTGGCTCCACGGCTGACCGATGCATGTGGAGGAAGCAGCCACAGCGGAGCAAAGCTTGACAGCCCAAGACTGTCAAGATATGCTCTGAGGACGATTGCCGTCTGCATGGTATACTGGGCTGATGTTAGGAAATCACGCGGCGATAGCCGTATGCCAGGATTATTTCATCTACAACTGTAAATCCTTTCCCCCTAATACATCCCAATATATCCCAATACTAAATGGGGAAGTAATAACACACACCTTGAATAGTTTTTGTTTTTACAGAATGTGATACCATTGAGTATAGGATGAGACGCTTCTCCCTAATAATCAAGACATATCAAGACATTTTTCATAAAAAAGCAGGATTTCTCCAAGCTTTCTCCGAATAATTGATCAAGTCATGAGTCAAAACCTTCATTGAAAGAACTAAACATGTTCGATTTCAAAAGGCGAAACCTAATACCTCAAGGTTGATAGATATGAAAAATTACGGCTGAGTCACATCTTGGGTATGCTGGTGCCGCAATTGAAGACGAGAATTCACAACACCCCAAAAAAAATGGGAATGGACCCTTGTTTTCATGATTTGGGGGACGTTCAGTTTCTATCAGTTTCTAGGGAGAGGGGATTGGTGAAGCTCTATGGCTATCATGGCTATCATGGTTTCCCTTTGACCTTTCAAACACCGAGGTCCACGGCTTGATAGGTTGACAGTCAGATGTGGTTTCCGCGTCAGCCAGTCATTTGAGATCATCGCTGCCGAAGGGGCAGTGGAATTCGATTCGACTGACCTCAGCTGCTGCTCTTGCACTGCAATTGCACCGTGATAGCTAGGGAAAGATAGAACATGATAGAACAATGAATGCAAGATTTCCAGGGGGATCCGTTATGTTGTTATGATCTTGTTATGCACTTTATCATACTTTATCACATCCCCAATTTTGAAGGTTTCCGGCACACGGAACAGCCATGGTCAATGCGAAGCGCATTTCTGGGCGATGGAGTCGCCTGCCTCTCATACGCAGAGGATCTCAAGACATCGATCATCGAAGATCGAAGACCTGGATCTGCCAGGCCTTGTCGATGGATGAGCCAAGCTCCCTTCCAAAAATCACAGTGACAGCATGAAGAAACTGATGCTTTAAGCTTTTAAGTCTTTAAGCTAACACCACGAACTTGCGCCTTCTGTTTACTGGGCAAATGCAATCTGACGGAGTCATTGGTCTGGAGGGCGATGCTGGCTTTAATACTTCTGCACTTGGCACACTACGTGCAGCTACGTCGTCTCAACAGAACTGGCGGCGTGGTTGCATGTGCCTGCAGCTCGCTTGATCAACGCTTGATCAAAAGTTGGTGCAGGGTGCTGCAGGGTCATGACCAGTGGGTGTGTGACGATGTTTGCAAGACATCCACTGTCACTGATTCTGCAAGTTTCATCACTTCTCCATTTGTTCACCGGCATGTGGCTCGAACACCGGCACAGTGCCAAGCTTTTGACTACCCTATAAAGCTATGTCCAATAGATCAATATGTGCTTGGACATATTTTCTTCGAAAGTTTCAGACACTTACAGGTGCAAAGGCCGCAAATTTAACCCAAAAACTGTGAGGAAGCAAAGTTCATGAACTTGATGATTCAGCCAGTGCCAGCAATGTAATAAACATCGGTTGCTTTCACTTCAAATTTCACGAATGGCGACCAGATTGCAGGACTCTCCGAAGTACCGAGCTCGGAGACCGGATGAGACCGGCGTGGGAAAGCCACAGAGGTTTAAGTTCAAGAGGCCATTCCCATCTAAAAAATAACATCTGTGTATTGACATTGATTCCATTTACATTTGATGATATATATATATATATATTATATATATACACATATAGACATATTAATAATACATATGGTATGTATAGAGCATGCAGAAAAAGGAGTCAACTGACCTCCAAGGGTGACTTCCGGGGGTCACCAAAAAACCCGCAGGAGCGCAGCGTTTCGGCCTTGGCCGGAAGCGCGGCTGGCCCGGCCGTGCTCCGACCTGCCACGGTCTTTCCTTCGGTGCGACGGAGGGACGGAGGGCCCAATGGATGGGTGGCTGGGGATATGGAAAACGTATGAGGATGGGGGTGCACAAAGGAATAAACATATACACATTGTTGATAGCAAATTGATATTATATATTGTTGACATTTATTGACATGATATTTCGAATACTTGATGAATCCCAGTACCTCCATGTGAAGTACTATATATCAGCACCCAGACTTTTAGTAAATGCCATCGTTTTTTCTTTGAAAACGACGCGGAAGTTGTCCTGGTGCAACGGTTGGAGGGTAGCTATGAGGGTAGCTATGGGTAGCTCAACAAAAATATGTTGACTTTTCCCATAAAAATCTTAAAATCCCATGAGCCGCGGACTACAGTTTGGTTCGACATAGCTACTGAGATGCTGTCCTCTCCACTGTCAGGATCATTCAGGATCCGATGGATGTCACAAGTGTCTCAACCACTTCCAAACCACTTACTGTAGAAAGCACTTATAAACCACTTGGAAACCACTTACATCCATTTAAATTCAACATACTTCAACATTTGCTCCCAAAACAACTAGTCCTTGGATGTCCTTGGATCTGTTTTCTTCATATGCCAACTTTTGGCACCGCAACACTGGGCTTTTGGCGTCCCCTAATTTCCGCGTAGGTGAACCGAAGGCGACCCGAACGGAGACCTGAGGGGCAGGCAGTGCCAGAAATTGCCGGTTTTTTACGCAAGCCCTGGGTGGCTCATATGTCTTTATGGGGTACAGAAAGCGAATCTTGGTGCAGATACCAATGGAAATAGAGTTAAATCGGGCGAAACTGTAACATCAACATGGTAGAAACGTGTAGAACCCATGTTGCGAGGGCACTTTGGGACTTTGGGCATGTGATGGCACGATGGCACCCGCAGACTTGTGCAGGTGCAGGAAGCTTTGTCATTGCCAACCAGGCAAGAAACAGTCGGAAAGTTGTTCCAGGAACAGTCACCAAAGTCACTTGATGTACTGGGGATGGATGATAACATTGGATCAACAATTCTTTACCGGCGATTTTGGGGTTTACCAGGCTACCAGAGCTTTGACCCCACACATATTTTTTGTATTAATATGTCATATCTTAAGACCTGTCGGAAGTCCAAATTACAAAGTTATTGGTCATTCTGTGATTCTCATCTCAACTGCCTGGCACCTTGAGGTGGATGATCTATCCCAGTCAGCGTCATTTGGGTGCCGAGGACGGTTTGGTCCCTGCCACAGATGGTTTCTGCTGCTTGGTTTCGTTGAATTTCTCCAAGGATTTTGATGTATAAGGATGGTCTTCCACTATTCACAAGCCACTATTCACCATCATAAATTGGTCGAAAGTGCCATAGAACTGCCATAGAACTGCCATAGATGGTGTGTTTTCTCAAGTTCAATGGCCAATTGACCGGAAATCTTGGCTCAGGCCTTGACATTCGACCGTGGCCGAGTCTGTGTGACAGAGCTCCAGGGCCAGGGTCAGGCACACGGGGCACACGGATTCCAGTGATGTATCTTGCCAATTGATGGATTCCTAAGGGGTTGATTTATCCAAGGTTGACATTGCACATATTTACACATTCTAATTTATTCTATTTTTTTATAGCTTTTGTATGTTTTTGTTATCATTTGCTGAGGATGGTTTGTTGATATGTTTCATTCACTGGTCAATCCGCGATTTGCAGCTGCCGGGTTCCACTGGCTGATCCAGGAATGAGGCTGTGCTGCTGCAAAAGTTGAAAGATGCAGCCTCAAACAAAGCGGAAATCTAGATCCATCTAGCATCAGCTAGCATACATGCGTATATAATATATATATATATTCACATTATACATAGTTATATAACATAGTTCAAGTATTTCATTGGGCTTCAATTTCTGGGAATGGATATGGTTTGAATCTTTTCGTAAGTTCCTGACAGGGTGCCGCCTTGGCGGCCACATCCAAAGCCATCCATGATCTTCCCCAAGATCACTTAGAGTGGCCTGGCGAAAGTTTGTGCTCAGCTTGGGGCTTGGGGCTGTCCATTTTAGTGGAGGTTTCCCCATATCCCAGGATTCTTGGCCGGATCATGGCAGTATTTCGTTGCACAAGTTGGGAAAATGTCACATGGCTTTGCGGATCAAGATTCTGAGTGGGAACATCCGTGGCATCATGGGGGTTCAACGATGGCACCTTAACTCAGGTGGGCACGACGCCAAAAGCAGTGACCGGTCCAAAGGACCCGTCGCGAGAAAACGTTCGCGAAGCGACTGGGGAGATTGGGGAGATCCATTGATTTACCGGTTTTCCTGCAAAATCATGACTTCAAAGATTTCCTGGGAATATCAAGGAATATATCAAGGAATCCCATGGACTGTGTCCTTTGGCGATTCTTGGATGGTCGTAGCTTCGCAGACGTCACGTGTAGGCTTTGGCTCGGCGAAAGAGCGATGTCAGGAGTTGACCACACGCTGCAGCATGAAATCATGGCTTCACATGAATTTGTATGTGAATTTGTATGTTCTATGGATTCTATCGGATTCTATGGTTTGTTTTCGTTGTTTTCACTTGTTTTAAATGTTTCTCCTGATCTGATAGACTCTGATAGACCTTGTCAAACAAGCATTGGTTTGGCAATGTGGGGTCACAGCAATGCCATGGAAATCTCTCACATTTGCATAAGATAAAGGTGTCAGACAGATTCAGATCGTGTTGGCTGCACCTTGTCTGCGATGCGATTTCCTTCGTTCCCGGCTTCAGACGCAAATGGAAGATGTTATAATATCGATGGGAATTTCAGGATCCTAAAATGGAGGTACTGTACCATATGAGGCCATATTTTATGGGGATGTTCTCTTACATAGGCCTTATATATGGTAGGTACCTCCAATTTAGGATCCTGAAAATCCCATTGAGAATATGTTATAATCCTATTGCAGAAATTGGCAAGTGGATCTATCTTCAGCACGTGGAAATGCATTTGGTTCTTTTTTTGGATGCTGTATGGTTCGGGTACCTGGGGTACCTGCATCCACGAAGTGGCTTTGCTAAGGATGTTGCACACCTTCTCGCAGGCCGCAGCCGAACATTCCCGGACCTATGGTGATCTTGGTGCGGTGAGTAGTGGACTTAGCATCAGGAATATCACTGCAGGTTATGGCCCTTCTGGTCCGTCACTTTCACTCTTGGAAGATGTGGATTCCGGTGATGAAGATGAAGCTGGAAGATTGAGTTGTTGCCAACGTGTTGGCATATGCATTGGATATGTGATCCCTGACTGGGGTCATTTGAGCTTAGCCAATGTTGGTAGATCCTGGGCTGCTGGCGCTATTGCACTATGGCATTGTTATTTGTTTGCTGCCTGCGCCTCATTGATTGTTGTGAACTTTGCTGCAGCCATGCTACGATGCTACATCCAGTGGTTCTCTGAAACCAAATTTCATGTGGTCACTTTCTATAGCATGGAGTTCAAATATCACGTGACTTTGGGTTTCTTCGGCGCATTCTTCAGGTGCTACATTTTGTTGAGTGTTACCAGCGACTTACTACGTTTCACCTATTTACTTTGCAAAGATACCTGGCGACCAGATAGCTTCGAGGGCTACCGCAGATTATTGGTGGGTGATGCTTGGAAAGAGATTGAAGCGGGTGAGTTCTATTCAAACAATTGGTCGATGTGCCTCACCCGGCGTCAAAAACTGATGGATGCTGGTTCATGGTTTCAATATACCCTCTGGTAATCCAACATGGCAACTGAAATCCGGTATATATATATAATGTAACTATATATGTATATATACATATAAACGGGGTGGTTGATTGGGAAATCATTTGTAGATGTAGGATTTCCCATTGCCATTTTGATTACCAGAGAGTATGTTTCATCGTCGATGTCGTTATTTGCACGTTTTTTCTTGGATGATGCTCCAAGAACCATAGTTGCCATGGTTAGTTTCTAACCCATAGGATCCATGGTGCTGCTATATATGGTAACATGGATCCCATCAATATACCCCAGTCATGTTAGCATTAATATACCAGCACCAGCCGGATCCGTCATGGGTAAAGGATGGCTCAACCTGCCCAGGATGTGTTCTTCCAAGTCTTTCTGCACGTCTCTCTGGACGTGGTCCCCATGATCCTGGCTTTTCATGGGATGGTCGGGGACGACAACACTGCAATAGAAGGAGCTCGCATTTGTCTTGCCATAGGACTGGGGCTGGAAAGTGACTCCAGTTTACATCTTGATGGAGTTTATGGATATTTATAGATATTTATAGATAGATCGAGGCTTTGTTTTCAACATCCTGGTAGGAGTGTTCCATATCCTCGTCTTATATTTTCTGTGGCTGTTTGGTGAAGTGTACCTCAAGGCACATCACTTTCGATTGGCTTGGCATGTAGCAAGGGGGCAAGAAGCTGTGCGATTGCGCACACACACCGCACAGAGGACTGCAATGTATCTGGCGGCTCCAAGTCATTTGTTTGTTGCACCCATGTGACTGGAAACATCTGGAAACATAAACCAACTTGAACATCTTGGAACATCTTGGAATCATGGTGAATCATGATCATTTCATAGAATCACTTGATTGTCTTGATTTTCAAGGCGTTTTTCCTCAAAAACATCAATCCATAGTGAGGTATTTTCTTGGCAAAGGTGAAGGTCGTTCCATTTACGTCCTCTGTGGTCATTGGATGCACTGCGTGGGGCGTTGCCTTCCCATATCTTTGGCGCTCACAGCGCTGGTGCTGGGACTGCTGGTGGATCGGAACGGTTGGGCCATCGTGGCAGGCCTGGTGTGTTCCAGCATCATGTCGGTCATGGCCTGTCTCAGAGAACCGGAGAATCCTAGATGCACACCACGACCACCGAGATGGGTTGCCTGATCCAAGGGTTGGCTTTCCAGATTTTGTTTGATAGATTATGGATGAAGCAAATAACTGAACATCCAATAGCTGGTTCAGCTACCCATATTGTGGATGTAGATGATGATAGCGGGTAGCTGAACCAGCAGATTCCAATGGGATGATCTTGAAAATTGCACATGGTGAGGGGCGCGACTCTCAGGTGAAACGCTTCTTCCCACACCCCGAAGCGCTACAAGACTGGAGCGAACAGTGGTGTTCCTTAAGCGTCCATGCACAGAAACGTCAAAGATATCCCTTTCTGATGATCTTGGGATTATCAGCTTTGGTCTTCAGTTCCTTTCGGTTTCCAGCAGTGATGATAGGTTGTTTGGTGTTGTCCTGTGGGACCTTCGTACGCATTTTCTGCGTCTTTGGCGAAGGCAGCCTGGGATGGCTGTGGGGCTTCGGTGAGTCCCTGGTGGAAAATGTGCTGCTGAACTTCGTGGTGGTCTCCACAGCAGGCAATGCCTATAACGATGCAGCGGCTACTCGGTGACTGGAGGACTGGGCAAAAGCCCTGGTGGTTAGCGGTTTATTGGTGCTGGATATTGGTGGTTGAGGATGATGAGTTCGAGGGTTTGACTATCTTAAACTTTGCAAGATAGTCCAAGATATAAAACATGATCACATTTGATCACATTTAGCCAGTAGAATCGAATGACAGGGGGTTTTGAACACCCAGGTGGAGAGAGCGTCCATGTCAGGCAGATGTCATAGATGGCAGTAGATAGCAAAAGCAAAATAGAACGAAATAGAAAAGACATCAATAGAAATGAGGGATTTTTTCATCTACTGGGATGTTAATGCTATTTTCAAATTTAATGGGGATATGTTATTAGAGAACCACCTCATTGATGTCACTTGATGTCTTTGATGTTTTCAGTTTCTGATCACGTATGATTTCAGGTAGTGATGCTCCTGTCTGCGATGCGACAGTTTGGCTTTCAGCGAAGGATCGTTGCTGGTGAGAGATTACGAATGGCGAGTGTCAACATCATGGGACTGGTCCATCTTCTCTTCTTGATCTTGGTGTGTTTTGCATTAGAAACCTATGGCGTGGACTCAGATTGGAGTGCTTTTGGGCCCCTGCTGAACCATACCAAGTTCTATTCCTTCCAACCTGACCCAGGAAATCCACTGGATCCTTTGCATGCGCCGCAGGTTCCTGAGGTGCCCCTCCGAAGCATTCTGCCCGTGTGCAATTTTCGTTTCCGCCAGGGCTATGACCAAGACTTCCACCGTGCAATTTCCCTGGCGGATTTCGGTCTGATGGCATCGCTGACCTATGAACCGCGCTTTCGGGTGGCAGAGGCTTGTGAATACTATTTCTCCTCCCAATGGCATTTAGAACAGCCACCAGAAAACCAGACCACAGGGGTGAAGTTCCTGATGTTTACGCGCCTCGCTCCATTTCAGCCTGCAATGTAGCTGGAAGACATCAATTTTTGACCATGACAAGTGCCTGATGTGTTGGTAGATCCTGCTGCTTTCTCTGAATAGGAATGCAAGAATTAATCCCACATGCAAAGATATCCAAGATCCCAAAGCAAATAATCTTGACAAGAAAGTTCAAGAAAGGTACCAAAAATGGAACGTTTTCTTATTCGGGTGGCCATATTGGAACCCATTCTGGAACCCATTCTGTTTCAGCCAAGGTCAGAAGATAATCAGACCACTGTCATTGCTGTCCGTGGCACCTTGGATTGTCTGGATGTGTTGCAAGATGTGTCGCTGTGGATCGTCCCTGTCTTGTTGCAATTCTTCGGCTTAGTCGGCCTAGATACGGCCTATGGAGCCTGGGGTATGGCCACAGCAGAGCTGTCACAGATGCTCCCCATGGCATACATCGACCGGAAGAAGACAGTCGAATCTGTGCTTTCTGCGGCGGAGTTGATGATCAATCAACATCCAGAACGCGAGTATTACATCACCGGCCATTCGTTGGGTGGTGGTGTTGCGAAGTTGGTGAAACTGGCCATCAAGATACCTCAGCGCGCAAGGCAAGAGGTTGGTAACACTTTCCTCTTAACATCTTTATCTTCTTATATCTTCTTATATCTTCTTTCGGGGGGAGAACTCTTATAGCACCGTTAAAAGGAGAAAAACATGTGAATTCAATGTTGGACATGGCTCCCCCCTTATGAATCAGATTGACTCAGCGCCTATTTCAGCAGGTTGCAGGTGGTCACCTTTGCCGCCCCGGGTGTGCATCATGCAGCTCATGTGCTGATGCACCAGATGGATTCGGAGAAGATACGCGATTTACATGCGAAGATGACGGACGAAAGTGTCAGCCTGGTGGCTGTGCGGCCCAGTAATGATATCATCTCTTTGATTGATCAGAGTAGGGGACAGACTTGGGTGGTCTCCTGTTCCGGGACATTCTATGAATGTCACAGCATTTACCGCACCTTGTGGGATATTTTCAGCGTATGTGGCTCCATGCGGGGCTCGGTGTTGAAAGTTCCCTGTGGCTGGTCCCCAAAAGCTCCCTGTTGAAACAGCCAGATACTGATACTGGACTCGAAGGAACCTGATTTCATGGGAGGATCCACAGTTACACGTTTCGTTACAATCGGTTACAAGATCCTCAGTGAACCTCAGTGATCCTCAGATTGGACGAGTTTCCTCGGAAGAAAGCGCACGAGTTTCCTGCTGCTGTCGGAAGGTTTGAAAGCTGCACACTGACAGAGAAAGAGAAGCTTCGCCGAGCGACCTAGAACACACCTCCATGGAGGCCACAAGGTGCATTCTTTGGCACCGGATTCTCCTCTTGCACAGTTGGATGCTCCGGGCAAACTATGCCTTGACTTGAACGCGCAAAAAACCAGGGAAGAAACTGCGGGTGTCTTCATCGTAATTTAATGTAATTTATACACGAAGTGCTTTTCTCACTTTAGAAATTGTTCTTTAGGAGAGAGAAGGAATCTCAAAACAAAACGTGCTATGTACTTACGTGCTGACCAGCTAACTTTTTGAGAGAGAGCAAACCTTGGCACTCCTTCTTACTTGCCATTCAGTTGTATCAATATGGGATTGGACAAAGATACCTTCTAGCAAACTCATTTGGGTCTTTGGCCAAGTGAACAACTGAGTTTGTGGCCAATTTGAATGCAGGGCTACCTCAGATGTGTTCGGGGAGATGATTTTCTAGCTGGTCCTAGCCTGTACTCTGCAGTGCTTCTAGCCTAATGAGCAGCTTCTCAAGCTGATAGATCCATGTTGACTGCGTTGGTTCAGGCATCCCATCGCTTCTCGGAGATATGCGACAGAGCATGATACAGTTTCAACATATTTCAACTTTCATCCAACTTGAAAACAGTCCTGGCGTAGGAAGCTACAAACCCTTCCCAAGTGCATGCTTCGAGCTTAGCTACTTAGTTCACCCATTGAGATGACTGGTGACATCGCTCAGAAAACATATGAAAACATCAGATTGTGCACCCATCAAGATGAAGCATGAATCCTATGAGTCCTATGAGTCCTGGGGTCGAGGCTTCGAGGCTCATGCATCGCGAGCCATGGCTCCAAGGTCTTTGCCGATTTTGCTGCTTTCTGCTCTGCTTCTGCTCTCCTCCATTCTGGTGGCATTCCAGACTGAAGTGAGGAGAATACCCGCTGCCCTACGGACGCAACACGCGCAACAGCCGCTGGAGCACATCCACATACCTCACGAGATACACAATTCCAACAACCTATCCAACGACTTATCCAACTTACATGATGTGAAGCTGACATCTTTCTCAGAGTCAGCTGAGATTTTTCCGGGATCAACAAGATCGACATCCACCAAGTCAATCAGTTCAACAAGGACACCAAGGACAACTACCCACCCTCCATTGATTCCAGCATTGATTCCAGGGCAATCAGCATTACCTTGGACTCCTGTCTCATTGGATGCCAAAGGTATCGAACAACTGGAACTGGGCATCAATTTCTCCTTGGCTTGCAATGCAAGTTGCCGAGCCAATCGCTTCATGTGTGAAGAACATGAAATTTCTCGGTGTTTCGGTATGGATTGCCAGTGCTCCAGCGGCTTTCTGCTTCCCGCCGAATCCAAAACTTTGCCTTTGAAAGGTCCTCGTTTTGCCATTGTTCTAGCAGGGATGACCAGGTCCTTCTTTAGTACACTGATGAATGAGTTTTGGCGACTCTTTCTGGCTCGCTTCGATGGAGACTTGGTGCTTTTTGCCGTTTTGACCACTATCTCGAGCCAAAAGTTCAGAGGGACCGGCTTGACAGCGAGGAAAGACCAGGCATAGGATTCGTTTGGGGACCCCACGGGGTCTACTTCACATCAAGCGCTAATCAAATAGTTTTGTGACCAGGCCCACCTCGAAAATATGGACTAGCCGTCCGAACATCCTTGAGCCATGTATGTCTAATGGACATGTTTGGCGATTTCGGGCACTACTGTACTTTTATCTTGCTTTTGCAAGGGCATCATTTGGCAGGGTCGGCAGAATTTAGAATATTTAGAATGCAAAAGCGTTGTTTCCTTGCACTTTCCTAATATACCGTATACCGTATACCGTATACCTTGTGTTATCCTTTGTTTGTGTCTTTCCATCTCTAGGACGCAGCACGAATTCTGTGAAAGTGTGTGTGCAAATGTTCCTTCAGTCCCGAATCCCAAGCTCTGTGCAACTTTTTTGGTGCAAAATCAGCTGTAACCAATTTGATCGTTTCTCTGATTTTGAGTCATCCCTTGTTTCAGCAGGTTTGTTTGTTTTTGGCAACCTTTGACAATAGGCAGGGCCTTGTTCCACACAAAAGGCGATCCCGATGCCAGGTCTGGTCTAAGTTCACGGTGAAAGAATTGCGAGAAGCCTTGGAGAATCTCAACGTGACATGGGACGCAGCGTTTGTGGAGGATGCGACCTGCGGTTGGCAGGTCGCACGTCAGTACGTTCAAGACCCTACACTTCGAGCAATGCTGGACGTCAAGGCCAAATTTCCCGGGGAAGGTGGGCAGAACAACCTATTTCGTGCGCGTGTTATAGCTTTTGATCGTATATTGCGGTATGAAATGCAGACTGGACAGCGCTTTCGCCAGCTGCTCGTACTGCGACCGGACTTTGCGCCGTATTTGGGGCACGACGATCCCGCTTTCGTAGTTTCGTCGGTGAAAGGCAGCGTGTACGCCTACAATGATTTGATCAACATCTTTGAGCGGAAGTTCGCTACGTATGTCTTCACTGAACCTGCCACAATCCGTTCATCATTCACAACATTGGACAAGGATGCCTGGCAATCTTTGCTCTGGAAACTCTGGAATCGCTCCAACACCAGTCACACCGTGCTTTTACCGAATGCTCACTGGGCTTTGCACGGTG
>Ga0126342_10010639_pt1 | contig 16466 bp, 15 predicted proteins | sample Cyp1metagenome_FD_92528 | JGI IMG/M metagenome (GOLD analysis project Ga0126342, IMG submission 92528) | Coral microbial communities from Lord Howe Island, Old Settlement Bay, Australia - Cyphastrea 1 metagenome | ecosystem: Host-associated > Invertebrates > Cnidaria > Coral ... | reverse complement strand
TTGGGAAGGTCCCATCGCTTGCCTCGTGTTTTTAACAATTTCCATCAATTTCCATAAACCAATGTCCGTCGAATACATATTTAGTATTGCCGGGTTTTTTACGGTTGCTCATATATATATATACATATATATTATATGTGAACATATTCCCAAATATTCTGACTAGAAATGCCCGTGTGACCGTGTGATGCTAAAAACATCGGCAGAATCAGTCAGCCTCTTGTTCTTTTCGCCGGTTGGAGTTGACCTGAAAGCTCGTCTCGAAAAGTGCAGAAACATCAACTGGTCACAACAATAACAGCAATGATCATCACTGGCTCTCCAGACCAGCCTCGCTGGTGGGCTGAAGACAGAGCCTGAACTTGGAAGTCGGATAAGTCGGAAAAGTTGATAAAGTGTTCACATCTCAGAAAGAATATGCTTTGACTTCAAAATCTGCCTGGAGAGCTTGAAGGCCTGACAGGTGTAGAGAATGTCACAAGACAGGAACCCATGAAATCGGCCAAAGAATGATTACCTTTTGGGGAATGCGGGTCTTGTCTTTCAAAGCACTGGGCAAGGCCCCAGTGTCTTGGAAAAAGCTTTCCCAAAAGTCGACCCTTCAGTAGTCATCGGTCTTCAAATCATTGATGACTCGATGACTAGATGACTACTCGACTGATCGTCGGTCCGCCTCTTCGGCTCCTCAGGCAGTTTCGAGAGCAGCTCCAAGGAGAGATCGATGCCAAAGGGATCCGATGCCATGGCCTCAAGAGATGCTGTGACCACGGCTCTCTGTCCTCCCTCCGAAATAACGGTGAAAGTGAGGACCAAACCCGAAACGGGGGCGTCGGCGGCGCGCTGGTCTGCACATTACGTCAGGAATTTGCGTTCCACATTTGTCAGAATTCGCCGCCTCAATAATCATCAATAATCTATCCTAGCTTCACCATCTTTCTTCCGACCAGCGATGGAATGTATCTCTTCAGACGATTGAAAGTGCGCCCACCTCTGCCTCTTTATCTGTCATGTTCCAGAGCAAAAAGAGCAGCCTGGGCGAATTCAAGTCATCCATCCATCAATTCAGAACTTGCAGCAAAAACTTCTTCAAAGACAAACAAACACCACCAGCAATCTGCAAAATTAAGCTAGCTGCCAATTGCCCTTCCTCAGTAGTGTTGAAGGCAGGACAGGTCGATCTAGTGTTTGTGTTCCACTGTCGCACTGCCCAGAGTTTCAGTTTTGCTAAACCAATCCTCTTTCACTTTGAAATGTATACCATATAAAATCCTCTAGCCATCTTCTAATCTAACCATCTTTTGGATTCTTTTCGCATTTCAAGCGATTTCAACCCTTGCTGTCCAACCTGTCCCACAAGATTGTCAAGTGGCTGCAGCAGGCTGTACTGATGTGAGGGCAGCGGCTCATCTCCTTCAGGCGGCACAGTTTACGACCACCCGCTCCATCCTGATGTCAGCTGATGTCAGTCCTGATGGGTTGAGGAACAGAGAGTGGCACCTGATGAAAAGTCCGGAAGGCCAAGGCCAACTGATCATCTTTGATGACCTTGGCCTCACGTCGAAGTCGTTTGATGCTGGAGTTGGCTCGGCTGCCTCAAACGGGGGAGAGGTCAGTGCAATCTTGTGATCCATGGTTCAGGAAGACAAAATGATGCGGTCGTGTAAAGTGACAATATGGTGCAATTGCATCGTAAGATTTCCAAACATGGGAAAAAAAACTACTGAGATTGTGCCCTCGCTTCCCTGATCATTCTGCGTGTCCGGCACCTCCAATGCCAAAAGCCGCATGCAAGCTGAGAATGTCTCGTCATCCAGACCTCATCTGCATCTCTCTATGAAATTCCACGGAAGCGCATTGCTTCCCACCCTTAGGGTAAAGATCGAAAGTTCATTCGAGTGGCTTGTGGCCATCACCTGCTGCTCTAACAAGAGCGCAAAACCCTGCGGCAAAGCCATGGGCCGTACCGCCTCGGGAGACAGCGACAGCTGTGACTTTCGAGGTCAACAATTCAGAGACTGAGATGACTGAGATCACAACGGTCTCTTTCCAACCCTTTTCCCACTCCTCAACCCGCTCCTCAATCACCTTCAAATTTGGTGATTTAATGTGATTTAGCCCATCACAGAATGTGTTCCGTTTTCGAAAACTCCAGCTGAGCTGCTGAAATGTTGTCCCATTCTGAGCTGCGATTTCTGCCTGGCGCCAGTCTGAAGTCAAAGAGTGCCACTGCATCAAGCCCAGCAGCGGATACCTGCCAAGATTGCCAAGCTCTAAAACAGATGTAAAATGATGTAAAATGATGTAAAAGGTAAAATGAAAGATACAAAAATCATCAAAAATCAACGTGATGGAATGTGATAGATCATAATGGGTGTCCATCCCCATCCGAATTTTGGGCTCACCATTGTAAGTCGCTGCACCACTCAAGAAATCTCTCTTTCTCTTCCAGTTTCACATAGTTTCCAAGGCACGGAGTGGGTCTGGACCGTGCTTCAGATGCCAAAGCAGACAAGGCTTTGAAGATGGGCTCCAACTGCCTGGGCGCCCAAGTCGACCGCTGTTTAGGCCCAGAGACTTGGAAGGGGCTGCCACAAATGTGATGGATATAAATGAAACATGGAAATCATGGAAATTGATTGAAGCATCTGGTTCCAGGAATCCCAGGCGTCCCAGTGGTTCCAGTGGTTCCAGTGGTTCCACTTCCAATTTTCGCCAGAAATCAGGTGCTGTCCTCGGCGACCCGGCCTAAAATCACTGACGCTGGCGAAGCGCCCGTGTCGCAGCAGCACCAGCGCCAGTGCCTCGCCACGCCACGGCCGCCACGGCCGCCACCGAGCGGCTGGGGATGGGTCCAAGCCTCGTCGACCAGGAACTGAGCCAAGGAGTCCTGCGCGGATCCAGATCCAGATCCAACGGATCCAACTGATCCAACCGTCAAGAATCAAACACATTGCACTGTAGGTCCAAAAATGTGGAAACTAAATGTCTGTTTTTCATGTTTTTTCCTGCGCGGCCTGGCTTCAAATTCTTTCAGTTTCAAATCACTCATCTTGAAATTATCCCTTGAAGCCTCTCTACACACACAGACAACATCGGTTGACGGCATCTGACAGCCGTGATGCGGTCCGTTGCAGGAGCAAGCAGGATGACACATAAGATCCACCTTTCTTGACGACGCATGGCCACCTGCAAGAGCACCGAAGATACTCTAAATGGACTCAAATAAAACGAGATAAAACGAGGAGAATGTCTTAGGAAAGTCTTAGGCAAGTCGTGCAGTCCGGCCAGCAGGTAATATGGCCATTTAGAGGTGCTTTGCAGCGAAGCACAATCTTGCCTTGAACTCTTGTCCTTGCAGACTTCGGAAGACCATGAAATTCACCTAGACCGCTGCACAAATCATGACATCTTCGACCGCAGTCGAGGTTGAATTACCACAGGTTGAAAATAGACTCATGGGACTTCGGCAATTTCTATCGATTAGTGTGATCAGCTTCGGCCGTACTGCCATCTCTTTCTGCCCGGGTGAGCTGTGTCTGTTAGAAGGAGGACGAACCTCAACCTCGTCAGCAAGGCTTGCAACTGGTGAAAATAGCGAAACGTGCCATAACATGCCACCTATTTCAAAATCAGTGTTACAATCTCTGCGGATTGGCGGACGGCCACTTCTCTGCCTGTGGGAAGCAGAGAGCGCAGAGAACAGTTCACTGCAGTTCACTATGCTGTGCACTGCAGAGTCTCCTAACATCTCCTAACTATAACTATGTTGCATTATGTTACTATCTTAGAGTCTTAGACTATCTTATTCACTGATCGCTTCAAGGCTCCAATCTCTTGAAGCCTTGTCCTCAAACACCATCTCGGTGAGTTGCAAACAAAGCTTCACACCGTCACTGCCTCTGGGTGGTGTGTATTTGGACACCTGTCCATGGGAAACCATGCACCTCTTGGCATCATCCACCAGCCTCAAACAAAGGTCAGATCTGTCAGATCCGCTCGATCCGCGGTCCGATCCGCTCGAATCGGTGACCTTCTTCAACTTGGATCTCACCGTCTCCCAATCGGTGGGACGCACCAAACGACGCAGACTGGGCATGGAGAAATCTGAACTCTGTGGCTGCCTTTGAAAGCTCAAATGGGCTTGTTCCACATCAAACCAAGGCGTGGTGGCATCCACACACAAAGTCGCATCCACACACAAAGTCAGATCCACAAGCTCTGGAAAATGCTGCATCAAGGAGGTGCAAGACTTTTGCGACATGGATGATATGGATGATTCTGAAGGTTCTCGATCAGAATCACGCGCACTGGTGGATGTTGAGCTTGTTGGAAGATGCCCAAGATGCCCAAGAGGCATATTCTTCACCAAGGTGGCACTGGGAATCGTTGCGGTCGTGGGAATCGTCGTTCCATTTGCTTCGCTGTCCTCCCTGAGTACCAACAAGTGAAGCACTCCATCTCTTCTGCCTGGCATTAGGACATGCCACAGATCAACTCCAACGCGGATGTCTGAAGCTCCTCGCAAAGAGATGCGAAGACATGGTGGGGTCTTGGTCCTCTGCTCGTCAGGCTTGCGCTCTTCAGTCATAGACTGCTTCAGGAAATCTTGGAAGCGACAAGTTTCCTCTGGCATCAGCAGTCGCTCAAAGTGTTTGCCTTTGAAATTGCTCTGTGTCATCAGCAAATGCTTTAAGCAATCTGCATCTTCACAAACATGCATTTCTTCATTCAGTAGGACCTCACCATCACTGACGCCTCGAAGCATTCTTCTGAAGCTAGACACCATCGACTCAGTGTCCAACAACACTGAGATGTGCGAGATCACCCAGTATTCCAGAATGACCGTAAACGAAATGATGGCACAACCAACGAGAGTTTGCATCCATGCAAACAAAATGATGTCTGCCCAGTGCTGGGTCTGCATGACATGCACCGCAGTTTCAGCCACGGAGATGGCCAGCTGCAATGGAACTGCGGTCAAGGTATCCATGAAAATCACCGCCATGATCATCCGAGAACATGCATTGAAGCCCTGCGTGATGATTGCACGGCCATCATCACCACCAGGGGTGGCCAAAACAAATAGAACGAAGGATCCCTGGAATAGAACGAAAAGTCTCCTCAAATTGGCAGCATTCAACGTCAACTTGCCTGCTATAGCCAAATGGTGTAAAAGGTAGACACACGAGCAGAAGATAAGCTGCACGAGCTGTTTTACTGAAGGATTCATATAAAGAGCATACAGCATCCCGAGACATCCAGCAGCACTGAGATGTACCATAAACTGGACGGAATGCATATATGCCCTGGCACGCACATCCCAAAGAGCTGCTTCAACCTGTGCTGTCCTCTCCTCTTCCTCTAGTGACTTGGTGAATGCAAAAGGTAACTGATTCGCAGATTCTTTGCAGATTCTCCACACGGAAGTGATCACGGACTTCAATGCTCCACCATGGTTCCTGACGTGAAGAGTCGCAAAAACCACCACAGCTGCCAGCAGAAGTGGCAGCGCCGTCAGCTGCGCCGTCAGCTGCGCCGTCAGCTGCGCCTGAGCCATCTGTGCGGAGCCCCCAGGTGGCCCCAAGGTCTGCAGAACTTCGGGTCGACACCAGCATGTGCTTGAGCCCAGCGCGGCTTTGGCAAACACGATATGGCAAGATATGGCAAGTTATGGCAAGATTTCATAATTTCAATAAGGAATCAATAAGGTTCATAACATCAGAACTCTGTCCATAGTTCTTCTACAAGGATCTGGTGGCCTTGAATCATTCTGTGCTTCATGTCACTTCATTCGCTTCGCTCTAAAAACCTCAGCCCTGAGGCCCCAGACCTCTTGCCCAACTGCCGCCTCCCAAGACGGGTATTTAAAAAAAAACAGAAATCATGGAAACAGGATCTGAAACAGGTACATAACAGGTACGTAACAGGTACCGCCCCTCATGTAATCCCCCCAGCAATTTGTCAAGAAGCCTCGACTGGGAGTTGATGGGGCCAATGACCCAAGGCGCCTTCATGACTCCACAGCTCGCCAGCAATACCCCTTGACAATTCGGTAGAACAGCCTGCAGCCAAGGGTGCACAACCCATTCATATTTGCAAATGAATCTGCAACATCAAAAGTGCAGAAGTCGGGACACTGTTTGTAACGACTCGAGCTCTCATAAGCGGGCAAAGATCCTTTTTCCTCAAACGAATCTTTCACAGCTGGCGATTCAGGCACCATCTCTGACCTCCAGCTTCAGCTTCGTCTGTCGTGGGTTTTCAATCAAGAGGAAGAGGCCATTATTCATGAATGGTTTTCAGTAAAGATGAATGGGAATAAAACATCTAAAAAAATAACATGTTTGCCAGTGACAGCTGCACCTTCTGGGTGAACTCCAAACCCCTCTGCTGAATCTTCCCTGCGAGGTTTAGCCCCTGCAGCCGGCAGTTGAGCCGCACAGATGCACTGATGCCATAAGAATACCTCAGGCCAGATTTCGATAGAACATGCAAGCCGAATCCAAACATATCCAAACCTAACGAAAATGTACATCCCTACTGTCTAGAAAACTAGGTTCAAATTGTGGCTGACAAGGGGCGCAATGCAGTCGGGCTCAAGAGAAATCCTTTCCAGAAAATCGAACAAAGTCTGGAAAGTCGTCCAATCTGCCTCGGTCTACTACCCCCAGGGGCGTTGGCCAACTGGAAATCATTTGAAGAAACCTGAAAAAAACAGATAGATAAACCATGATAAACCCATGGCCCATGGTCCTAAACCCATGATCCAAGCACTTGACGCCTACCTGTCCTACCTACCTGTCCCACGGACCTGCCTGCGATCGTTCAAGGGCAGCCGTGATTGCTGTGATGCTCACGGGGTCTGGCAGCAGCCTGGAGGCGAAATGCACCATCAAAAATGGAAAACGAATAGGAAAACGATGTAAAACCAAAGGAATCTCAAATGAGCAACCGCAGCAACCATAAGAATCTCACGTTTTTTGGCCATGAATTTGAAGGATCAAATTGATCAAATGACCTGAAAGCTGATGAAATGGTTAGGATGTGCGGCAGAAATCCTGTGGCCTTGCCTCTCTGACCACTCTTGGCAGAGCAGCCGTGTGGCTTCTTTCCAGCGGCTGCCTTTCTCGCATGCACTGATGGCTGCATTGTATGCCACCACTGAGAGCTCCATTGTTTCCGCCTTGTGGTAAAACATGGAGCCTTCGAGCCTTCAGAACCATTCTGTAATATTCTATAGTCTATACCATTCTCTTGGTGGACCATGTACAATCATGCACTGCTGCACTATAAGACTGCAAGAGTCGACTGAGAGTCAACTCGGAGTCAACCGAGAGTCAACTCGTCAACGAAACCATCGATAGGAAGACTTCGGGGTTGCCAAGGAACGAAGCCATCCAGTGCCATCTGCCAGAGCGTTGCTCTTTCGCAAGCAGTGAGTGCGGAAGTTAAGCTCCTGGCAAGACAAGGGCAGTCTCCAAAGGTCAATTCCTAGCTTCCTAGCTGCTCATATGAGTCATATCATGGCATATCTCATGGCATATCTCATATCTCTTCATCTGAGTCTGACATCTCAAAACCTCAGAGTGACTCGTTCAAGATTAGCTTAAGGCGCGTTTAAAAGACTGACTTCTGACACTTCGAAAAACCTTCGAAAAACCTTCGAAAAACCTTCGAAAACCTCACGTTTCAACGGTTCGTTTTTTCTGTCACAACGTTGGGCCGCAGGGTGCAGGCTCTACCGTGCCGCAGCATGGCCCAGCTGTGGCGCCAGCTTGTGGAGCTTGCAGAGCAGGCTGCTGAGAGAGATACCACGTCACTGCGAAGCCTGCAGTGAAGTGATTAAAAGGCAAGTACGGCACAATGAATGCGTTGTTATACAACATATGTACATATTGACATATTATATATATATACATACATACATATATATATATACATATATCTATATATACATACCTGCACAGTATATATTATACGCATATGTAAGATACGATATATACATTGTGATGGAAAAGAATGAAAATGGAAAGATAACTCTAAGATAACCTTTGTAATACCTTTGTACTGTACAGTATCGATTTGTTTCAATGCCAGTACAAGTACAAAGTCCAATGTCATTTATGTTTCATGATGCTTCCACTTTGATGCTCAAGAGCTGTTTGAAATAGTGATATAGAACAGAAAGAAACATACAGAAGGGGTAAAGGCAAAGACAAACGCTTAAAAGCATAGACATACAGACAACACATTCATCTTGGCAAAACGGAACATTGAGAAGGATGAAGATGTTGTTCAAATCCGCCATGTCTGATGCCAGATGTATCAAATTGACTCAGACTGCAGACCTTTGGCAAAATATCAAAGTACATAAAAAGATGTTGCCAAACAATTTTGCTAAGATGCTTCTCTTGGACGTCTTGCAAAAGACGAAAAGCAGAACACCAATCTCCAGACACTTCAGAGGACGAGAGAACAGCGTTGAAAATCACCAGATTCGCTTGTAGATGAAACTCTGGCATCTCCTTGTCCACAGACTCAAAGAGCCGAGTCAACATCACTTGGCATCAAAACTATCTGCACACTATGCGACTGTGCATGTCCACATATGTCCACCATGGGACCATGTCCATTTCAGTTGACTTAGTATCTCAGTATCTCAGTATCATTCAGTATCCACATCAGCCGATCTCCTGCAACAGGGCGCACGCCTGTGTCCAGCTTTCCAAATCGTTCGCAATCCTTCCAAAGCTTACCACGTCCGGTGCCTCGAGCTTCAGAAAAGATGTGGCCAGCTGCCAGGAACCTGGGTCAACGGTCAACAAAGGCACAGGGATCAACGACTGAAATCCAACAAGGAATCTGAAAGTGCTCTTGGACAAGAAGTTTGATTGGCTTTGTTTTGCCATGTTTTGCAAGAGGAAATCTGTTCCGCATAGCTGGCATAGCTTCAAACTCGGCACAAAGTGTTCTATCAGCAGAGAGACCTTTTAGAGACGAAAAGGCCACGGTGTCTGGACGGATGCTCCGACAGCGCATCTCATTGAGGACACCGAATCCGTGGGACCACGACGAGGCTGCGATCACCGCGCTGAAGGCGACCACACTTTGCTGCCGACGCAAGATCCGCAAAGCCTGGGACGTTCTGCTCCATTCTGCTCCATTCTACTCCGAGACTCCACTATTCCGGGACAGTCTTTTGGAAAAAAACATCAACTCGGCATCTCTCAGCATATCTCGGCAGCGATGGCTGACAAGTGAGACAACCGGAAATGAAAAAACCAGTCGAAGATCAGATAGTGAGCAATCATCACAACTTCTAGCCGGGGCCCAGCCCAGCAGCCCAGCAGCCCAGCAGCCCAGCAGCCCAGCAGCCCAGCCTGTACCCATCGATCACCTTTTTGACATGCGGTCATGGCACAGTTCAAGAGCACTTCGTCTCCGGCTCCGAACGCTCCGAAGGCGGCCAAGGAGACGCCCCAAAGACTCGCCTGGAGACGGGCTCATGGCATGTCATGTCATGGCATGGCACATGCCATAAGATGGCATGACCTTTCGCATAACATTGTATTATTGTGTATTATTATGATTTATTATGTATTGTCATGGGATATCCATGCCTCATCACCGTCATCACTCGAGCTTTCTTCGATCCACCCAAGTGGCTGTTGGCTGGGCGAACCCTGGCCTGGCTGCATGCACTCATCACTGGAGACAGCGTTTGCGCTGTGGGCTCCAAGGACATGCGGGACACCACATGGAGGATTTCCACTGCATCACTCCACCGACTTCCAGCATTCTGAGCAATGGCAATCACATTCAACGCAAAAAGATCTGGCAAAACACCTTGGCTAAATCTTGGCAGAGTGAAATGCTTGGCAAATGACACTTTGAATCTTGTAAGATAATTTTCTTCGCAGGTAAGCAAAGCTACACGTTCTCCTCAGGGAACTTTTGCACGCCAAGATACCCTTGGCTTGCATTCGCTGAAAAACTCCAAGGCCTTCTTGCCATTGGCTGCATTTGCTGCAGGCCTTCAGGGATCCGGTAGGGATCCGGCGAAGGATCCCATACATTTGCTGACCCAGTTCTGGTGCCCCTAGGTGTAGATCCCAATATATCCCAATATTGTAGGAACTGATTCAAATCTTTATCTGAGGATATCTGAGGCCTCTTTGAAATCTACGGGGTTTTCGGGGCATGTTCAAACAAATGCCATCATACCATCCAACTTGTGATTCCTATACTTCAAAGATCTTCAAAGTTATAACGCCTTGCCAAGTGGCTGAGATAGCTGCAGACCAGGTGACCACTGAGGTCGGAGAGGTCATGGCCAAGATTTCCAGCACCTGACAAAACCCGAAGCAAAACGTCTTCCAAACACCAGGCAAAAATTGGCAAAATATGTGTTGAACCTGAACCAAAACTCATCTTTCATGCATGTTGCTATGGATTCTGGATTCTGGCTTGAATGTACGCCAGTTCCTTTGTTCACCTGTTTCAGAGCTATTTCGCGCCCAGTTCATAGATGTGCATAGATGGTAACCAGTTATAACTTATAACATGTTACCAGTTCAGAGCAAAGTTCTGCAAATCCTCAGCTGGCCAGGTCATATCTCCATGTCAGAATCTGATCCCCCGACGGTGCAAAGGCTCAGCTGGGCTCGCGGCCTCTCGCCATTTCTTGGTCTGGCCGTACTTGCTGATAAGACGAGTCAAATGTCTGCCTGGGAGCTCCCATTTCTCGACACTAAGTTGTTGGTCTACGATTTGTACTTGTGTTATCTGGTTGTATCCTGCTTAGCCTTGTGTTATACTTCTGTCCTGTTTGATCATGTTTCATCTTGTTTTGCTCTTTTACGGTTTTTTTGCATTGCAAGAGAGGATCACAACACAGGGCGTGGACTGCATCTCTGCACATGCCAGGTTACCATTGCTTGCAGCGTCTGGATGCAGTCTGTTCTGCCGGCCTAGCGGGCAGCATCATCATCATCATCATCATTATCGCCAAACAACATTTGACTGTTTGAAGGCAGGAAGATTCAACGCACGATTGTTGAAATATGTCGAATCGGAAATCAAGGTTTCACATCTGATGCGGCAAGCATTGCTACCACAAAGCAAACCTCAGAAATCCTGAAACTGTTTACCGATTCCAAGCCAATTCAGTGACGGTCTGACAGTGCCCACCTTTCAAAACCATCCGAGCTTTCAGCGCTCTCAGCTGCTCCTGAGGCTCCTGGCACATCGTCACAGTCGTAGCAACGGATTGGTAGAGATGATCCGAGAGCACCTGTGCTACGTGTGCTACGTGTGCTACGTGTGCTACGTGTGCAACGTCACTGGAAACCGGCCTTCCATCTCTGGAGATCCCATGGCGAAGCTTTGCTCGCGTTGTGAGAGTCACGATCCGGGACACAGATGACACAAATGACACAGATGACACAGCCCTCAGAGAAAATGTTTTAGAAGTGGAATGGTGACATGGTGTGTCGAGACATCTTGAGAAAATGTTTGGGAAGGCAGGTTTGGAAAAAGTTGGAAAAGTACGTCAAAGAGTGTGCTCCTCAGAGCAATGTGTCACACGGTGTTCTTGTGGATATTTTTGGGAAATCAGTTGGAAAAAACAGGGATATTCTTATTGACAAACAGTGAACTGTTGAACTATGGCCTGTTTCAAACAATGCACATTGAGCCATTGAGCCAATGAGCCAATGTTTGAGGCATCCATTCCCATCTGGTGACTGCAGCTCGAGCCAGGACAGTGCAGGGCTCCCGCTTAGTTGTCAAATGTTGTCAACGAAAGAGAAAATCCTTTTCGAGACGCAAGCGTGTGTATAATGCGTATACTTAAATCTTTGTGTACAACTCAACATTCGACTCAGTTGGGTACTGCGCTGATAAGTCTGCCATTGATTTACCATGAGAATCGACCACCCTTTTCGTTTGCGAAGCTAAAATGTCTGTCTGAATCTGTCCTGAAGCTTACATTGAGTTCAATTGCCCGCCTTGAGCGCAGATTCTTCTGGATATGCAAAGTCCAGGAAATCTTCTCCCTTTGGGCCAAGGTCATTGTGAAACTTTCACTATTCCAACTCTCACTGCTGTGAAAGAGCAGTTGAAGTCTTTGGATGCACCTCATCTTTGGTTGTTGTATTGAGAAGCAGGGCAAAAAACCTGGCAAAAGGCTGCAAAGGGAGCTGCAAAGCATGTGTACCGACTGAACTTCAGAAACTGCCGTGCCAGCAACAAATTGGACAGTGTCTGACAGTGTCTCAACATGGACTGGTGGACTCAGCAGGCTTCTCCTGGGAATCTTTTTTGGCACAGCATCTATGCCAGGAGCTATTCAGGAAAGGGTTGATTCACTTGACATCGACGCGAGAATCAATGACTGATGCTTTCATACCAAGAAAGCAAAACACTTACGCTATTGACAGCAGCTCCTTCTCTTTGACGATCTTACGGGGCATCCGCGAGACGCACTGTTGGCAGGTTGAGAAATCGGCTTCACAAAAACTTCGGCTTCTTAATGCCTGTGCCTTTGCGGTTGCTTTGGAGACAACTCCTTGGCTGAGTTGTGTGGAGGAGGGTAGCGTCATACCTATGGTAGGATGCTTGAAGTAGGACGCTTTTGCACCAGAAAGGATCAATTGAACTGTGGCGAATCATGCTAAGCGAAGCAGCTTGCAAAGCCAATAGCTGTCAACGATTAAATCTCCAAATGAAATGTGCCATGGACCATGTGGATTGCAAAGTGTAGCAAACCATGCAATGTTAAAGATGTTAAAGGTAGGACCTGTCGGAAACTGGGCAGAGATTCAGTTTTTGGAGGGTCCCAATGAATTTGGGCAGAACGCCAAATAACTTGACCACTTTGTCAGGGCGAGCAGTTCTCTTCGTGACCGCTCTGCAAGATACTGGAAGCCAATGGACTTTTCTAATTTTGATACCTGGTCCTACAGTGGTAGTTTCAATCAAAACGAGTGCCGCCCTTTTTGAACTGCATCTTTATAAAATCCATCTGAATTCTGGACACAAAGTCTGCATCCACAAACAAAAACCCCTCTGTCGTGCCTGGCCAAAATGCTGTCCGTTGACATGTCAATTCTGATCAATTCAATAGGAAATTGTAGAAATAAAGTTGTCAAAGATCTGGAAAGATGATCAATTCAGAAAAAATCAGCCTGTGCAAATGCCAGCAGTTTGAAAATGCCATCCGCTGGGCATGGAATTTGCGGTGGGAGTACATTGCTTTTCCTCATGTTCCTTTGAAAAAATGCCTTCTCTGTTCAGACGAATACTATTTTTCAAGAAGGAGAAGCTTCCAGAACAAACAGGCAAACCAAGGACTGTGACATGACATCCATAACTTGTCATAATCCGATATATCTTCATGTATACACACAACTACACAACATGCGCGGCCTACCAATCAATCATCATGTTGAGATATGTTGAGGATCTACTGCTAGCGGACTGCTCACCTTCCGAAATGCAGAAAGCTCTTGGTTCACACAATCTGTCAGAACATGTCAGAACTACTGATTCCTACTCAGGTCCTACTGATTCCTCTTCTTTTCCATCCCCAGGGTGCCAGTGTGGCACCATTGACCCTGTGTGGAAACAATTCCCTCCGGCTATCCACCTCCGCTTCCACTCTGGTCATATGGGCCCTCTTTTTGGGCCATACCACAGCAGCAAAAGCAGTAAAATATAGTAAAATGATCCATTAGCCACTAGATTCACTAGATCCATTTAGATCCATTAGCTAATTTAGCTATTTGCACATATAATGATCCTCCTACGATCCTGGGACCTGTTTTGAAACATGGGACCTGAACTGGATGCTGGACCATGCTGGACCTGTGTTGAATGGAAGCTTCGAGCTCTGTTGGCAAGCTTGCCACCGCCTGGAGTAAACCTCCATGCAACTTCTGCAGGATTTATAAGTGATTTAAGGTATTTTGTAACCTACTGCGAGTCTGTTTCGAGTCAGAATATTAAGGAATCAATGCTGAGCTGGTGCTCAAGCAGCATTGGAAGGCGTCAAACGTAATTGTCCAGGCGAACCACCATGGACCTGAAAAGCATGGCAGAGGTTTCAGAACGTGGCTTGAAAACAGGTTGCAAAATATCGCAAGGATGACGCGAAAACCCCTTCTAGAAGTCACACATGCAAAACCTCATGCGTTCGTGTGCATTCATGGTAAGGTCACTGGAAATCCATGGAAATCCATAGAAATTTCCTATGAATCAGTACAGTCACTAGACACAGTGCAGTTTGTGCGACTTTCCAAGTCTGAGCCAAGTCGGCCTTCCTTCGAAGTCCGTCTGGTTCAACGCCTGGATCGCTGACTGAGCCTTGGCCAAGGGCAGCTGACGTGAAAAGCGAAGGAACCGCTTAGGAACCGCTTCGGAACCGCTTTGGAACGGGGTTGGAACGGAACGAATCGCCTTGCCTTTTGGCTTTTTCAGTTCCTTTTCCCGGCAGCTTGACCGCAACGGGGGCAGAATTTGGGTCAAGAGATGCCCAGGTGCAGCTGGAGCAGGTGCCGGCAGCCTGAGCCCTGAACATCTTCTTCTGTCTCAAACAGGACCTGGCCATGTCCTCAAACGCCGCAAACCAGGTCGCTGCCGAATGTCACAATGACCGAATGGCTGTGTATAAATATGTGTAAATGATATGTTACATTATAATACTCTGTGACTCACTTCTGCTCCATGCCCATCTTGATCTCTCAACTTGAAAACACAACTTTGAGTTGTGATGTAGATCGGAACCCGATGGAACTCGATGTAACTCGATCTAACTCGATGTAACTCGATGTAACAATGCTGCACTTTGCCTCTAGATTCGCCGTTTACGTCTGTGGGCATCTCCACGCGGATCACACTGCCGTGCTTTCTGAAGAGATCCTCCGAGGCCAGAGGCGACTGGAAGCACAGCACGACATGACACACAATGCTGAGGTAAAAAGGTAAAATCTACCTTTAAAGTACTTTAAAGATCATCATCCAGAAGAGAACAAAGAACTTGTTGTGCCATGTCATCGCCTTCACCTTTTGCCACGGAGTTCCAGATGGGAGGTTCCCCACCTCAGCTCTTGGAGTTGTGAAGTCGTGACGAAGCCGTGACTAAGCCGTGACTAAGTCGTCCCCAGGGCGATGACACACAATGATGTTTAAGTATCATACAGGACCAAATTGCGTCGAGAGAACAGAGGCAAACAATGTTGAGAATGGGTCATGCCCCTTGCAACTTCACGACAGGATCTTGCCTGATATAGCTAAAACAAGGTGAAAATTGTCAATATATACAGAAATGATGAATATAATATACATGTATATGCACATATGTGCACAGTGTCTATATATATATATATGTGTGTGTGATATTATAAAATGCAATATAGTATAATATGATATAATATAATATGATACAATATAATATAATATAATATAACATAATGTAATATAATAGAATGTAATATAGTGTAATGTAATATAATAAAATTAACATAATATGATATGATATAATATGGTATGATATAATAGAATATAATATGACATGACATAACATAATATAATATAATATAATATAATAGTATAGTATAGTATATAATATAGTATAAAATAATATAGTATAATATAATATAATATAATATAATAGAATATAATAGAATATAATATAATATAATAGAATATAGTATAATATAGTATAACATAGTACAATATAGTATAATATAGTATAATATAGTATAATACATTATAATATAGTATAATATGATACAATACAATACAATACAATACAATACAATACAATACAATACAATATGCATGTCTATATACATATTCATTCATGTGTACGTATATGTACATGTACATGTAAATGTACATTATATGTATGTCCAGGTTCTGGTGTGGGGGTGACCATACGCACATATGAGTCCGGTCCCTGGACCCCACCTTAAACCTGTTTATATACCCCTTATAGCGTACCTCAAACGTGAGACTTGAGTACTACTCGTTGTACAGCTATATGCTACGTAGTTGCTACCTATACAATACTCAAAGCGTACCTATGCATAGCTGTATACCTGTATACTATATTCATCTACATTCCTATAGCATATGCCTACAAACCTATATGATCCTATATGCCTACCCGCCTACCTAAATACCCATAAATTCTCATCACCAGAAAAAACTCAGGGGAAACCATCTGGGGTGATGCCGTCCAGGAACATAGACCAATCGGCCTCGGTCACCTGGGCCCACTCGCATGCCCTGGCCGAGGATTCCTGTGAAAAACAATGATATGTATGCCGTATGCAATATATTCTAACTATAAACATCTATAAACATCTATAAACATCTATAAACATCTATAAACATCTATAAACATCTATAAACATCTATAAACATCTATAAACATCTATAAACATCTATAAACATCTATAAAC
>Ga0126342_10010638_pt1 | contig 16467 bp, 17 predicted proteins | sample Cyp1metagenome_FD_92528 | JGI IMG/M metagenome (GOLD analysis project Ga0126342, IMG submission 92528) | Coral microbial communities from Lord Howe Island, Old Settlement Bay, Australia - Cyphastrea 1 metagenome | ecosystem: Host-associated > Invertebrates > Cnidaria > Coral ... | reverse complement strand
TCGCTTTATGCGGGCGTTGGGCCTGCGTAGGCACACCTTCAAAGGGATGAGCCGCGTAGGCTCCCACTGTGGCCGCGTAGGCATTGCGTAGACAGTGGCGTAGGCAGCACAGGAGTAGACGGATCCAGACAACAAAAAAAACACAGCTCATTTAGAACAAAAAAGCGGCCTTTGCGGTGGCATTTGGTTCAAGACATTTCAAAGCAATGAAGATAGTATAATTAAGTATTTATGATGACACGTGGATGAAAATTGAAATTTAAATCAAACCAAGTTGGATTATTGATCATACTGTGTATATATACCCTTACTTTTCTATTCTTTCCATTCGGATTCTTTAAGGATTTTCAGATCGACTGATCAGATTTAGAAAATCATATTTGGCAGGTCTTGGTCCTTTGACTTCGACCATATCTTCAGGCACAAATTGTGGTTTTTGTTGGGAAGGAATTTGAGGAATTTGCGGCTGAGATTTCAACCCTCTTTGGGATGATCGGATTTTTTTCAACTGATTATGGTACCCGACAATGATCAAACATGGCCACTACCAATAGAATTCAATATGAATTAATAAATTTAATAATTAGAAAATGTTTAAAAAAAACAACCAACAACGATCATCATGATCATCGTATCTAAACGTGTCCTAAACCAGGCCCCAACGGGTTCCAGGCTGTCCTTGGTTCTCTGATAACTCAGCCAACGTCCAAGGCCTGAGGCTTCACAAGCAGAGGTCTTCGAAGAGCATCTGGGTCAAAGGATTTTGGTCCCTGCGAGGGATGCGAGGGCCCAAATTTTTATCCAGTTTAACTACATTTAATTTATTCATATATATAATTATATATATATACATATAAATATATATAGAGTACAGGTGAAAATTTGGCACAGGTGAGCAAACAACTTGAATTGTTAGGAGATGTTTGCCTCTTGAAAATGGTGGTTTCTAATGCTGTGTGTCATTTCCGGAGGGTATATTAATACACTCTTCAATAGTCTATACACTGGCTTCCCATCGTGAAAAAACAACCATTGGGCATTCCATTTCTCTACCCATCCATACATCTGTTGAGATGTTGGTGTCCTTCAGTTTAGACACCAGCAGCTGAGAAGTTGGAGAATATACTTTTGTTCCCGTCTATTTTCTCCCGGGATTATGGAGCTTTTGCATGCTTTTGCCAAGGCTTGTGAACGGTGGCGTTGGAACCTTCATGTTTCATCGAATTAGGGGACATGCTTGCAAGAAAGGAACATATTCTTCGGAAGTTTCCAAGGCAGGTGAACTTACGATTTAGAACCCCAGCTCATCACCAGCCAACACTCTCGAGACACTAAAGGTTTGTTCAAACTGAACCTTCCCAGATACTGAAAATCGTTCCATCCACCCAAATACTGAACATCGTTTGAACATATTTTTTTCTTTTGCAGCTAAGTTGGGGGATTTCGGTTTTGGATACTGTCAACTGATCCTGTTGATCATGAAGTTCCTGAGGATTTCCCTCTTGGTGCAATCGGCCCTGGATGGCTATCGCGTCGCTATTCTGGCCTATGGGTGGGGTAGCCCATGGTAGCCCAGTGATGTTGCGATGGTGAACATTGCCACGGAAAATCTGCGAACCCCCATGTTCAATGAGAGATGAGGTGCACTACATCTAGGTCATTCTAGATCTATATATCATCCAAGTTGGTTTTGTTCATGTCCCACCTTGATTGGGATGCCCCTGAAATGATTTTCGCACTTGCACTGAGGCAAACTGGAAGTGGAAAGACCTACACTATGTTGGGGCCATCTGAAGAGGTGAGAAAGAGGGAGACTGTATGCCCACTATTTATGGACTTGCTGTCATTCAAAGGAACCTTGGATTGACCCCGCAGGTGCCAGGCTTCAAGCACCCTCCTGTTTGACCGGTGATTTGAGACATTTATGACGTTTCCATTTGTGACGAAGCCGGGAGGATCAAGCCCAATTGACAGCTCTGCAGCTCAAACCACCAGGCCTCCCAGGATCCGGGAGTTCTCCCTCGCACGGTTGAGCTTATCTTTAAGGAGATACCGGAGATGGTGTCTCTGAAAATGGTGGGGTTTACTGTACATTCCATGGCAATTTCAAGTAGCCAAGTAACGCGGAAATAAATGGATTCGGTAGACACACCCATATGGCTGGATGCTTTCGAATATGTGTCTATATTTCTCTAATTTATGTCCAATCATGTTTGGAATCTAGATCTAGGCCATGTTTTTTTTTTTGTGTGCTATTTATTTTTGGTCAATCATAATTGGGATGAGGATATATGATCATTGATCGATGATCGAAATTAGATCATTTCTGGGGAAATGGGGAAAGACATGGCCCCCGTCCCAAGCTTGGGAATATTTTTTGGCGTCCCCTCCAACCAAGAAACAAAGCAACAATCTTAGTGGGAAAATCATGATAGACCATGAGATTTTGTGGGAGATGTGATTTTTGGACAAGGCGCAGGGGTCCGCCTTGCTCGGCTTTCTGGCTTTGTGCTGTCGTCCTTTAATTGGACTCTGGGTTTTGGGAAGGTATGTCAACCATGGCCTCTCAGAGCTGTCTTAGCCCGTCTTTGGGGATGTAGCAACAATGAACCAGCCATGTAAATTGATGGTTACCAGCCATAAAAATGGAGACATGGGGATGGTGAATCGGTGATTCACCTATTGTTTTTTTTTTGCATCAGAATGGTTGCCACCCCAATCATAGAGTATACGAAACCCCAATCAAAAGCAACCATGACTGGGGTTGGAATCCCATCAAACTGCTGATGACTCCCCGAGATACCTCGAGGAGGTGGATCAACTGAAACGAAATGGCTGGGAGACACTTGGCTGCCGAGGTGAGCAGTGGAAGGGGGAAGATCAACGGGAAACCCATGATGAAACCCATGGGTTTTCCCGTGAAATATGGGGGAGTCCTGCAAATGATCCCCTAAAGATAGAGAATGAATCAACTTTGGCTGATGAATCTGGCAACTTGCCCATCATTTGCTAGTGAAATCGTGAGGTTTGTTAGAGGTCGATACCACACTTCTTTTGATGTTGATGCTGATGGGTGTGTTTTCGAGCCACCAACTGGGTGGCTACCAGCCAAACCGGGATGTTTGCATTGTGCCAGTAGTTGTGGGTGGCGGTCAGGTTCAGCATTTGTTTCGTCACAAGAAAGAACAGCAGGCTTCTATATCTTCAGTTGGAGCTTCATTTTGCCACTTTCCTATACTTTCCTCAGGATCTAGGTTTGTTTGAAAAGAAACACCCCATTAAAAAAAAAAAACAGTAAAATGACGGTTAAACCATGGGATGTTGGGATCCAAATTGACTTTAGCACATGTTTATACATTTTTGGGATGGCTTGAAACGACCAAGCAGATAATCTCATCAAGATATATATATATACATATCATAATGATATGTTTTTGCTGGGCATATATACCCATCCTGTGTATATAAATAAATAAATACATAAATAAATAAATATAAATATATATATACGCACGTATATGTTATGTTATATCACAGTTTTCCTAGCTTTGATCATGAATTTTCAGTGTGAGCTTCGCCCTGAGGTTCGAGGTCTCTGCCAGTATGGCTGAGGCGCTTGCGCAGAACCAGCGAATCCGATTGCCAAAAGGATTTGACTTTTCTTTTTTTTTAGGGGGTTACTCTTTACATATACATATATTAATATATTTACATATATTTACACACACACACATTTAAATTTATATATATATATATATTATAGTTTTTATCTCTATAGGTGGGTGCCTGAAATGGTGGATATCACCAAAATTGGCTTTTTGGTATTGGGACACGTGATAAATCGATACATAAAGTACAGTAGATTATCAAGATCCACATGTATCATAATAAAGAACTATACAAGTAATGTTGGATGGATGTAGTGGTTGCATTTATGAACATAGGTTCAATCGCGTATTAAGATATATGCTGTAAATATTATGCACTGTGCCATAGATGGTCAAAGACAACAAAATTGAGAGTCAACTTCAGTCTTAGGCGCACCCAGGGTTCAGAGGCCTTTTGTTTTGGTAAAAGTGTTGTTATATGTGTTGTAGCCGCTTTTGAATGCTATTACTTCCAAAAACTGAAATCTTGGTCAATGCCAGCTTGAAGATCAATTTCTTATTCAATTTGTTCTATTGTTCTGAACTCCGCTGGTGTGCTTGACTCTTGTCTCAATGTTTAGGTACTTGTATCAGCAACTAAGAGTGCTGATGCTTGTCAGATCAAGATGAGTTTTGAGGTGAGGTTCTATCATTTGCGTAGATGATGCAGTATATTTAGTTACCCTCTGGTAAATTAACATAGCCATGGAAAATCACCATTTTTAATAGGTAAACCATCTATTTCTATGGGCCATCTATACCATGGCGAACTGTTAAATAACCAGAGGGTAATAGTTTTTGTCGCCCTGAGTATCATCTCCATGTAGGTCCCATGCCCCAGGTCTACAACGAAAACGTGGTTGACCTCATCGTGTCCTGGCGCCAGAGCGGCGGTGGCTTCCACCAACCATGGCCTTCATTTGGGCTTAAAAAATCATGGAAAAGCCCATTCCATTCACTGGTTCATCATCATTATCCTGGAAGAATCCGGAGAAACAAAACAATTCTATGAGGAACAGGATTTGTTTTTCATCCTGGAAGAATCCTGGAACTATTCGATGACCATTTGGGTAAAGACACCAGTGCAAGCGCCAAGGCAAAGGGCGGTGTGACAGGTGTGGCCTGGGGACATCCGGGACATCGTTCTGAGGAAGAGATCAATGTTTTTTTTAGGTTTTTCTAATAGGGTTTCTATATATTTTACCATAATTTACCCAGGGTGGGGCCCGGTGTAGAAGTGTTTCTTTGAAGTTTTCACCACTCAGAAACCAAACTTCCCACAAATGGTGACTTCATGTGATTTTAATTGTGATTTATGGGATTGAATGGTGAATTGTCATGATGTTTAAGGATGTTTAAGGGTGATTTATCCCTATGGGAAAATGACGTTGTTTTTTTTGGCACAGCCAACATTGGTTTGGAGAGAATCGATGTTTCTAGATTATTTTATATTGATTTATACTATGTCATTCAGACACACCCACATTGGTTCCCAAGCAGGGCTTTGTTCTGGATTTGTGTCAATTTAGAAGGCCAAAAACCTCCAATATCCCAAGGTTTATCATCATAGTTCGACAACTTTCAAAATGTGTCCAAAAAAACCATCAGTATTTGCACGTATCTTATATTGTTGGGTATATGCTGTTAGTTATATTGCCAAGATATCCCGAACAAAAAATATATAATGAGCATGATACTGTTGGTGGAGGTGACAATTGTCTCCATTCATTTTCGCGATATCCATGTCAAATCGATGTCTCCGGATGCGGGAAACCCAAAGCTATAAACCATCCCCAATATCACAAGGACTCACAAGGACACAAGGTCCATATGAGTAGTAAAATCATCCCCAAATGGTAGGTTTATGGTATGGGGTTGCCACATTGCCATTTTTCACATGGGCATGTGTCAAGACCTACGAAAAACCACATGACTGCGGAAATAACCATCCATTCACCAGCTATTTTAGGGTACCATCCGGTACCATCCGGGTTTTGACTCAATAACGGCTTCATCCATCACCCGTTGAAACGTCGTCCCTTCAGTTCAGGGACGGTTCCCCTGGCCAGGTGACACTGGCAACTCCAGTCCTGAACCAGCAAAACGGCTGGTGCGACACTGGGCTGCATATTCAAGCAAACCATTGGTGAATATAAGACATATTTGTTCATGTATATATGGTTCACATATATATACATATATATACACATATACACATATATATATATATATACATATACATATATACACACGTTTTTTCATGTGTGCATTGTACTTTATACAATTCTACATACTTACAGATATAATGATATAGGTAAATAATTAAAGACTTATGTGTGTATCTTTGCATCGCACACACGCACACACACATATATATATATAATAATAATACTAATAATAATAATATATATATAATAATATATATAATTAATAATAATAATATAATAATAATATATATATATATGTCCGTGTTTGGCGCAGTGCATTGCATGATATGATGGCTTCGTGGTGATATTGACATGGAAACATCAGATAGCTTTAACTTTTCTTGTAGATATTTTTTCCCAATCCAGTTAACATGGAAAAGGCCACCACACTCCGAATGTCCTGCTTGTGTTCTCAAGGTTGTTTCAGAGTCTTCGAGGAAAATGATTTCCGCAGCAACAATCCCGAAGCTCAGCACCTGCAATGCCGATCGAGGAAAAACAGCAACATACATGGTGAAGGAAATATGCTGGAGAGAAAGAACAAAATAGACAAGAGAAAAACGCATCATTTGCTTTGGAAGCCAGCCTGCAACATATAAAACTGCATCGTGGCATCGTGCAATTCTTGAGAATTTTCATCCTCCAAAGATCCACCCAACTGATGGCGGTGGCCGCCCTGGCCCATGCCCTGATGCCTAGCGCGGCGGTCCTGGCGAAATGTCCAGCTGCGGGGCTGGATAGGAATCCGTCGGCAAAGTCAGAAGTGGCTTGGTGGCAAGGTACACGATGCTCCAGGTCGTTAAGTTGGTCTATATAGATGTTTATACTTGTTTATAACTAGTTAGAACTATAGGTTTTGTGGCAATTGGAACCGTCGCTAATTTTTTGTTTGGGAACCAACTCACAAATTGATATCGAGTGATCTCTCGGCAGATGCCTTCAGAGGTGTTGATCTTCGGCAAAGGCGTGCCACCGGACCCATGGACGATGATGGATTTTGAGGGACGCGAGTGTAAAAAAATATCACATCGTGGATTCGCCATGGGAAAACAACCATAGAAATCCATAGAAAATGACTATAAATGACTGTAAGTTTGTAAGATCAAGGCCTGATTTTTGTTCCGTGCAGTTTCAGCATTGATCCGAGGATGCTAAGGGATTCAGGGATGCTCAGCGTGGCAGGCAGTGCTGAAGAGCGGCTGTGCTTCGCAGCTTGCCCAAGGCACTGGCACTGTGAAGTCTTGGAGGATCCTACAGACATTCCAGGCGAAAGCCCTGTGCATAGATTGGGATGTCCTGATTGGGGGGGGGTTGTGTTTGTTTTTTTTTGATTTAGAAGTGCTCATTTTGAGACCTAGGTATATATAAATATATGTATGTATGTATGTATATATATATATATATATGCAGGTGCTGGTGAAGCCCCATGTTTCGTTGTGGTCCCCGCTGTGTCCCTCCAGGCCTTCCACTAAGCCCCCTGGCGCGGATACCTGGGCGCCGGGGGCGCCCGGGACGACGATAGAGGCTGGAAGCTCAAGACAAGTTGCATGTGTGTGGGTATAGAACTTGTAATTGTTGGTTGGTAATGGGTTGGAAGTAGGGATGCTTGCATTGAAAAGAGCAGTTCATTTGAGGAGTCTCCTGCTTGAGAATTTAACGTTTTCGCAGGCGTTGCACGTCACCAGGTCGTAATTGCTTTGGCTCAAGTGTTGCCAAATCTACGGGTTGAGACCGAAACATGGCATGCGATATGAAGCTAGCAGCTTTCAGGGTGTTTGAATGCAGAAGGGACCTCAGTTTACCCCAGCAACCTCGAGCTCACACCTGCTGAACCACTTTGCCATGGCTTCTGCACCGTGCCTTCAGTACAGAGAGGGGTCCTTCCCGGTCCTGTTGGTGGCCCCCCATGCCACTGCCGAACTGGAAGAGGTTGGACCTTTCATCCAAGGATGGCCAGAGAACAAGTTGGAGGTCGGGGCGATGACTTCTTGGTGGACTATGGATACCCTCTGGTAAACTAACATGACTATGGAAAATCACAATTTTTAATGGGAAAACTCACTATAAATGGCAATTTTCAATAGCTATGTTAGTTTACCAGAGGGTACCCCCAAGAGCTCTATTATAAGCTATTGGTTTCCCCTGTGAGCATAGGCCCAAGTTGCCACAGTTCCCTGGCCATTGGTCTTGCACAACGTTTTCTGTAATGCCTATTGTTTTAATATGTTTTAATCAATGGCAGATTGGGCTTGGTAAGATACATGTGATACACTTTCATCAACAGACATGGCAATGGAAAATTCCCCTGTGATCTTCCCATCCATACCTCCATTTTGTAGGATAGCTCCCAGCTTGCCATGTTTCATTACCGGAGGCCAAAAAAAAATCATGATCAATTCCCAGTCATGGGGTCATGTCTGGCTTCCGAACCCCCAGGTGGCGGAAGAAATGAACGAATGGCATGATGTGGGCAGCGGAGAAGCTTTCGAAGCAGCGTGTCGCAAGCTTGGAGCACCTGGCTTTCGGCCGGTGCTTCCCAGGGGCCTGGTGGACTTGAACCGCGGTTGGAAAGGACGAGCAAAAGATGAACAAGAGACACTCTTTAGCAAAGGGGCCATTAGTGCCTTGGTGCATCTGCTTTGCGAATTGATGTTTTGTGTTGGGCTTGTTTTCTGATAGGATTATGTGTCATTCTGTTTGTTCTGCCTGTTTGTTTGATTTTGTTTGTGTGTGTGTTGTTCTTATTCTCTGCGTGTTATGTTTTCTTTATGTTTCTTTTTTTCTTCTTCGTCTTCGTCTTCTTCTTACTATTATGTTTCTTCTGTGTTTGTTGTTATTCTTATTCTCTTTGTTCCATATGAATCACATGATCATCGTCATGATATGCCATTATTATGTGTAATTATCCTCATTATTTTGTTTATACATGTTTACTCAGCACCATTATATTATATATGAGATAAGATGTCATTATCATTATCATTATCATGATCATGGTCATGTTCATCTTCATCCTCCTCCTCCTCCTCTTCATCATCATCATCATCATCATCATCATCACCACCACCACCACCATAACCATCCTCCTCCTCCTCCTCCTCGTCCTCCTCCTCCTCCTCCTCCTCATGATCATCATCATCATCATCATCGTCATCATCATCGTCATCGTCATATATACAGTAATCATGATCATAGTGAACATAGTCATGACACTAATTATTCTCGGAATCAAAATCATGTTTGTTATCATCAACATGTTATCATGGTGTTTCATGTTTTTTGTTGTGTGTGCTTGTCATGTTTGTCATGTTTGTCATGTTTCTCCTGCGTACCACCTTTGTCATTCACACTATGTTTATTATGTTTATCATTGTTTATCATGTGTTTCCTGTTTATTATGTTTATTATGTTTATTCCATTCGGTTTTTATGTTCTATTTATGTGTTGTTTTCTTTTCCTTGAAGGTGCCTTTTGGCTTTGTGTTTTGCTGACATTTTTAAGCGCACAACATACTTGCGCCTGGCCTAAATGTGTGTGTGTGTGTGTTTTCCTGGTTGTCCCCTGCAAAATTGACCCGTGAATTTGACTGGTACTCTCACGGCATATCTGGTCCAAGCGTGTCTTGTCTTCTTCTTGTCCCCTAGCCCTAACCATAGTTGTGGCCGTGATGGTGGTGATTTAATCATTTGGTGGATATGGAATTTTGACATGGTTTCCCCAAGTCTCTAACCCAAATGCAGGTTCTCTTTCTTTTCTTCTTCCTTTTCCATCATTTCCTCTGTTTACCATTCTGTTCTATTCTGTTGCTGAATTTGTAGAGAGGTATCAAAGAACTCCAGGTGTTCTTCCCCTAAACCTTCATGTATTGTTCCCAAATTTTCTTACATAACTCTTCCATCCCCCTTCCCAGGCGCCTGGGGCCTTCAACATCTCAATCCCGATGCTTTGGACCCCTTGGAGCAGCGCTATCGTGGTGCCCTGGAACAGCTTCGTAAGGCCTCCCAAAATTTGAAGGGTTTTGTGGAGATGCACAGCTACCCGGCTCTGGAGTTGATGATTTGTTGATTTCCCCATGGATCAAACTGATGAAGTTATGGTAATATTCCACCATGTTTTGTGCTTATAACTTATGACTCATGTAATCTAATGTATGATTTTAAAGTCAACTCATTGTTAGAAGAAACTATTGGAAACATGATGAAACATGTCTTACATTGTAATGTAAGGTGTAATGTAACAATTTCATGGTCATGGTCATGCCATGGAGCTCCTTCCAAGGCTACGGTGACTTGGGCTCCACTTATGACTTGCAAAACGGGGGGCGTCCCCTGCGCCGCTCAGAGGCTGCGGTTGTGGTGTCAACCCCCTGGGCCAGCCAGCAGCCAGTCGGCTTGGCCCGGCTGCTGCCAGGGGATCTCAGGGGAACACCGAAGCTTGGTGATGGGGGACCCATTTGGTGCCGGAAAATACCAGAGAACCAACCAGAAAGGAAGGCTGAAGCATGAAATATTGGGATGGATTTGCTGCGTTGATTTTTGAGTATGTGTATTTTCCCATGAGTCCACTGTGACTTTTGTGCGGGGGCAGCAATGCAAGGAAGAAATTGGAGAGGCTGGTGGATCTGGAGCTGGAAAAGCAAGGCTTCAAGTTGGGCCCTAGCCCTTACCCGATCCAGGGCCCCTGGGCTTTAGGTATCAGATACTTGGCAGCTCGTTGGTTTCAATGGTTGGCGGAGAAGGGGCATTTGCCCATGGAGACAGCTGAACACCTGGCCATGTTGGCATGGGTCAATGAACAGGATGCCGAGGCAGAAGCCGTGGCAACGGGCAAGGTGCCCGAGCATGGCAAGCTGTGTGGCATCAGGGACCTTGCAGTCAAGATGGGAGAGTGGTCACATTCTGCCAGCGACTTGATGCGTTGTTCTTCAGCAATGTTTGGAATGTGCCCCTGTTTGGAGTTGTGAGTCCTCTCTTTCACTTCTATAGTTGGAGAAGATGACTCTGTATAAGCCATTTGACCCCATGTGTTGTACGTAAAATATGGTGTAATTTTTTATTTATATGTCGCTGTAGGTACATCGTTTGCGGGTGAATGGGTGAATCACAGCCAGGCGATTTGGGAGAAGTTTTTCAGCGCGAGGCCAAGTGCTTTACCTTGGTCATCGAAATGCGCTGTGATTTAGCACCAAGGGCAGAGGCGTTTGGCCTCGCCATAGCAGAGGCGTTGCACAAGTACAGCGCAGAGGATTAAGATGTCCTTAGATGATGTCCTTCCTGTTCGCACAGGACGTGATTCAGTGATCCTTCGAGAACTTCGAGCTTAAAACAAGTTGGGTGTGGGGTTTGGGCCATGAGTTTGATCCATGTGAAAGTAGGTATGGCATGGTGATGTATTTTGTGCTTGCCTGATGCAGCAACAACCAAGTTGGACATGTTTTGGCCTTGCCAACAGCTTTTGCAGGAGTGGTGGCAGCCAAAGTTGCGGCCTGTGCTGTTTCATCCTGTCTTCGGACACCCCCTGGTAGTTGTCTGGGGGTCTGATTGGTTGCAGTATATGCTCATGGTATAGCAATGCATATCATGCCACCCAGGAGGAAGAAAAAACACCGGTGGACTTGCACAGAAGTGGGGATCCCTTGCATCGTTGAACTTCGCTTCTCAGGCTTAAGTTTCGCATATGGCACAACCAGGTCAAAATTGTGTGTTTTGCTAGTCACGCACTTGGTGTAGATACACAGAGATTATAATGACCACTGCGACCTCACTGGAATAGTGATCAGTAAGGGTTATATAGCTGTCCCCAAAATGCCCTTATTTCAGGGGGGTGGCAGGGAGACAACGAGTAACACTTCATAGGCCTTCTTTCAGGCTAGTGAAATATTTTCATTTACCCAGATATATGATTGTCGTTGTTGTTGTTTGTCTTGTTGTTGCTAATGAGTGCTACTAATGCGCGTTCAAAATTACCATGTTGCTGGAATATGGTTGTCATTCTAACTCAATGGTTTCTGCAGGGTTTACTCGCTTGAAGTTTGCTTCTGATTTTGGTATAATTGTTTCCATATTCTTCCAACGGAGGAGTCTTAGTAGGTCAGATAACCACGTATCAACGCCAGAGTTTCGAAACTATGCAGCCCATGCAGCCCATGGTCCCAGCCGGGTGAAGAGCAGAGTGCAGCCGTGCAGCAGTGCAGCAGTGCAGCATGCCGCGAAATATCAATTCCAAAGGCCTGGCTTTTGGTCTTTTCACAGCAACGTCATGCAACGGCTGGGCAGCTCTCCAGTTCATGCTCCTGGGTACTGGATGTTGATGTTTTCTTGTTTTGAACTTGCAAGGTACAGGTTTCAACATGTTTCAACAGGCTTGGTCGTTGATTAAAAGACAAATTTATATAAGGTGGCCCGGACAGCTCCCCTCAGGCGTGTCCTATCGCAGCCGCAGAGAGCGGTCCCTGGCCGGCAAGCGGAAAGGGGACATCCCAGTTAGCAGTTAAGAGACCCATGTATCACCAATATATATATATATAATTGCTATGTATAAACATCTGCTATATATATTTGATATAATTAATTAATGGAGTATCCAAACTAAGTGGGTAATGATCATATATAACATTAATTATATAACTGTAACCAAATATAGCTGGGTTACACTATGGTCATTACCCACTTAAGTACAGTAACTGGGATGACAATCCAAGTTGGAGTCATAGGGTCCTGGCTGACGTTTTAGGGAAGTGATAGGCCCCACTGGTCACAGCCAGGTATAGGTGGGGCTCCGTGTCGACCGAGGGAAGTCCAACGTCGAGAAGTGGAGGACCACTGCCCAGACGGCGACCCGGCCTCGGGCTCGGAAGAGGACTTGGTGAAGGTGGGCTGCTAGGGCAGATGGCATATTTTGGCCCCCGTATCTGTGGCCAAAACTCCGCGTATCTCCACTTATTGGTCGGTTTGGACCAGGTGACATTTGTCTAATTAAGGCTTTTGTTTGCTTTGAGTTTGCGAGCCACTGAGCCTCCCAGTCCCGACACCCTTTGAGAATTAATCAAACATGGCAATGGAATAAGAACGAATTATTGATCCTTGTCACATTTCGAATATTCAAATATATTCAAATAATGTGGGTCAAACAATAAACCATCCCCCAAATCACCATTTTTATAGGTGGTATGGTTACCATTCCGAGTCATGGATGGTAAAAATGGCATTGTTTTACCCTGGAGCTCCCCCAATCACCCAAAACCCATCAAAACCCCCAAGCGGGTCAGGGCGACACAGCGCGTGCCAAACTGGTCCTCTTCGAGTTTGGACAGAATGATCCCAAGATGGACAGCGGTGTGCGCTTGTGTCGTGGCCCGGCCTAGATGCGATGGATCTGGGGGATCCCAAGATGCGGTTGGGTAAACTAACATAGCTATGAAACCCATCAGTCTCCCTTGCAAATGATCTACAGATGGTGGATTGTCCAAATCTATATGAGTTTTCTGGAGGGCATATTGGGCTTTAATTCGCCAAAATGGTGATTTTAGTATCAACCGAGGATTTGAATCAATGAATAATGGATATGGGTGTGTCCCCGGTATGTTTTTTGAATTGTCATGCGAAAAAATGCTGAAATTTGGTGAGATGGGTTGGTTGTATAGTTATTGGACTTAATTATACCAGATATTACCAGTGTTAAACCCAGCAAAAGGCAATGTTTGTGTAATATATGTATAATATTAATAATGTTGATGCTATGAGGAACCCTGCGCAAAATGATCCGCAAAACCCTGCAGCCACGTGGCATTTTTCTGTGGCAACTCAACTTAGGATTTGGCTTGGCCAAGAGTTTACGACCACAGGTGCGGGCCAGGAAGGGTGCTGAATGGGTTGATATTGCAGAGTTTTTTCACAATGTTTCAATATTGGGGGGTTGCTGTACTACGATCGGAAGTATAGAATTACTGTAATGTGGTAAACCTAATTTCATAAACCATCCCCAAGTCATCACCATTGTTATGTGTTATATGATGTTATATGCATAAACCATCCCAAGTCATGGTAGTCTTAAGGCATTGGGTTGCCCACATTACCATTCAACCGTGATTCAACGGTGATGCAGTAGTTCCACATAGCATTTGGCCCCCACTGACGTAGGGATCAAAGCCGTGGATTTTCACACACCTAAACATGATCACAAAGTTCTTTCCTAGTGGATTTTTTTCCACATACCCTTCTGGTTATGTCAAACATAGCTATTGAAAATTGCCATAGAAATAGTGGATTTACCCATTGAAAATGGTGATTTTCCATAGTTATGTGGCTGTTTACCAGAGGGTAAATGGGGAAACAAACAGTGGATGATCAAACGATTAACCAGTGGATTTTGTCACCGAAACGATGGCAGAGTCACCGAAACATGGCTCCCATCAGGCTGGCTTCCAGGGCATTGTATTGAGCACGATGACACCCGGCTGGAGTCCGCCGTTGATTGGTAGGGTGAGAAGAATCAGAATCTAGTCATATGATACCATATGATATGAGACTTACTGACGGCAGTTCTGGCCATTGTTCAAAGCTTACATAAACCTCAGGGCCTGATTTTGGCCGCTTTTAACATTAACAAAATTCTACAAATCCAATTTTGCAAACCACATTTGATCCGCACCCATATTATCATCAGACTATCAGACATTATCATCACTGACATGATCGTGCATTGACATGTGTATCAGCGAGTCTAGGATTTGTGTGCAATTAACCTCTGTGTTGCTCAAGTATTAGTATGTAAGTATATCAGAATATATAATGCCATAGGCAAAGTTCATATTTGCAGCTTGACCCAAGAAGTGGTTTCCGACAAGTGATGACGATTCCCAGAAATGCCTTGGCTTTTAGATGCCAATCATACAGGTTCCATCATTTACAATCGTGTGCATGCATCATACGTTCATTTTATGATGTACCCTGCAATGTAAGCAGAGAGATTTGGCCTTCCCTGTCTTTGCTTCAACATTTTCTCAAAGCCATGGGTTCAGGACGCAGATCCCAGTGTCCGCAGAGGATCGAGAAGTCATCGAGCCACTGCGTTGCATTTGTCCATCACTTGACCGATGTTTTCAATCGCCTGCTGGAAAGGCGTTTCACTGGGCCACGGTAGCTGAATCTGAGCAGTCACATTCCCTTGCGTATCCCTTGGGTATATCCCTTGGGTCGCCGCAAAATCGTAGGATTTACGAAACTCATTTCACGAAATCACACAACCAGCAACCGCTGACTGCTGAAGATCTTTTTCGGCTTGTTTTTGTTGGTCATATATCATCCGTTATCACCCATATATCAACCATATGTTTTTCAAAAATGGGGAAACCCCCTGAAGCTCCAAAAAAATCATCCATCCATCCATTGATTTCGCGGGTATCTCAACCCAGGACTTCCGGCCTCGCGGGAGTCAACTGCAGCTGGAATCGTTTGAACGAAATTCCTTGGGGCAAACTGCCCCGGAAGCCTCAGCACAGGCTGGGAAGTGGGGAGGAGATTCACTGGGAAACGTCCGAGAGAGATCTGCATCAAACTTAAGGAAGACAATGGAACTGAAAATTTGGAGGACAATGGGTAGCAGTCACAGGTAAGAAATTGATGTCAAGTTAACATAATCTAAGAATATCTAAGAAACATGGAGAAACCACACGATGAGCCGCGGTACTCTGCCGTCGTGTTCGGCCCATTGGCTTACCTTGGGATATCTTTGACACCACTGCTGCACCGCCAGGATTTTACCCTTCCTGGTTGCTGCGAATTCAGTGAACTATGGATACTCCGATGCATTTGATTTTAGCTGATTCTTGGATGTCCAAATAAGAAGATTGCTGGAATCCAATTGAAATTGAAACTGAAACTCGTTCTGGTGGAAGAAATCGTAATCTAAACAAGGGATCATAATTACCTCGCTGGTTTTCTCATCTTCAACGGCGAATTTCGTTGTTTCTTTTTCATCCCGATATGTCCTGATATTTCTATATATTTCGGGAATCTAGATGCAGTGAATAAACAGGTATATAATATAATGTTATATATCCGTGGAACATCACAAATTCAAGAACTAAACCAAAATGGGCCATTTCTGAGAGCAAAACTGTTGGTTTACTGGTGGGTTCAAAGACCTTTAGAATAGCATGGGTGGGATCAGCCCAGCTGTCCTTGAGGCAGGCCCAACAAGCTGAACACCGCTGAGGCAATGGCTGCAGTGGCTTGATAGGAAAGGTAGAGGTTCTGGTGGTTTCGTAGTGATTGAATGGTGACTTAATTCAATGGGATTTTCAGGATCCTAAAATGGAGGTACCTACCATATATAAGGCCTATATAAGGCCTATGTAAGTGAATATCCCCACAAAATATGCCCTTATATGGTACAGTACCTCCATTTTAGGATCCTGGAATTCCCATTGATTAATGGTGATCAACTTCACATGACACCAACCATGGTTTGCTGGAAAATCGCTATGGAAACTGTCAGTGCACAAATCAAGAAGTGTACTGGAACATGTGCATAGGCATGGGTGCCCCTGCGCAAGGATGACACATCAAATCGACCGCCTGACATAGGCCTTTTGTGTGCTCAAAACAAGGGTT
>Ga0126342_10010637_pt1 | contig 16467 bp, 12 predicted proteins | sample Cyp1metagenome_FD_92528 | JGI IMG/M metagenome (GOLD analysis project Ga0126342, IMG submission 92528) | Coral microbial communities from Lord Howe Island, Old Settlement Bay, Australia - Cyphastrea 1 metagenome | ecosystem: Host-associated > Invertebrates > Cnidaria > Coral ... | reverse complement strand
GTGCCTCGAAAGGGCGCCCTGCGGATCAGATGTAGTGGATATGTTGGAATCAAGTGGCAATCACAGTTATGATGGAATGTCCTCATGTCCAGTGCTAGTGGTATGATCCTGGGTATTTTCACATATATTATTAACATCTATCTACCATCAATCCGATTTAACCTACTTATGAATTATTTTAGCTAACCGGCACCTTGCCGCTATGGTTCAAAAGCCTGGTACCAATATCGCTGGGATTTAGATATGCTCATTTCTTCAAAATATGGTATAAAAGCTGGTTGGTGGTTTTAACCATCTTGAAACATATTAGTCAATGGGAAGGATTATCGCATATATTATGGAAAATCAAAAATGTTTGAAACAACCAACCAGAATAATATGTGTTGAGCCATACTCATATGACATCATATAATCCTGAAAGTCAGGTTGATCATTTATAATCCACAATTGATCAAGATATTCTGGGTATATACATAAACTAATATCTCAAAAAAAAGATAGAAAAGCAAAGTCCAACCACAATAGTGGAATTTCTTCAAACACAGTTACCTTCCAGGCATGATCCAATGGTGGATGGATTTATGGTTAGTAAACAGATAAGAACACAAGAACGCTTTGAATTAGTCACTTTGAGACTGCTATAGAAATGGTATGCCCGAGATCTTTTAAAGCACATTTATATCCGCATGTCAGTGATGAGGTCGCTATAGTCAGAAAATATGCCGGCCGCAACCCCAAAATCACATGCTTAGGCATAGTTTTCCCCATTCAATTTGGAGCCGTTGCCTCATTTTGCGACAGCCCCATCTCATTCTGTTGATGAAATCAATCCTCCTGTTTAGTTGCTCTAATTAGGTCAATCAAACCCACATTCTTCCAACTCCCCGAGTATCATGGTGCTTGGGAAACTCTAAGCTGACCGCTCCCTCCGTTCACCACTGGATAGCTACCTTTTCTCCGCCGGTTCGGCTGCCGCGTCGGCTGCCGCGTCGGCTGCCTGCTCCGCATGCTCCGCCTTTCGCTTGCCATGTTTCCAGCCACCCTCCGCCAGACGGTACAAGTAGTGGCCAATCAAGGGTTCCTTTGGTGCAGGCAAGGAAACAGCCGGGAATCTCTCTAGTCAGAACGAATGACAAAAAAATGGAAACCATTCACCAACTCTCATGGAACAACAAGGAGAAATTATCTTTCACAACTTTGTTGCCAATTTTGGATAGGTTTGCTCGCAATCATCTCGAGCCCTGGTTGGTGATATCTCCCAATCATTAGGATCGCTTCACTGGCCATTTTGCATTGGTTTTCTGTTGCTACTTCTGGACCTCTGGATGCAAATTCAACTTAAATGCAGCAGCCCACTCCCCATACTCCCCAGCCATCATTGTTTCTTCAAAGGTCTTGAGAAGTGAACAGTGAAAATTCAGTGAAAATCCCATTTCTCGATGGCTCAATCCCAATGTGTAAACCCCGCTCTCAGTTGATTATGATTAAATTGCGTTCAGCCTCGAGTTTTCATGAGTTTTCATGGTTCAATCTCCACTTTTCTAGCTCAGTCATGCTCAGTCACCTTTTTCTCCTGCCCAAATCTCCCATTCCAGTTTTCCATCCCCATAGGTGCTTCGTCCCAACTTCTGACCCACCTTCAGCGGACAATTCATCTCTATAGGTTTCCCCAGCTTGCCATTTTGAAGACACCGGAGGGTAATACAATCAATGGCTATATGATTATGAACCACTATCAACCACTATTAACTTTTATTAATCTAAAATTGTAATTGGATCTATACAAGGGGTATCCCCATACTAATTACTACTAGTTTACTATCTATGTATCCCCCCAAAAAATGGTTCAATCACATCAAATTGATTCACATTGCCGGTTACTCAAATCCGAGTTGTACAGTTATGGCCCCACAGATCCCGATTCTTACAATGTGGGGCCCCCGGTCGAGGTCGCGTTCAGTTGGTGCGTTTATAACTCCAATGTCACTATGGTTTTTGGTACGCAAATAACTATAGTATTCATGGGGTTTATAAACCAACTAACATCACTGGGGGGGCCCACATTGTATAAGTTACAGGAGTTATAATCTGTTAGCCGGGCATGTGGAGGTTTCCAAAAAATAGGCTTATCCCAAAAGCCTGATGGTTTATTTCAGAAATTATTTCATGGAAAATCGTTCCCCCCCAAAAAAATTGATGATCACTGGGGATACCACCATATAATTACACTATCTACAGCTGCAGCTTACTGGGGAATCCCCGACTTCGGAAACCTCCATATCTATGCCCTCCATCCTTGGAGGAGTTCCGGCCACCGACCCCCACAGCCAGGTCGCCGGCATCCCCGGCAGCTCGCGCTGATACGCCGGGCGCCCCTCGTCGGGCGGCAGCTGAGGCAGGCTCGGCGGCACAGGCAGCGGGCACGGCTCAGAGGCCAAGACGGCCAGGTCGCGGCCGGCGTTGAGGAAATCCGTCAGCAACTCCCACCTGGGGGCAAACATGAGAATTTCAGGATGATGGGATTTTTGGAGCTAAGTTCATGGCATTTCATGGGATTTATGTTGGAGTTTGTTAGCTATGCCAATGGGAAGGATCAGTCAAGTTAGTAACTCGTAGTGAAGGAACTCCATGGCCCATCCAAGCGGGGTCAGGTTTTTTTTGAATGGCGGGATGATAGCACTATATCTCATTATATCATATTGTATAGATATATGTATATATCATATTCTATCATATTGTATCTATGTGATCAATATCAAGGTGGTCAAGGTGTATCGAGATAGACACCCCACAACATGTTTTTCAAAAGGATCTCAGCAATTCATCTGAAGCCCACCAAGATGGGGGGGCCCATGGAGGGGCTGGATGGATGACCGTTTTTCCCAGAAAACACGGGCGTTCTTCCCGACATGTTCAGTTAGTATAAACCCATTTATGGATATAGCCGGCATCAAAGCTAAAGTTATGAGGTACAAATGTAGCCAAAAAAAACTGGGGGTCCACTTTGTACCCTCTGGTAAACTAACATAGCTATAGAAAATCACTATTTGGAATAGGCAAACCAACTGTTAATGAGCCATTTTCAATAGCTATGTAACAATTGTAACAAATTGCCAGATGGTAATGATTACTAGACTTCCCTTCTGCTGAGCGGCAGCTGGTGTGGTTTGTTCGACATTTTGGCCTCGAGGTTCTTTCGCAGGATCTGAGCATTCAGCTCCAACTCCACCTGGGCGTTGGAGATCCCCAGTGAGATGCGAATATCCACTTGGCTACACAATGTGGTGCCCCCAAGATAGCTAAGTTAGTTTATAACTCCAATAACTACGGTTTATAGTACTTATAACTATAGTTAATGGGGTTTATAAACCACCTTATAACTAGGGGGCCCCACATTGCAGGTGATATGAAGGTTTCCTAAAATGGGGCTACCCCAAGAGCTGGATGGTTTATCATGGAACATCCAATCTATAAATGGATGATTTGGGGGTAGCCCTATGTTAGGAAACTACCATGTTTACAGGTCGGCAACAGGTCGGCAATCCCATACAAGTCATAGAGACATGGAATGACATAAGACAGTCTTGTGGGTGTATCAGTTCCCCTACTTAGATGGGCCATGGAGTTAGTTACCCTCTGGTAAACATACAAAAAGCTATTGACAATGCCCATAGAAATAGTGGATCTACCCATTAAAAATTGGTGGACTTTCCATAGTTATGTTTGTTTACCAGAGGGTAACTAGTTAGTAAATGGATTAATTCATTGTTTTTTTTTGGAATAATAAAACAAAAACAGTTACTAACCAGGAATCGCATTTTTCCCATGGCCCATCTAAGTAGTAAAACTGCTGTTTGGTGTGGGCATACTCCATATACACCCCCAGAAATTTCCAGATCCCACAAGATGGTTGCATCCCGTTCATCCAGATTTGTTGGCTCTGGTGGTGCTTAAAAAATAGGTTAATAGTTGACACATCAATATCAATATGCCAAATTTGCTGAGCTTTATGGCTTTCATCATACCTTTTTTTCGTGTCTTCACCTTATGAAACCAAGAAAACATCATATGAAGCCGTCAATTTTGAGCTTTGCTCATGTTCACAGCCGACACCCAATATGCCCAGCCTCATAGGAGAGGTGTTTCTCCAGCTGATCGCCATGCATCGATTGCACCACCGTGAAATCGATACGCCAGGCTCTGAAGTCGTAGGATCGTCGGTGCTTCTCCCGCTTCAGCAGCAGCTTGTGGGTATTCGACCTGGCAAACTCTCGCACAACAACATGTGCGGACAACAAGGGGATTGGGGGGTAGGTCATGACCATATGACTGGGGGAATTTCTACATCCATTCACCAGCGATTTGATGGTAACATCATGTAAGCTACCAGGGTGACCCCAAACCATTTGAATGATTTAAAGTAAGACACGGAGATCTAACATCCCCAGCGAAAAACAAGGATTGAACCGACCAACTTCGAAGAGCAGTTGACACACAAAAAAAAATCCATGCACCCGGCAGCAATCAAGCCGCGGATCACCATACATGCATAAAACCAGAAAACTCACCGAACTCCCTTCCATTACAATTTTTGTGTTCAGAAAATGACATTTGCCTGTCAGCTGATTAAATCTTAGTGTTATATATACATGTACTGGTTGGTGGTATACCTACCCCTCTGAAAAATATGAAAGTCAGTTGGAATGATTATTCCCAATATATGGAAAATAAAAATGTTCCAAACCACCCACCATCATATTTTTGATTTCAAAATTGTAAATTCGCCATTTCATGGTTGACAGTTCAATAAAAAAGGTATGAGACAACAATCCATCATGAAAAAACGCAGGATTTGAACCATTTCCAAGTGATCTTCCAACTTGGAATGGATTGACTTAGAAGAAAACTACAGGTGACAGGACCCATCTTCCTTTTAACCTCAAAATGTTCCATGGTGTTTGAATGATTCTTCCTCTTAACCCTCCCGAATCTTCCATATGAGAGTTTCAAATGTGTCCTCTACCCAAAACTTCCACGATATTTCACAAACCATTCAAATTTTCTCACAATATCCCATTTTGTTCAACATGTCACTTAAAATTGTCGCACATTTTCCCAATTTTGTCCCACTTGGGGATGGGTCAACACCTATATGATTGTCATTTTGGGGAGGAATAAACATCCATCAGCCAGCTATAACTATGGGTACTTCTAGGGCACACGGGTTTTGACCCATAGCCAGGAACAAACCAAAATGAAATGGTACCCCCATTCTAGGAGACCTCCGAATGGTGTTCATCCATCCCCTAAGAGGAATCCTCAAAATGGGTGTAGGAATCGTGATTTTGGAGTTTAGGGTAACAATACCAGGATGTTGATTCTGTTTTCTTCCATAGATCGGGGTAGAATACTAGGATTGTGGATAGAATACCAGGATCATCTCCGTATTTGTTAAACTCATTCAAATGATTTTGGGTCAAAACATATCAAAACCCAACAGTGCCCAAACGGTACCTTGAAAAAAACCGTTGGTTTAAACTCTAGATGTTTTGTCTACTGTAATATCCATACACACGTATATATATATATTATATGTATGTATCCATATATCCATATGTCCATATAGCCATATTATGGGGCTAAAAACTTGTAAAAACCGGTGCCTCGGCATGTCTTTCACCGCGACCTCCGCGCTCAAGGCCACGCGCAGGTCGATGCTGGGCCCCTTCGTCGGAACCGAGCGGCCGGAGAAGAGATCCAGGACTTCGAACCTCGGAAAACCATAGGAAAACCATAGGAAAACCATAGGAAAACCATGGGAAAACCATGGGAAAACCATGGGAAAACCATGGGAAAATGGGGCTTTTCATGGGATTTATAGCTGATTTATGATAGCTAAGTTGGTGCAAATAACTCTAACTTCACGTTTGGACTTATGGTAGATGTATCGAACTAGTTCATGGGATTATAAACCAACTTATACCTTGGGGGGCACCGACTTGCAGGGGCTTGGAGTTAGGACTGGTGAATGTCCATGGGCATATCATGGGAATTTTCGAACTGGTTTATGATAAATATATATATATATAACTCAACTAGTTATAGGAATATTTGGAATTATAATAAACCATGTAAAACTGTTGATATAATGGACATAACATTTATTTAACAGTTATGTGGGGTTATTTAACTGACTAATTGGCTATTTCACTGGCTTATTTTATGATATAACCAACTACTTATAGGAATTATAGTCCCATTTATAACTGTGAAGGGCCATAACTGAGGTCGGGCTCATTCTACAGTTTTCAGTAAAAAACATACCATTAAAAATATCTGTCAATAATATGTGTTTTTAAATACCCAATCATGGTGACTCACGTTTGATTGCCAAATGCTAACCTTCCCTTTATATTCCAAATATGTACCTATCTATCTATATAATATTGTCTATATATCCCCATTTAACGGTTTGTTAAATCCGCATTTATCCATGGTTTTCCCGTTTGCCAGCTCAGCCAAGGCGCCGATTCTTCAGCACGGCTGGCCCTTTTACCTTCCATCCTTGGTGTGTCTGATTTTTTTTTACGATCATGATCTTTGAATAGCTATATAACTTCTATAATAATATATATATATATATATGTATATAATTATATATATAATATGTATAACAGGGATCATGATCTTTAAATAGCTATATACCCTGCTCCAAATACCCTCTGAGGTGAGTAGGGCCCAAAAAACAACTCCAAATACAGTCTCAGAAGGTCTTTGGAGCTGTAGGGATAGTGGGCAATATACATTATATAGAGAACATGATGATAAACAGGGTTTGGGGGTACCCTATTCTGAGACAAAACAATTTTGGATGGCATATATATAAGTCACTTCTTAGCAGGATATGACACTCACTTCACCAAGGCTTGAACCAGGACGCCCATGTTGATCTCAAATCCCCACGTTCAGTGCTTCCAATCAATATTGTCCTTGTGGGGGAAAATAGAGGGCTCAGTTCGGTACACCGCTTCTGTTCATTAACATACTGATTGTTGTATGGTTCCAGTCCTAACAAATAAATCACCGATTTATAGATGATTATCTCATTGAAACCTCCATTTGCAGATATTTGCAGGGGATCCGGTTCCAATCCTCACCAAAATCCACGAAAAAGCATCGTTTCTCCTCGTTCTCCAAGACTTTCTGGTGGCTCACCCGAAGGGAACTGCGGCCCGTGTGTTTCTGCACATTCGGAACCTCGTAGGTGATGTCCAGGGTCTACAAGTTCGGACGCGAAGCAGGGATGGGAGTGATGGGAGCAGGATATGGATCACCAAGAAACCCCTGGGGACCCTTGGGACCAGTTCAGACATCTAGGGCCTCTAGGGTCAGTGGATGCGTCCGAAACGACCCAGACACTGATACGATGCAGCGCTACACAAATGCTGGCCTCAAGGGCTTCTTGAAATAGTTGTGTTTCCTATGACTCTGAGTCGAATCGTTACAGTTGCAATTGGATCCTCCAAAATGGGACCGCCGATGCTAGGAATTGGGCCCTTCAAGTTACAAAAGTTAGTTTATAAACCCACAAATACTAAGTTATATTCCCCTAATCAACCCAACAATTAACCAAGTTGTGATCTGTTAGAAGTCAGCATCTCGCTCTCATAAGCAGGGACCTCACCTTGTAGACATACTCGCTGGGTGTCCCTCGGACATGGCCATTTACTATGGTGCACTACTTTTAGTAAAGCAAAAATGTATATAATATAATATATATAATATATATATAAACATAGATAAATAAAATAATACATAAAAATAAAAACAAACATACATAAATAAATAAATCAATAACAATGTGGGGCCCCGAAGATAGCTAAGTTGGTTTATAATAATTTCAATAACTATGGTTTATGGTAGATATAACTATAGTTAATGAAGTTTATAAACCAACTTATAACTGGGGGGGGGGCCACATTGAAATAAATACATAAATAAATAAGCCATCCGCAAAATCACCCTTTTTTTTCTGGGTGGTAAAACCATGAAAATATGAGCGACCCCATCATTGATGGAGCTTGGATCTGAATGGTTACCCTTCGGTGTCATCAAACATGGCGATCGCTGGGTCATCCCGGAACTAGCCATGGAGCTTTCTACAAGGTGGTGCCCTCAAGATAGCGTTCAGTTGGTTTATAACTCTAATAACTATGGTTTATGGTAGATATATCTATAGATATATAATGGGATTATAAACCAACGTTCACATCACTTGGGGGGCACCACCTTGTGGAACAATCATCGAACTGGAGGATTTTCCAGCCATGATTTCCGGAAGGTAACAGTCACAATCACCAGAAACCCCAACCCGTTCACCTGATGATAATCCTATCCCGTTAGATCCCGCGAAATCATATTACCCTCTGGTAATGACTAACATAGTGACTAACATAGGTATGGTAAAGATTGCCCGTTTATAGTGAGTGTTCCCATTAAAAATGGTGATTTTCCATGGTTATGTTAGTTTACCAGAGGGTAAATCCCCTCAAAATAAGACCTGCCCAAATGGTCACCTGCTCGTTGGTCACGCTGCACTCCATCTGTTGCTCCTTTCGCAAGGCATCCAGCTTCTTCATCAACGGTGCGTAGATCCTCGGACCATGGCCCTTCGGAAAAATGGAGAGTTGAGCCAGTTGCGCCATGAAAAGTGGGAGTGCAAAGCATGTTTTCTGGGTACCCTCTGGTAAACTAACATAACTATGGAAAACAACCATGCTATGAAAGGGTAAATCAACTATAAATGGCAATGTTCAATAGCTTTTTGTATGTTTACCAGAGGGTAAGATATGAAAAAAGACACCACAAAATCATAGAAAATCTGAGTCGCTATGTGCTGCATGGCTTTGAGCTCTCCAATACTCCTGCTGCTAACCCCAAGATATCCCAGTTGTGAAAGACTAAAGAGTCAACTCACAATATGTATTTTTCGATCATGTCATAGATAATCTTATATATAAACATGCTGTACCAACTCAATATCAGTAGTTATCTCGGCAGTAAAGACTATCCTCATTGTTGTGGCCGAAAAACAGCCCAACAAACAACTGTCAAATTGTATCATTAATGTCGTACACCCTAGAAAAACAATCCCCAAAAATACAATATTTTCTATGGCTCAAATGCTAGGTTTGTTGCGTCTACCACATTATATCATATATCCATATATATCCCTGTCCAAAGTGAACTATTCTACTCCCCAGGTATATTATTTACCCTCCCAGCAGCCATCTGCTTCGCCGTACACCATGTCCAAGCAACTCCGGAGGCAACCCGGGTTCGAAGCGATACTGAAAGTCCTTGCCTGGGCACGGAGCGGTACGCAAAACATCAAATGATAATATATGATATAATAATCTATCCAGAACCGGAACATTTAGTGGTGCCTGTGGGTACTTTATAATGATTATAATTTATATATCTGTCAAATGATTATAATCTGCCAAGAATTGGATTTATTTACCATCTGATTATTTAACATAGCCATGGAAAATCACCATTTTTAATAGGTAAACCATCTATAAATGGGCCATCTATACCATGGCTATGTTAAATAACCAGAGGGTAGCCGTTCCTATGGATACTTTGACAATCAAGGCAAATGCCGGGTGTCAGCTAGTCTAATGATCCCCAAGTCGCTGGCTGGTCACAGTTGTCACTCCCAGATGCGAAACATGGTGCTGGTATATTTACCTACAAAACTGGGTGATTTTCAGGGCAAATGCTGGCAAATATATGTAAATATTCCATACATGGAGCATATGGGACACCCACCCCATTCTGAATGACTTGCCCGTTTTACTCCCTAGCATTTTTTGTCATGGCTTCACTCCAATTCTGATGACTGGAGCATACTTGAATATCGTTGACTGCGCGACCCAAGGCCACAATTCAAACCCCAACGTCACCCCAATGACCAGTGGCACTTGGGAATCAGCAAGGCTTCGCTTGAGCATGGCAGGTCCACCCGTTGAAAGCTTTTGGCGTGGAAAGGCCTCAAGACTCCTAGGCTCAGAGGGGTGAAGCCTAACGTGGGCTGTTATGGTGAAAGTCCTCGCCAAGACCCCTGTCAACTTCATCATTGAACACGGAAAAGAAAACGGATTCAGCCATTTGTGCACGGTTTTTGCCGTGGTCATTTTCTGAATATCAACTGAGACTCCTAGGCGGACTTCAAGTTCCATCTGTCCATTCGTTTGCAAAACCTCCCAGGGTCAGCACGGCTGGTCTCACTGAGAACAGTGAGATCCAAACACCAAAAAGCAACTCCTTTGGCGATTTCCTACAATGAGGCTACCCAAAAATCACGTCATGGGTTTTAATACATTTTAATACAAAAATATTGGCTAATTGTGGATTTGGGGTACCCCTATTTCATGAAACCACCATCTTGTGACCACGTCTGACCACGTCAATGGTTGCTGGACCACACTGGACCGTCATCACCACCGATATTTGCTTCGCTTCGGGTTTGACACCCTCTTCCCAACCACGTTTCACCTGAACACTCCCACAACAAACCAGCCCCACCTTTCAGGTGGTGCCCCTTTGCCAGTCAGTCGATGTTCACCCCATCTATAGATACATCATGATTATATATATATATATATATATCAAAAATACTTACCTTCTGGTTATGACTAACATAGCCATGGTATAGATGGCCCATAGAAATAGATGGTTTACCGAACTTAAAAATGGTGATTTTCCATGGCTATGTTAAATAACCAGATGGTATACCAACCATTCCAAAACCCAAGAATTCTCCTACATTTTCTCAACCAACTCATCTGACCCTGGCACCACAGTTACACCCCGGCCAGGGCCCCGCCCAGCCCCAACGGGGGCGCGGCCAGGGGACCCGCCTTGCTGTGTTCCTCCAAGATGCGTCCCAGGTGCATCACGGTGGGCTCCACCAAGCTCGGCCGCGCGTCGAAAATCGTGGAGGGACCGATTTCCAAGCCCGCTTTCGTGGCCATGGCGTAGCGGCGAAGGTGGGTGCCGCGGTGCCCAAAAAAGGCCGTGGCCAGGGGTGCAGTTAAGGTTTATTGATGGGTAAATAGTAAACTGCTGAGAACAATATGCTAAGTAAATGGTGAGTAATTATAGTTTTTCATGATTCAACTGAGATGTTCTAGTAATATCTAGTAACCGATTGGTGAATTTTGATTGTAGTTGCGTGAAGATTTATAACAATGATAACCACCAGAATATATCTGGGTTCTGGTTCTCTGAAACACTGACGGATTGGTCGTTTTCAAGGTTGTTGGATACTTGATACGCGAAATGATGGAGTCTGCCCTCTGGTAAATTAACATAACTATGGAAAATCCACCCAGTTTTAATGGGAAAATCCACCACGTGAATTGCCATGTTCAATAGCATCAAAAGCTATGTTTGTATGTTTACCAGGCCGGGTACGTGTTTGAAGAGTCACTTTGTTGAGATCAGTTGGATCTGGATCAGTCACTTTGTGGAGGTTTTTCTGCCCGGGTCCGTAATGAGATGACCCACCACAGAGTTCGAGCTGGCTCCAAGGGTATCCCAAGGGTATCCTCGGTGTGAGACTGATCAATTGATAAACCTCACACAGACTTTTATTCCCTGCTTGGTGGTTGAGCCACCCCTCTGAAAAATATGAAAGTCAGTTGGGATGATTATTTCCAATATATGGAAAAATAAAAAATGTTCCAAACCACCAACCAGTTCCTCTTGTTCTCAGATTGCACGTGCAGTTCATTTTACCAGGCAATGCCTTGAACCGCACACAAAGATGGCCAATCACCATGCCAATGTCACAAGGTAGGAAATTAGAATCACATATCTCTTTATCACTTGTATTACTATCCTCATACAGCGAACACTTTTAGAAACCTTGAGTCACTGTCTTGGTCAAATCCCAAACATCTTCCCAATATGTACTAGATTAGATCAGATTACAGTACCATTTGTTTTGACCACTAAATCACACATGTGTAATTACTAAGCTCGCATGGATAATCCTAATCCCGATATTATCCTGTGGATTGCCATTGAATCTCGTTCTTTGCTGGTTGAATTAACATTTTTGTTTTTGATCCCTTACTATCCACTCCCTGAAACGGTATGATCCTTCAACCAACGCAATGTTTTTTGAAACTGCTCATGCACGCACCAAAAAAATACATTGGGATACTCTCAATCAACAGCATTTGTTAATGGTAAAAATAGGCAATGTTAAACGCGATTAAAGCCAATAACATGATCACGTTTGGTTATTTTAATCGTTATATGCCCGTTCAAAACCCATCATCATACTCATTAAATATTAGTTGCCGCCATTGCGCCCTAGATTCTACAAACCAAAATCAACCAGCCAAAATACACCAACAATTGTCGCAAGGCAAAATACAAGATTTTTCTACGAAGTGGTGCTCGCAAGTTGTGTTTGTTGCCGTTTGAAGCCACCTAAGCAAGTTACAAACCAACTTAGCTAGCACAATCCCAAAAAACAATCCCATTCTGAATCAACACTAAATCCCATTAAACCATGTTAAACCACCATTTTTGCTGCTTAAATCACCATTTTTTCTTCGCGGGTCCCTTAACTGATCCACGGCTTCCGAGCCGTCTCCTGGGTCATGATCTCCACCATCTTCTTTCGGATCTTTCGGATCTGCGCCGACCTGGATGGAGATCGGGGCCCCCGTTTACCATAGCGTTCAGTTGGTGAACATAACTACAATTTCACCATAGTGTATGATAGGTGGTATAACTATGGTTTATGGTAGATATATATATATATTATATATTGTATAAAAACCAACTATAGTGTATGATGGGGTTTTCTAAAACTGACATAACAAGTTATGCTCACAATAACCAATAGTTAGCCCTTTGTTTAGAGAACCTCATCTAAATAAGTTGTATGATACGCACATAACTATATTTAGATGGGGTTTTCTAAAGAAACTGACATAACTGGAGGGCCCCATCCGAGGGCGGAAGATGGTCGGAAGATGTGAAGTTCACCAAGCAAGTATGGTGACTTCATGGGGGTTAGATACCGTTCAGTTGGTGAACAGACCTCCAATTTCACTATAGGCTTTATGACAGTATCACAATACTTAGAATTACTGGTTGGTGGTTTTAACCATCTTGAAAAATATGAGTTCGTCAATCGGAAGGATGACATCCCATATATGAAATGGAAAATAAACGCCATGTTTAACACCACCAACCAGTGATTATTAACCACGATTAACCATTATTAACCACCATTAACCATCATTAACCCCCAACAATGATAGTATTGATTAAGTTGGTTTATAAGCCCCATTAACTAGTTCGTTATATCAGGTTATATCTATCATAAACCATAGTATTCATGGGGATTATTAAAACCATCTGATAATTTTTTGGCGGCCCACCTGATATTCGTTGACGGCCGCGAGAGATGTGAGTTGGATCTATGCAGAGTTGGATCTACCATGGATCTTGCGAAACAAAGAGGCGGGATTCAGTAACAAACCTATTAGGTGGTCAGGATCAACGGATAGAAAAAAACAGATTATATAGCGAATTTGGTGTGGTTTATATAGATCTTGTGCAAACGCAGTAACACAGAAATGTCGAGACGCTTTCAAACATCTCCAAACATCTGATTAAATCAAAAGTCGCGCTTCAAAACAAAGCAAGTAGAAGGAATAGCTCGCGGAAAACCACTGGGAGTTGCAAGGCATTTATGATCACATCTGGAAGATGTGCAGTCCCAGACCCTGTGTACTAACATCAAAGCTCTAGGTCCACGTGCCACAACGGATCTCCCTGGATTTTTGTTGAGGCCCTGACTGAGCGTAGCAATTGACCTTCACTTGCCCTCTTTGGTGCTTGGTGAAAGCGATGGCAAACCTCATATGCCAAGGAAGTCATTGGGACATGGACCAGAACATGCGAGGTTCAGCACTGTTTAGTTAAAACAAAAGGAGATCTGTCTGGACTAGTCTGGTTTACGGCTGTATGACTGTGGCAACCCACAACTGAATCAGGAGTAAATGAACGTCTTACAAAACTAACCATGAACTATTAAATATGTAATTATGAAAAAACAAAAATCATGTTAGGTATGCGTTCATCTGTTGAACATAGAGGCAGGATGAGATAGGTTTCTTTCATACATGTACACACATGCGTTTTGTACTGTCTATGTAAAGTGCACGTATACAGACGTTTGAGGGTTCATACCCCATTTGCAGTTCCCATATCAGGATTTGCTGAACCCAAGAATATGTTTAGCATTTTCTCAATAGATCCTGCAAATGGTTGGTGGAAGAAAACAATCACCTTCAACAAATTCAAGCATGTGTACACTTCTGGACAAACACATATTCAATCACATATTCCGAATAGATGCCCATTTTACATAGTTCTAACCATCTCAATCCCCATCGAACATGACATTAACCCTTCGATATTGGTTTAAAACCATGTTTTTTGATGGTTCAATTTTCAGTATTTGATGCTAAGCATGCCCATTGCTGATAAGCAAAAAACCAGACTTTACCCAACTGAACTGTTAAACGGGGAATTATAACAAAATGTTTGGTGAATCTTAGATACCTGTCATTTTTTTAAAATGCCGGTCAGTACGTTTTACCATTGATAGCAAAAAATTAAAGTGCTAAAGTATCTAAGGTTGACCCAATGATCCCTAGACATAGTAGCACAATTCAGGTGCCAAAGTCGCTCCCTATTTCATCATCAACCAGGCCAAGGAGCATTCGCACCACGTATCCATCGGTGGTCTTTACATCCACATGTGCTTCGATGAGCGTCTGCCACCTGAGACATGGAAAAAAAAACGTGGCGGCGAAGGGGATTCATCGAGGCTTAAAAACCACTACTTAGGGGAATCGATAAAGGGAATATGATTTATTTTTGGGGGATTCCTTAAGCAAAACCACAAGCAAGTCCAAGTTCACTCCCCCTGTTGGAACTGTTTTTGTGGATTTAATCAAGAAAACACAGCAAAATCATATGTAGACCGCACGTCAAAACCTTTTTCAACAACCGCAAAGTAGATCGAACACGTGGAAAACTGCAACGACAAATTGTTTATATCATGTACATAGTCTACATAAGATCTTAAGAACAATGCAAATGATCATGTCTACCTTGATTAATAATCATGAGGGATGATGGGGCTAACATTGGATACCTCAACAAATTCAATTGCCACTGGTGATAGGTTTCTCAGGCTATCAAACTACCATTCACCAACACAAGCACAGCAACACACACAAAAAAAAAACACATACCATGCCTAATTACATCTGGGTACTATGTCTCAGAAATAAACTTGTACCAGTATTGACCATTATTAACCATTAATAATTATCGTTAACCATCATTAACCATTAATAATTAACCGTTCTTGACCATTAATAACCATTAATAACCACTATTAACATGTTAACCATTACCATTCGGGTGCATCAACCAGGCAACAATGCTTCCGGCCAGATGGATCCAAATGGTATGGGTGCGTCATTTCTTTGGGGTTGATTTTGGGATATTTTGGGTTTCCTCTCATTGACATTTATCCCATGTTCTCCTGGTTTTCACACCCCATGCACGTTCCCAGAAATGCTGCTGCTCAGCAAGTAACATATTTAACGATGGTAAAATCATATTTCGATGGTGAGTAATACCCAGCTCCCGTCCCCTCCATCCAATCGCTTACGGCACTTCTTGATCAACGAGCAGATCTTATCGCGAGTCAGCGACATGCCGTGAAAGTCCGTCAGGCAGCTTCGGCCCTGCACCTGGTGGTCTGTGAGCCAGCGATGCTGTAAAGATATGTGCATGTTAAGATGTTTAGGCCACCGGGTCAAAAACCGTACGTGTAGTCGTGCTCATTTCAGGAAGTTGGGGTGGGGTGGGGCGGGGTAAGGTGGGGTGGGGTGGGGATAATAGCAACCGTGTCTATGGCTACGCTACATGATCTTCACTTGCACTTCATGCTGCCCTACTTGATTTTCACTTGCACTTTCATGATCTTCACTTGCACTTCATGCTGCGCTACTTGATTTTCACTTGCACTTTCATGATCTTCACTTGCACTTCATGCTACGCTACTTGATGTTCACTTGCACTTTCATGATCTTCACTTGCACTTCATGCTACGCTGATTGATTTTCACTTGCACTTTCATGATCTTCTTTGCACTTCATGCTACGCTGCTTGATTTTCACTTGCACTTTCATTGATGGGGTGGGGTGGGGTGGGGATAATACCAACCGTGTCTATGGCTACGCTACATGATTTTCACTTGCACTTCATGCTACGCTACTTGATTTTCACTTGCACTTTCATGATCTTCACTTGCACTTCATGCTACGCTACTTGATTTTCACTTGCACTTTCATG
>Ga0126342_10010636_pt1 | contig 16468 bp, 14 predicted proteins | sample Cyp1metagenome_FD_92528 | JGI IMG/M metagenome (GOLD analysis project Ga0126342, IMG submission 92528) | Coral microbial communities from Lord Howe Island, Old Settlement Bay, Australia - Cyphastrea 1 metagenome | ecosystem: Host-associated > Invertebrates > Cnidaria > Coral ... | reverse complement strand
CGAATCCGCGTGCTTTAGTTTCCGAATCTTAGTTTCCGAATTTGCGTTAGTGTTAGTTTCCGAATCCGCGGTCTTAGTTTCCGAATCCGCGCTTCTAGTTTCCGAATCACAGTTTCCGAATCCGCGTCTGGGTCAGTTTCCGAATCTGCGGTTTTAGTTTCCGAATCCACGGTTTTAGTTTCCGAATCTGCGCTTTTAGTTTCCGAATCACAGTTTCTGAATCCCCGTCCTCCTTAGTTTCCGAATCCGTGCCCGTTAGTTTCCGAATCCGCGGTTTTAGTTTCCGAATCCGCGCGTGACCTGTTCCATCCCAAGTCGCTTCGCCACGAGCCCTTGCTTGGTCGGTCGTGATTTTCCCGTTCAAATTTGAGGATCAACTTTTTCCAGGAATTCTCGTGAGCATGGATCATGAATTCCAATACACGGGAATGATGGGAATGGTCAGCACCATGTTCCATCAGGAATTGTAAATATTACATCCCAGAATCCCATCATTCCCATCTTGGGGATTGTAAATATTAAAAGTATGGGGATTTTCATTAAATATAATGGGGATTGTAAATATTAAATATACGATTCTTTTTTGGAATCCCCATTGGTTGCATGACCGTATGCTATTCATCCCATGTACCTTGACACATGTCAGGGGTACCCTTAAAATTTGGCGCTTTCAGGGCAATCCTCCTCATTTTCAGACAGCCCACTACATTAAGTTGGTGTAGTTATATACCCATAGAAAATAGTCAGAGAATATTCTTGATGGGTATAGAACATATATATATATGTAACCATTATATTTGAACATATTTAACCACTAAGTTGGCCAAATCTTAAGTTTGGGAGGCTTTCAAAAACACCATTTCTGCCGAGGACAAGTCCCACGGACAGTCGCTGCAAGTGACGAAAGCCATCTCCAACGCCAAGGAGCGCCGAGTAGCGCCGACTCGTGGCGGGGTGAGTGGCCGAAGCGAGGTGAATCTGGGTAAACTTGATCACGACCTCACTGCGACCGAAGCCTGGAATGATGGTGAATGTATAGGGGAATCATCCCCAACATAGCCTGAAATATCAGGTTAGTGAAATATTATAATTTACCCAGATGAATGTATGAATATGCACATGTATGAATATGTCAGGAAATTCCGATGGTGGAAGAAGTCACATTTTTGTGTCAAAGTGGGAGGATCCGGATTTTTTTTTGCAGAGTTTCCTAGAATTTGGGCATGAACACGAACACCAGAAATCTTTGGAAGGTGATTTTTTCTCCAATCATTATTGGAAAGTTGGTGGCTTGTGAAATGTTGCTGACTGTTTTTTTGCCTCTGGAGAAATTCGATCGCATTTGTCGACCAAGCTGGGAAAAGGTGACAAGTTTAACCAACAGCCTGGAGAGTTTACCAGCAAGCTGGCTGCCCAACACCGGCCAACCAGGTCCCATCAAAAATGTGTCACGGTCCGGTCGTCATCGGGATAGGGCAAAATGTCAATTCGACGGCCACAAATCAGGTGACTGTCGATGTTTCCCTGTTAGAATTGCCATCTGGTGCTATTCCCCCATCTTCGGACAAATTCCAATCATCCCAAATCAGATTTGGGATGTATTAACATGTATTAACTTTCCCTCTAATAGTCATGGCTATGGCTTGCTGGAACACAAAGCCAGCCAGCCGATGACACTGGCTGAGTTTCGCCACTGAATCAGCGCAGATGAATCGCGGAGACATCATGGGAACTTGGGTCTGAAAATAGGGTACCCTCTGGTAATGACTAACATAGCTATTGAAAATGGCCCATTTATAGTGGATTTACCCATTAAAAATGGTGATTTTCCATAGCTATGTTAGTTTACCAGAGGGTATTCTACAAAATTAAGGGCCAATCCCCAATTTTCAGACACACACCGTCCGTTTGTCCCAAAGATTTCGACGAAGTCTCCAAGTCCAAACTTTCCGACCGGCACAGCAATTGCCCTTCTGGCACTAAAAGGCACCTGACAATGGGGAAAAAAACCGTTGTTATATGTTGTGATATCATAGAAAGCAAGGCAAAGATACGATATTTATCCATGGATCATGGCCAAGATTCGGGATTCCAGCTAGACAGGTTTGACTAGCGAAAGGTATAGCAGCCCCCAGAAGATAGAAGTTGGTAAAGAGCACTCGAAAAAATTGAACCCTTTTTATCTTTGTGAGTTTTGGATGGGAGTTGCTATACTGTCTATGTTTGCGTATTTTGAGAGCGAAATCTCACCCGGCCGCCAGGAGCAGTTGAGTTTTTATGCCTTTCGACACATCTATTTCCTGGCGATCCTGCAGCTTGCTCCTCTTTACCTTGTCTAACTTCGCGTGTTGGAGAAATCTCCCAGAAACACAACGCAATGCGTGGGTCAAATTGCAATTTGGGTATCTCTTGTCACCAATCTCTTTTGGATGACAACAGGTTCTGGAATTTACGGGGTACCACCATTTGGGATGAATTCTGCGTCCACCATTTGGGTTCCAAGCTTCGGACTGGTCAGGGGGGAGAGGGTTGGCTCATGGCTCATGGCCATGCAGAATCCTGAATGAAATGGAGATGAATGGACAAGGGTCAAACACATAAACACACACACACACATATATATATATACATAGAGACCTATCACACACATATATATATATACTGTATACATATAAAAAATCTATGTGATTGCCGATTCGCCAAGTTTGTGTCCGAGTTACCTTGAGGTATCGGTCCAGTTTCGATGTCGTTTAGCCCCGGCCACTAAGTTACCAGGTAGGGATACCAGGGCTGCCAGTGTTGGGTAAATGTCCAATTTTTGTTTTGTGGGATCTAAACATAACCTTTAGATACCTTTAGATGGTTGATGGTGATTCTCTCAGTTGTTGAGGTTCCTTTTGGCACACGGATCACGCCCCACAAATAACTACCTGAATTATTTGCCGACTCAGAAGTGAGCAGTTTGAAAAACCGTGGCGTTGGTTCATGCAGTTCTTGGAAGGTTGAACTACCAAGTATTGGGAATGATCACAAAATACATTACCTGGGAATCTGAATGCCACCCACTGTATTCGGCATATTTTCCACGAATTTCCATATGATAGGGGATTATACACTTATACTAATTACCATACAACCCATTATATACGTGTAAATTAGTTAACAGCAGTCCCATTTTTCTTCCATAACACAAATGATTAAAACCCACAATTTGTCCAGAAGTCCAGCCCATTAACTGTAAAAATTAATTACCCAGCAGTCCCATTCATTCCTATTGCCTAAACTAGTTACTTATCCCAAGTATCAGGAATGAAGGGTTATTTGAAAATTTTGAAATATGTTTAGTTAATGGCAAACAATTCCACAATATACAGCCCATTCTCTGAGGAATTCTCCAAAAACGGTTGGCTTTCGGTACCTTTTTGCTCCGCCTGCTCCGCTTGCTGTGCCTGCTCCGCCCAGGTACATGATCAACAACCAACTGTCCTTCTACATCTACACGCTCCTTGCCAAAACGCAAATGGAGACGGTGGATAAGTTTGGTGCAAAAAAAAACATATTTGATGGATATGTATCTTTATGCATCTTGTATAGGTTTTTTGAGACATAAATCAACCATAGCTTGATGATTACTGGTTCCATATCAGCGGTCTTGCAGCTTCACCTATACCTGTATGTATATATATATAGACATACAAATAATCCATGGGTAATATAAACCCTCTAATGCATGAAACCCATACAACCATACTACCCCAGCAATCCCATACAATCCAATAATCCCATACAACCCACATGAATACTACAAATGAGTGAACGAATCCCATGTTCGCAAAAGAACAATGAATGCCGAATAAATACCATGTCTTAAAGTCATTTCATGATGAAAGGGAAATCTGCGGGAAAACATTGTCTTCCCCAGATAGCGAAGCTTTTGGGGTTTTTACTTCAAGTTTAGGAAGAGTTGGTGCCGCTGCAGGGTGCCGCCGCACACCTTGAAAGAGCGTTTGAGTGCTGTCCGCGAATACCTTTTGCCTTTTGATATGCTGGCGTAATTCCATTCAAAATAGCGGGGGGTTCCTGTAACTTTTACCTTAAGCCAATCCAATGATCTGCATGAATTATAGTGACCTCAGGTTGTGACGTCACTGGAATGATGGTGAATGTAACGGGAATCATCCCCGTTTTTGTTGTCCACAGCTATTTTCAGGTGAGTAAATTATCGTAATTAAGCCAGAAATTGACCCCCCCGAAAACCATCCGTAGGGGATTCCAAAACATACAGTATTTGAGAACATTGGGGGTTCCCTGTAATTTTTCCTTTAAACCCATCCATTCTGAATGGATTTTTCCATGAATCCCAGCCCAATTTCCTTAGATCCAATGATTTACCCTCTGGTAATGACTAACATAGCTCTCGAAAATCACCATTTTTTCTAGGGAAATCATGGGAAACCATCTATAAATGGGCCATTTTCCATAGCTTTTTGTATGTTTACCATGCGGGTCCCGCAGGATGGTGGACCCCGGCACCGTGTTTCTCTTCAAGGCCGCCTCCACCATGATCGTGGCGGCGGTCCAGTGCACCTTCGCCGGAAAGGACCGATGGGGGTTCGCTGGGACTTTTCCAGGCCACGGTTGACTGCAGGCGAGTCACTAATGGCTTCGGGAATTCAACAAACGTATAATATATATATATATATACATACATATACACATATATATATATACTGTATATATATATACACACATATATATATACATAATAATATAATATAATATATATATATATGTATGTATAAAAGTATGCGAAAGTTGGATCCAAGAATTGGTTCACAAGCAATTTGGGCTTCATTTCCATTTCTCAAAATTGACGCTCGATTCGGAATCCATTGGATGGATGGTGGCTTGAGGTCAAGTTACTTAGGTTAACCGCGAAAATCAGGGGAACCTCTTGCGTTGGATTCTTGGGCGCTCAATGTTTCAAGTTCGAGGCATTTTGAAGTCGGAACATCCCTCAGCTCAAATGCACTTTGGTGCACGTGCAGAAATCGAAAGGCCCACTGCAACCCAACACTTTGGCAGCAGTCCTTGAACATGGGCAATTTTGGGTACAGGCAGACATTCGAACCTAACAAATGCCAACATCCCATAGGTTACTGCTGTTTTACTGACATATTCGTCCCCCCAAACACGTTGTTTTCCCTGGCAATTCTTCACTTTCACCTTGATCTGGACGGCAATTCGGGCTGCAACAGCCAGTTGGCTGGAGGAAGAGAGCTACTGGCTGCAGGAATTTTCAGGGAATATATGGTTGTTATGTTTGTTTGATACAGTATTTGGGTATGGGTCAATACCTATAGATACCATTTTTAGTGGGATGAACATCCATTTATTTACCAGCTATGACTTGGGGTTCACTAGGTACCAGGGTTTTGACCCATCCCCATTTCATGGTAGAATCCTTCTACATTTGATGGTCAAACATATATACGTTAAAAAAATATATAAAAAATCTATGGTTTCCTGAAACCAAGCCACTGAGCCTGCAGAAATTCACCTGGGAGCAATGGAAGGCCATGATGTTGCAGGTCGCACAGGGTGGTGGAACGGCGCGCTGCTGGTGAATGGTTCGTACAAATCGCAGATCAAATGAGTTGAGTTTCCACAGCCATGTTTTCATCGTATGTTTCTGAGTAAGTAAAGGTAACTACGATTGACCCATGGCCAATTCTTTTTGGGACTCGAGTAGGTCTCGGGCCTGATGCTCAGAGATTGGCGAGCATACTACCCTAAGAACTTCATTTTGTAGATATGGGTTTGTCCTAAAACGGATGGTTTACCCGTAGAGTTGATGATCAAACCATATGAAGGTACTTTCCACCAGTCCACCAGTCAGAAAGGGGATCAAAACTTGATACAACCAACAATATTGGGGTGTGCCCCTTAAAATTACAGATTGACACCCTCAAAATTTGGCAGTGTTTATTTCTGGGACAGCCATGTGAGGAAATGTTGATGCTTTCAGAGTGGGTCATGTGAGGCTTCACGAACCATGAATTGTACTTGAAGATGAATCTCGGATCTCAAGATTGTGGACGGGACATCAATGAACTGTGTTTGTGTATCAGCACTCCAAATGTGCATGTCGTGAACATCCAAGATTCCTCCTGATTGAACTCATTGGAAGACACAGAAGGCACAGATTTCCTCAACATTCACTCCCTATACTGGCACCGCACTGGGTCACAGGCGTGTGGCATGATCACGGTGCAATATGATCCTTGCAAGGGCGCAGGGGTGTCCTTTGGCAGGAGGTGTTGGGGGCTGGTTATTCTCAGATTTCTTGGGTGCAGTGTTGCTGGCGAATGGTAGGCTGTTGAGTTTACATTCAAAATTTGACCGTTTTCATATTGAAACATATGGTTTGTTTGGGGATCGCCCATTTTAAGAACCCCCCCATTTGATATCCCTAATGTTAGCAATCTAAATACCCCTCTTCAAAAAAATCAGAAGTTGAATGGGTCAAGCCTGGACGCTGTCAACTTGCGCTTCCGAACTTGGACTTCCCATGAGGTGACGGCGAACATGTCGCAATTTCGCAACCCTGAAGTGAATTGAGTTAGGTTGGTAAACACCAGAAATTTTCAGTTGTTGTTTTTTTTTTGCAATTTGCGAATTTTCTGAATTTGAAGTATTTTTGGTCTGGCCACCAGAAATCCCCTCTGCAAGATTGAGTCAGGTTGGGAACCCCACAGATGACTTGTCATATCAACCGGCGAACAACATGCTGCAATCACAAAAAAAACTTGGACCATGAGCAATTGAATATGGGGATCTGGGATCATTATAGATCATCACAGGTCTAGTGGCTTGAAACGGAGCATTTTGCATCTACGTGCAGATCCATCTTCAATTAGTTTATTAGATGTTAATTCCATGTATCATTAATCATCATTAATCTAAGTACCCAAAGTAAATCGAAAGTAACGCCGTTGTTTTTTCACATGCGCCTTGAGTAGGTCGGAGGCTTTCCCCACCTTGGGCTCCTCCTTGGGGTTGCCATGTTGAAGCAAAATCCCAGCTGTTCTCGTCGGAGTTCCCCAGATGAACAGCCGAGCGATATACTCTTCTAGTGATACATGCTGGTAAATTTACATAGACCCTGAAAATAGCATAGTTTAAATGGACACTAATCTTCTAATGTATATAATATCATATAATAATCATATACTAATCATATACTAATCATATAATATCTATATTAATATGATATCTCTGTTTTTTCGATGGCCCGAGTCGGCCACCGAACCTCTCACTTCATTTTGGCCATTTTTTTTTGGGGGATCAACATGGATCCCACCAAGAAAACCAGAGTATATATGAACATATTGGAAATCAAGATACATCAACCAGTAAAATCTGGGTTATTTGATTTTTTATTTGATATATGACCCGTTTTTTTTATTAAATAAATAAGGGTTCCAGTGGTTCTCAGCATGGCCATGCCACGATGGCAGCGAGGTATTCCCCCTTTGCCTATGGATGTCTCTGCCTCAGTACCGCCATCACTGCAATCTCTGCAGCGCGAAATGAGCAGCCTGGCTGAGCGATGATGGGCCGTAGTACTACAGTTGCTACTGTATGTTGTGGGTTAAATCCATGATTTTCCCAAGAAAATCGTCTACAAATGATTGATCTTGCAGATCTATGTTATAGTTTATAGTTATTGTTTAGTTTACCCTAGGGTAACAATATACTATGGAGAAAGATGTGATGTGGGATATCCTGCAAGAAATCGGCTAGCCATGATAGATGTCTTTTTCCCACTTTTTTTTAGCATCCATTCTGGGTAAAAAGTACCTGTTGCCTACCCAAAGGACATGAAAGGACCAAGTTTTTTGGACTTGAGTTGTCTTCCTTTTTTGGAAGTCATGGTTCTAAACCCCAGGAAGACCATTTCGTTGCAGAAGGACTCTAGGGCCAACTTTCTCTCTCTTTCGTTTTTGGTGTGAAAAATGTCGAGCGTGCCTCATGTGTAATCAGAGCAGTAGGTTGTAGCGTTCCCAGTTGGAAAGCGAAGTCAGTATCCTTTCTTGGTCCTGGGTCCCTACGGTAGGTCAAGTAGTTTCTTGTCACTCTAATTTGATCTCCACTTGCCGGTGGTTTCAGCGATTTCTACTGACGCTGGCGATTGTTCTTTTTAAATCAGCGGTTTCATCCAGAAAATCGCCTACCGAACCGTGGTTGATATCCTGATGATGATTTTGGTGGGTATCTCCATTCTTCAGCTGCTTATTGGTTAGACGGTTAGATAATGTGAGATCTTCACCCCCCGCACCACCGCACTGCTCTCAGGTTTCTAGCTGGATTCCCAGTGGATGTCCGGGTGCAGCTGTTTTGGGGGTGGTCCTGCAACAGCAGAGTTCGAAACTGCTGAACCATCCAGAGAAACGGCTTGGTGGTTTCAAATACCCTCTGGTAAACTAACATAACTATGTAAAATCACAATTTTAATGGGAAAATCCACTATAAATGGCAATTTTCAATAGCTACGTTAAATTACCAGAGGGTATTCTTTATTTTGAACCACAGAAACGAGACCCCAACTGACAAACGTTCAGCAGGTTGAAAGCACCATCAGTAGAAATTATTCCAGCAATTCTTGGACTCAACTGAGCCCAAAACTGAGGTGAAAAACTTTCAGATAACTTTGAACGTCCAGAATGCAGTGCTCTATTCAGGTGCTCCGGAAACGGACTAACCGGTCGTCAAAACGGTGACGACGTGTGATGTGTTTTCAGATCTGGCCGGGATGCAGAAGGAACCATATCAAAGCCTATGATTTCACCATATGACTGGTGGAATAACCATCCAGCTACACCAACTATGACTCTAGTATACCAACTATTGACCCATAACCAATTCTTTACACGATGTTCTGGACTTCCAAGACCGAGGAAATCACGAATCTCGGGATGCCAGGAGGAGTGATCTTCAACCTGCTGGCCTTCCTTCTGCTGCCCAACCCCAATAGTCACTGGGTTCAGCTGGTTTTTTTTGCTCCCGCCGGGGAGACCCAAAGATGTATAGAAATGCGGGATGGAATGGGATTGACCATGACCACAATTTTATGACAACTGTTTTTCTGAAATGACTTGAAACTGATAGTAAACCAACGTTTTTTGTGATGTTTTTAGCGCTTATTTTTTTGCTGAAAATTTACTGGGTTGATGTTCCAGATGTTCCGGGGCCAGGCTGATTCCAAAGATTCCTAGGCCTTGTATTTTAGGTGGGAATTCCATGGATTTCTGGCCGTCAGCTATGGCAGCTAATGTTGATGGCCAGGGATTACAGGACTGGAAAACCTCACCGAGAAAAAAACTCGGAAAAACCCTCATCGAAGCATTGTCAATCAGAAAAAATATAGATGAATTCCCACCATAAATCCACCGATGTTTCCTAGCCAATAGCCAACAGCAACCATAGAAACCTATCAAACCGGGGGGGTTTCTTCCTGTATCAACTGAGGTAAAAATGCCAACATTGGCTTCTTCGAAGGATATGATGTGTCTCGGCCAAAGATGGATGTCGATTAAATCATAGAGATCGACACGCGAAAACCGTGTCTTTTCAACCCACTAGGCTCCTGTAACGCGGCCCGCCGGATGTCTCCCTTCTGGCTGGAGAATTCCATGGGAACATCGAGCTGGTAGGTGGATTGTCCATTGCCAGGCTGGATCTCAACTTGACCCAACGGCAAACCCCGTTTTAGCCCTGCTTTAGGAGCGGAACTCGTCATTTTCGGGGCGAAAGATGGGCGAGATACGATGATCTTTTTGATGGGATGATTCTGGAAGATGAGAAGAATCTACAACACTTTTACTTTCAGATATACTTAGTATATACAATGATAATGGTAAGAGTAACAATCATAGTAATATATATAGTAATAGCAATACAATAACAATGGTACTGATAGCCCCTGGTAATAAGACATGCCGTGCTGGAAAATCCACCGAAAATAGTTCGATGATTTTCCAAGCTAGAAACCTCCATTGAGTTAAAGGAATTGTAAGGCCAGCCACATTTGAGGACACCGGAAGGGAATCCTAGTAATGCGCACGGTTGATATGGAGATTTGCATAAATGTGGGTACCCCTATTTCAGGAAACCTCCATATGTCATTATATATCTACATCTACACTATATATTATCCATATACCATATATAAATATAATATCTATACATCAGGATCATTCCAATTTGCGCGACAAAACCGACACCGAGTTGTTAGCCATCGGAGTGGTGTGCTCCAATGCTCTCATAGGCAGGGCAGTCAAGTCGCGGCGCTGGGGCGTGTTCCCGGTGCGTTAGACACCGTTGATGAAAGGGAAAGGGAATCTATTCAATACTATTCAATAAAGATAGCAGCAATGTGGATATAGTGATTCAAATATGATTCAATTGATTAATTATGGTTGGTTGATGATTCAGAGGCTATACTATCCAACATACATTGGGGATATCATAATCCATGACCTGGAACGCCCATGAAAGACCAATCAGCATAACGGAATGACAGTTTTGAACAGTGCTCACCAGAAGTTATTGTTTAAATCATCAAGAAACACGGGCATTTCATCAGAAAAAAACAATTGAAATCTGGGGATTCAAACACAGTTGTGGATTTTTGAAGTCCCAAATCTTCCAGATCACAGCAAATGGGCATACGTGCCGCCAATGATCCTTTCGGTGCAATTGTGTGTTTCAAATCATGAGCACCAGGGTGCGACATGCGACATGCGACTAGCCCGCGGCTATGCTATGATCCATGAAAGAAAGCAGATATCATCGGTAATAATCCGGATCAGCAAAGAATAAGAGCATATCTGGTGGTTTGGAACATTTTTTTTAAATTGAATTTCCATATATTGGGAATTTCATCATCCCAACTGACGAAGTCATATTCTTCAGTGGGGTAGGTATACCACCAGATATAAAACCACTTGGTGGTTTCCAAGATTTTCGATTTTCCATCTCTAAAACCGGGGACGTTGATTTTTTCGAAGACCCGACCGACCTCGCAGGTTCATCAGCGCTCTTAGAGACTGTGGATGGAAGAACTCCTGCAGGTTAGTAGATGGTTTATCCCATTATTGAGCCCACTATTTACAGTTTTTTATTGTTCCTACTAGTAATAGTTACCAACTGGTGCAGGATTTTGCAACCATCCGCAGTAGTTTGTGAGTCCCCAAAGTAAGGCTGCCCTCTGGTGATTTATGATAGCTCTAGACAATCAGCATTTTTTGATAGGTGAATCATTTGTAACACGGGGCCATTTTCCATGGCATTTTCCAAGACCCTACAGGGAGCCTCCCTTTGAAGAGTGAAGCACAACAGCCAGGCATTGTCATCACAGCTGTCTACAAGTGCCTAGCTGGGAAAATGGTGGACCCGAGTTTCGGTGCTATCAACGGTGGCTAGATGGGGAAATCCCCAAACGAAATAAAAGTTTTATTGGGAAAATCATCCATAAATGATGGATTTTCCATTGCCATGTTTGAGCCAGCGGGTGGGGAACCGTACCAGCGTTTTGCTGTTTTCTTTTGGGGTGTTGTCCTGCGGGGGGGGATTTTGGGGGGGCGTAATAACGTTTTGTCGCCTGTATATAATCGTTTTCAAACGCTCTGGATGGTACGCCTTAACATTATGTTTGCACTTCCCTCACGCTCTGGATGCTACTCTCTAAACGTTTGCATGTAAGTTCCAATACGCTCGTGATGCTACGCTGTTAACATTATCTTGCACTTCCCACACGCTCTGGATGCTACTCTCTAAACGTTTGCATGTAAGTTCCAATACGCTCGTGATGCTACGCTGTTAACATTATCTTTGCACTTCCCACACGCTCTGGCTACTCTCTAAACGTTTGCATGTAAGTTCCAATACGCTTGTGATGCTACGCTGTTAACATTATCTTTGCACTTCCCACACGCTCTGGATACTACCCTCTAAACTTTTTCAAGAAAGTTCCAACACGCTCGTGATGCTACGCTCTTCACATTCTGAAGAACTTCCGAAATGCTCTGGAGACTACGCTCTAACCTTTGTTCATGTAAGTTCCAACACCTTGCTGATGCTACGCTCTTAACGTTATCGGATTACTTTCCACAGGCTCTTGATGCTACGCTTTTTAACAATATCTTTGCACTTACCACACGCTCTGGATGCAACCCTCTAAACTTTTGCATTTAAGTTCCAGCGCACACTGACTCTTGATGCTACGCCACGTTCTTGACATTATGTTAGGACTTCCCGCACGCTCTTGATGCTACACTCTAAACATTTCCATGTAAGTTCCAACACGCTCTTGATGCTATGCTCCTAAAATTCTGACGTTCTTTCCAAAGTGTTCTTGATGCTACGCTCTAACCTTTGCATGTATGTTCCAACACGCTCTTGATGCTACGCCCGTAAAGAACTTACGAAACGCTTTTGATGCTACATCTTTCCATAAGTCACAGCAGCCCAAAAGAAAACACGGCCACCTCAAATTGTCATGGCACCACAGTTTTACAACACACCACCTCAAAACTGGAGCACTTTTTGAAAAGCAAAGATGTACAAAATGACCTGCTAAATGCAGTAGAAACCACAGAACGTAGGGGCACAAACTGAAAAAAAAGATCATCGAGGCTTCAAACACATGGTAAATACCATGCATGTGTGACAATCTGAATATCAACAAAAACGTTCAAATTGATTGATCATTTCACGGGGGGAGCGTCGAAAATCCTCCATTTTGGGCATTTATTGTAGGCAAATATATCAACAATGGAGCAATGTGGGATATGGCCATGATATGGCAATGGACATGCGCCCAACTCCTCAAGTTCTCCGGGGGAAGATCGCTGAGGTACGCTGATGCCGTAGTGAAATGTCTCTTGGATGCGAGCGAATTTCTGGTTTACCTCTTATATATGCCATTTATATATATATCTTTATTTTACATTTCAAGTTGAGGATAGTTGAGGTATGTCGGTCAAGGGTCAACGCACAGCTGCCTGTTCGTTTCAGGTCAGGTGGTCAGTCGCTATCTCGAGGATTTTTGATTGAGTATATAATAAGGTATCATACTTACCCGTACCAAGTGATTACCAAGTACCATGTTCTGGTGAGATGATATTTTTCAGCATCTTCTGAGTCTTCTCTATTTTCATGTTTTCTGCTTTCCACCTGGGTTTGCTGCGGCCCCAGGCATTGCAAGCGACATCACCGCGGTGCTTCTGATCATTCTCTCGAGTTTTTTCTTCGGCCTCCATTCCTCGCTGATGCTTGGGACATGCTCAAGCCATAGGGCCAAGAAATTTGGGGACCTTATGACTTATGACATATGGCCACCCAACCAAAAAATCATCGTGGTCAACCGACTATTCTCAAAATCATCAACTTTAGAATCAACTTTTGAAGCCCAGGGAATTGTGCTTAGCAGAGCTGGCCCCTGCTCGGACCAAGGACAATGTGGTGTGGAGTGTTCACAGTGCCGTGGCATGCCGTGGCCATCTGTGGATGCCATCGGGGTACGGTTTTGCCCTTGATATTTAACAAAACATGAAGATTTCACCTCCTAAGATGGGGAGATAGTGAGTATATACCCTCTGGTAATTTAACATAGCTATTGAAAATGGTGATTTATAGTGGATTTTACCATTAAAAATAGTGATTTTCCATAGTTATGTTAGTTTACCAGAGGGTATCCGATGATGATCTGCTTGGTGGTTTGACAGTCTGACATATGTTTTAAGTTAACGTAGAAACGGGATGATGATTCCCAGAATGACCACATCATTTTAGATCAACTTTTCAAGAGTGTGGCGAAAAACAGCCAACCAGTTACCCTCTGGTAATTTAACATAGCTATGGAAAATCACCATTTTAATGGGAAAATCCACTATAAATGGCCATTTTCAATAGCTATGTTAGTTTACCAGAGGGTATCCATATGATGTTGTCATTGGACTACAGGCAGCACAAACCTTCCTGGCAATATTTTTTTTTGGGACGTGAACGAAAGGGTGCTGCCGTTTGAGCCATTCACACATGTTATTGATGTATATTGATGTATATGTATGCTGATGTCACTTTACTTTTCCAGTTATATTTACTCAATCAGTTATCTAGATCAATTATTCGAATGATGATGAACAAATGATGCAAAAAAATATGGGATGTGTAGTGAGGAATCTAGGATCAGATGCTGGTGGGGTGGTAAACCAGCTAATTGTGGATCACTTCGTTGTAGGTCCCGTCTTGTGAACCGCATCCACTACTGATTCCTGATGGATTAAACACATAGGCTACGAAAAGCCACTCTTATTGGCCACGGATGGCTACAGTAATTCAATCATCACTGTCGGTTGAAGACTTTTGTACCTTTATTATCCTTTACTACTGTTGCCTAAAATCCCTACTGCCGAAAACCCCCGTACCGCTGCCCTGAACTGGTGCTACAATCTGAGGACTAAGTGGTTTCCCGGGTGCTAATTTAGCCTCAGCGTTTGGTAAATCACCATAGAGTTTGTTGTTAGGACATCGGTAATGTTCCGCATTTTTTGGACTGTTGCCATAGAAATTGTCACTTTTTGCTGGGTAATTCATATACCATAGAATTCAGCCACTATCTCAACTGAACGCTATCTGAAGGGGGCCCCATCCTGTATTGATTTTGTCGGGAGATCAGCATTTTTGACGCGTAGATCTTCGAGAAATTTGGGTATCCCAGGCTTCATCAGCAGGTCTGAAAATGGAGTATTCCATAAAATCCCCAAATCCCATAAGTCTATCATAGTCTATCATCATTTTCCCTGTTCATTTAGGCGATTTTTTATGATTTTTTGAGGAAATCGCCAGCATTTCCAGGCACAGCATGGCACACCCACATCCTCCCTACCAGGTGACCTTCGCTGTTCATTTGTACATCGATGCCAGCAGCAAAGTCAGCGCCAAGCCAACTCCCGAAGCCAGCAGCTGGACCGAGCAACCGGGGGATTTTCCACGGTTTTTTTTGTGCTGAAAATGGGATGACATGATGGGATATCCTCTGGTAAACGTTTACATATCTATGGAAAATCACCATTTTCAATGGGAAAATCCACTATAAATGGGCCATTTTCAATAGCTATGTTAAATTACCAGAGGGTATTGGGGGTATAGTATCACGGGACAGTCTGTGGGATAATCTGGATCAATCTCATCGCGACCTAAAACGTCGCGACGTCAGTGAAATATGTGAAATCATGGTTAGGATTGGGGGGAATTATCCAAAAGTGTAACTTTTCAAGTTGGTGAATTATTTCAGAAGATCATAAATAGTTAATTCATCCAAAATTTTCACTGGTTGGCGATGGTTGGGTGGTTTGAAATCAAGATTTTTCATGTTCCATCCCTACGTGGCTTTCGTATAAACAGTATGACAATGTATGACATGGTTTGGTTCAGCGAATCGAAAGTGGTGGAATCTGTGACTGACAATGACTTCCTGGTGCGTTTTACGTAGGGAATGGATGGGTTGCTGGGGGTTGCTGGGATTATTATTGATAGTGACTATGGATCATTCCCGAAACTTCCCTGCGAACTAAGCACCAGTAAGATGATGCAGGGATGAAACAAGCAAAACCGCGACTTTCATTCCACAGACATGGGGATTGTATCTTGCAATGCGCAGTGTTCAAAACCTGTGCAGGCTGATGATTATCTGAGGTTGTACTACTGACTAGCAGCTAGCACAAGGTTGGGGACGATTGTAGTTATAGTTAAGCTGGACACCTCGATCTTAATCAGCCAGTGTAATTTTTTTTATGTTGGCATAATCTCCCGTCGTATAGCCATAAAAAAATATGCCCAGCATATCCCAGTGACATCCCAAAGATGCCCTGGAATTCCCGCAACTCCAATCCCCCAAACATGAAGAGCACTCCCTAAATTTGAATGGTCCCACATATGTAGGAAATCCATGGAAATCCCTTGCTAAACCAATCTAAACCAATCGGTTTCTGTTTGGGGGGTGTTTAGTTATTTTCGCGGGACGGGATTATGGCTGTTTCACAGTGTTTAAGCCCCTTGAAATTTGACCTGCAACCTCGGGCACCTAGAAGCCTAGATAACTGGCTTTGTCTTGGGAGGTTCAATCCGATCTAAAACCAGGGGCCCCAAATGACCCCCCAAAGGGGCCCCTTTATGGGGCATGGGACGCAGACATCATTGGTCCATAATATATATATATATATGATATATATGATACATATGATATATATATATATGATATATATATATATATGATATATATGATACATATGATATATATATGATATATATATGATATATATGATATATATGATATATATGATATATATGATATATATGATATATATGATATATATGATATATATGATATATATGATATATT
>Ga0126342_10010635_pt1 | contig 16469 bp, 15 predicted proteins | sample Cyp1metagenome_FD_92528 | JGI IMG/M metagenome (GOLD analysis project Ga0126342, IMG submission 92528) | Coral microbial communities from Lord Howe Island, Old Settlement Bay, Australia - Cyphastrea 1 metagenome | ecosystem: Host-associated > Invertebrates > Cnidaria > Coral ... | reverse complement strand
TCTCCACCTTTGCAGTTAAAAAGAGAGGAGCGCTGTGCTGCTGATGTTTTCCACTTGATGCAGTTGCTTGTACAAACTTGTTTAACCGTACGCGTAGCGTTTTAGGTTTTAAAATGGAACAAGTATGAAATGTATGAAATGTATGAAATGTATGAAATGCAATGTATGTAATGCATGTAATGTAGCGTGTTTTCATGTAATAAAATGTAATGTGATGTGATGTAATGTAGTGTACTGCAATGTAATGTCATGTAATGTAATGTGATGTGATGTAATGTAATGTATTGTGCTGTAATGTAATGTAAGGTAATGTAGTGTATTGTAATGTAATGTAATGTAATGTAATGTAATATTATATATGTGGATATAGTTTGGTTAGGTCCCCGGTGCAATATTGCAGAGATGTTGCGCACGTTTCAAATATGCCTGGCAATTTTCAAGGATTTTGTTTTTGTTTCACAAGAACAGAAAAGAGTTGAGATCAGTTGAGAAAGAGTTGAGGAAACCCAAAAACAAATTCATTGAGAATTGCGGAGAAGAACCGAGAAAAATTGAAAAATAGGTAAACATTGGAAAACATTGAGAAAAATTGAGGAAAACAACGAGAAACTGAGATGAATTGAGAAGAACATGAGAAGAACGGTTTGGACCAGCTGCGAAGAGCTGAGAAGAGCTGAAAAGAGGAGAGAAGAGATGAGAAACGATGAACATAACTGAGAAAAACCTTTCAAATAGAAACAAAAAATGTTAAAAAACAAAGTGACAAACGCAACGGGTTGATTGACACTTTATAAACACTAAGGCACTAAGGGTTTCAAATTTTTGACATTCCCGCCCCCGGCTTGCCTGGGAAGTATTAGTTGGATTTGCAGCTGGAGTGGCTCTTGACCATGCTATATCGTGATCTATGTTCCACAAGGCAAATTCATGCCATATTTTGTGAGTGTTGCCATACGATGCCATTCTATTCTTGAGACATTTTTAAGAGCAACCCCGCGCACGTCACCTATGTGTTTCTTGATTTTTGATGCATGAAATCAATATGTGAAACGTTTTATCGGATGGAACCTTGAGTGTGCACCCTTTGCTGAATGCTTCGTGCACTCCGTACATGTTCGAAAAAATATCACACTGTGTACGAAAGCCGAACGCACCTGCCGCACGCATTTTCGATCAACATTATCATTTGACATGCGATTTGGCATTTATTGCATACATTTTTGCAACAACCATGTTGATGTTTCATGACTGTTGGTACACTGTGGTTGCGTGACGGATATGACAAACAAAACACAATGTTTTCCAGGCTGCAGTAAGGGTTGAACAAACTTGTACCATTCCAACAACGGTCGGAAATATGGGTCCAAACCACTGACTCAAGACGTTGAACGGCATTGCAATGAAGTGATTGCAGGTTGATTAGATCTTCCAAATGGTATTTTTGAGACACGCAATTTTTGAGTTCCGAGGACAATTTATGATGATAAAACATTGAAATGTGCACAGTGAGGCCCTTAAAACCAGGATGATATGTTCTGACACGTTTGGGTGACGTGAAAATAAAGGTAAACATTTAGTCTTGATTTTGCCACAAATTTAAATATGATTGTGTGACATTATGGTGTTAAATGGAAGCTGGCTCAAACCTGCAATGGTGTTTTGACACTGGCTTCGGGGGATCCGGAAGCTTCAATCCAAGGCTTCCACCAAATTAGGGATCGGGACTGCAATTTTGCAGTTCTTCCGGTTGATTCAAATTGTTAAATGCTTCTGTGAAAAAAAAACATTTGTTTGGAAGGCCTGGTCATGCTGTTCTTCTCCTTCTTTCGGACGTTGGTTGACAGAAATGTGCAGGTGTCGCGGCAGCAATTCATTTGCAATCACCTTGAAAACACTTGAATATTTTTGTGGACAATCCTTGAAACCCAGTGGACTTAGGTCACAGTTGAGCTGAAAAATGATTTGTGCATCACAGGTTGGATTGCGATCGCATTTGGCATTATGCAGCTGCATTGAGCGTTTCCGGAGCTGTTTATGTTGAAATTGAACATTATTGAATCCTGATTAGAGACCTATTGCCATCGAATCTCATGCATTCTATTGCATGTTTGCAAAGGCACTTTGCAATCTGCAGATCAGTTTCTGAACTTGAAACTTGCAAACGCGCTGCCCTTATCCCATGGAAACACTTCCAGACCTGACACCAATTATAATTCAACACTTACCATTGTGAAGTGAGGTCAGTGTGAATGATCCAGACCGATATCCTCACTTGCTTTCAGTGAAGAACTGCTTTATCCGAGGCATTTCATTTCATTTGTGTTATTTCAGATGTCATTTGTTTGCACAATGACTTTATGAATTTTGCATGAAATGAATTTCATTTGCTGTGTGGAGGATCCGTGGTACGATATGTCCATTTGCCGGCGCATGAGGCAAATTTTTCCTTGATTAAGTGTTTGGATTTTCCACTGAGTCAGGTGATTATGTAGTTTTGCCAAAACGGACCAGGACAAGGAGGTATTACAGTTATTACAGCCAGACTTTGCCAGGTGGACACAGAATCATTGCAGGATAGCTGTCGCCGAGAAGCGAAGCAGGTGCTCAACTCAAACAGGCTGAAAGACACAGTTCAAATATGTTCAAATGGTTGTGCCCGCGTTGTGTCGGCATTTTTTCGAACAACAAATCATCATATTCTTAGTTTTTTCTTTGTATTCGCTTTTGCGCTCAATCGATACTCAGGTTAAATGATGGGCGTTCTCTGCGGAGTGGGATGCTCCGCAACAAAGCTGGAGCGCCAAAAGAACACAGATCTTGTCGAACTTGTCCGAAAGCAGACCTTGTATCGTTTTCTTTTTTGCCAGCAGGCTCGTGACATGGCACAACCTGTCGCAAATAGTGGTTTCATGTTGGTTGGACATCAGTGGGAATGTAAGTGCACACACTCTGACTAATTGGGTGCTTCTAAGCTTTGAGTGCTCAATCAGACTGCACACAAAAACAAGATGAGGATGAATTGAAACCACCGATATACTGTAGGTGTTTTTGTGTTTTTGGCCTTGATTTCTGCGCAAACAACGAATGAAGAAGCGTAGCTCATACGGAAGCACCAACATGTTTGTTTTGGGTTTTGCTCAGCAATAAGGTGACCAGTACACATCCGAAAATCCAGCTCCAATACACAGCGGAAAAATCCAGCTGAAGAGTTGCAACGATGTTTCTGCAATGGATGCCTTGCCACCGGGGGCTTTGCCGAGCTGGATTCAGGTTTGCTTTGGGTCTGGCAATGTGCCCACTCAGGTATATATATAGATATTATAGAGGGTATAGACGGTATAGAGTGTATCGGTGTGAAAACCGGACCAAGTCTTTGATTGTCCAGGAAGCCTCGGTTAGACCTGATGAAAATGTCCCTGTTGCAGTGGCTATGAGTTGCGTTTCGGAGCAAACAATTCATAGTTTCCTGTTTGTTTGGTAGCAGTGTAGCAATTTTCTTTCACCGAGTAGGTCGGCGGGAAATGCCGTTGGTGGTCTGAGTCGCAGCAGACGCAGGGCCCTTGCTTCACTGTGTTACTGTTACTCCTTGTTTGAATTTGTTTCACTTCAAGACATATTGCTTGGAAGAGTCTGGTTCAGCGTTTCCAGAGCTGCTGAGGCATCACCCTGTTGTCGTGACAGCTATAGATGAAGTCAAGAGGCAGATTTGAATGCAAGGGTGATGTGCTGCTCTGAAGGAATTGCAGGAGGGACGACTCTTCCTTCTCTATGCTCTGCTTATTTCGTCAACTACTTGATTAGGCCCAATATGTAAAAAAATATATTTGGAAATGCAAGTAACATGACACAGGCGTGTTGTGGTGCACTTCGTCGCCAACCATTCTGCTGCTTGGCTTGAACAGCCACCGCAATCCCTCAAAGTCAAAAGGTGACTCTGCAGATCTTTGCAGAGGAGTTTGGGTGGGAGTCAATAGGAGTTTCAATGGGTGCCTGCGTGCTCAAGGTGTGGAAAGAAGTGCCTTTCTCTCAGATTGGACGTGGTCCTTTGCGCCCACCCGGCCCAGAAGCACTGGACAGTGGAAAGCCAAAACGAGTGCTGAGTGTGAATGAGGCTGGGGCTGTGTTTCGGTTACGGTTAAGTCCGGTTAAGGGTAGTTTTTATATGTTTTCATTGTATATTTGTTCTGACTAGTCCCTGTGAATTGTCTCGCTGTTGTTTTGGCTGTGATTTGTTGAGAGGGAGTTTGCCAGGAAGAAGCGAGAGTAGATGGCAGAGCTACACCCCCTTGGTATGAACAGCTCAATAAGGCTGAGACTCGCCAAGAGGCTCGCAATACTGCAGCGTTTGGTACAGATCTCCTGGATTTGGCATGGTCCGGACATGTTCCTTTTGACTTTCTTGTTGTACGGAGCTCTTGCATCATGAGACCTAAGGAATGTTGCTAAGTGACTTTGCAGAGTGACACTGCATACCGGGCATACCGCTGCATAACGCTGCAAGGATTCTGACAATGATTCAACTCTTTCCACACCGCTCTTGTTACAAACCCCACAGGCTGTGCAGGAGGTCAAAAGAAAAGAAGAAAGTCATGTAGCGACACAGGCCGCCAAAAGAACAGTTTCGACCGAAACCTTTCGTTATTTTGCTTTGTGTTTTCGATCAGGAGAGAAGGAGATATTTATGGCAGCAAGAGCAGCAAAGAAAGGCGGAGGAGGAAAGCACAACGGTTCTAAGGTCAAGATCATTCAAATTTCAAACTAAACTCGGCAGAAGGAAAACAAAGGGAAAGCCGCAACGAATTCCAAATCTCAAAGCACCCTCGACCAAGCAGTGTTTGCAGTTGCAAGCATGGGTGGCAGGAGCACAGACGCCGTGAGGAGGAACGTCATGCTCGTGAAGCTGCTGCAGAATATGAAAGGTGGAAGAGTTTGGCGAAAGAGAGAACACAATCGAGAACACAATAGAGAACAGTACAGAAAATTAAAAGATATTCAATAAAAGCGTTTGATAAAGTTTGATAGTCGTGAGCTTTCGCTCCGCACTGTCTCTGATTTTATTGTTTTGCTCGGAGTTGAAGTCAATATTCTCGACTTTGTTTGAATCAGGCTTCGTATCTTGGAGAAGTTGAAGAAGGAACGGGAGGTGACCTAGACAGCATTCAAAAACTTGGAGAACATCATGCAGTTGTCAGTCATTTCCATGCTTCTTGAGCCTCCCTCTCCACTCTGACCAGTTGGAACCTTCTAAGGAGGAGCAGCTGCGACAGTTTGAAGTTCTTCTAATGAGCAAAGAGGATGAAGTGGGGGCCCACACAGATTCCAAACGTGCTTTGTAGTTTTGCACAGTTTTGCACTACCCTCAATCTTGGTCTTGAAATGTCTTGAAGAAGGTGTCTTCCAAAGCCAATGCTCTTTGGAGACAACGAGAAGATGTTGCTCGAAGGCTATCTTCTGCTTCTTTCTATAGACACAGCATGAAACAGTCTGACAGAGTATGAGACAGTATGGCTGAATATGGCTCAGTATGTGTCAGTATGACACTGAGATTTTGTGCCTTGATGTGCCTTGATGTGGCTTGATGTGGCTTTAACTGCCTTATCTTTTTGTAAATCTTGTCTTTCTAAGTCTTTCATTTCTAGGCAAAAAGAAGAGGAAGAGCGACAGCGCTTTGAAGAGGTCGGCAGAAAGATCGCCTGCAGAGCCTGAAACTCGCACCGCTCAAACTGACGCTGCATTTGACTCGACCAGGAACATCTCTTATTAGCTCAAAAGTTGGAAGAGGCACAGCTCGGAGCAGCTAACAGCATGCAATTAGCATGTAACCGCTCCAAAGTCCCTTCGTCGATTCGACTCTGGTTGACAAAGATTGCTTTAGACTGCGTTTTCTTCGTCTTCACCTTCAACTTGCAACCTGGATAGGAGAGGGCTTCGAGACCACGAATTGCCTTTGGCGTGAAGACAAGACAAGATCCGGTCAAGGCGTGAACGCTGCAGCATACATAATTGAAATATAATTGAAATTAATTGACGTGCATGTGAGTCAGATCGAAGTATAGTATGGCCGCGGCTCAAAATGTAAGGCCCTTCACCCTGGACCAAGAGGCGATCCGCCCCGATCCATCTACTCTAAGGGAATATGATCTATACGATCCATACCCATGGATGACAAGTTGTACTTATATCAGGCCACTAGTATACAGTATACCTTCTCAGTAGGTCCATACCCATATGCTTGAACAGGCTTCCAGTCCAGCCATCAAGGTTCGGCTGGGGTGAACTCGAGACCGAATACTATGATGAAACTCCAACTTGTCCAGGACATGAGTGAGATTGGCATAGATTGGCATAGATAGGTGTTATTTAAGCAATACCTGACAACTGCCTCCTTGTGGCAAGGTTCCGATGATTACCGAAGCCCCAGGGCACCCAGGAGTGGTGCAGGGCGAGGCAGCTCAACTCTGTAGTCGATTCAAAGTGAAATCGTTCTTACGGCAACGTTACTAAATGAACGTATGTTTACTGATCACAGTGATGTCATTAAATTCCTGATTCTCATAGGATGATCTAAATTTTTGGTAACTTGAACTCAGAAATAGCTGTTCGTGCCGTCTCTTTATTATTTTTCATTCAAATGTACAGTAAACCCATGGTTACAAATCAACACAGTTGGCAGCACTGCTGGAACGTATCTTCTGTGATCTCCTATGTGTCTTCTGTCAGTTGTCTTCCCTGGATGTCCTGCAGCCTCGATCTCTTGAAGAACTGCCTGAAATGCAGAGCTCCCAGCTTCATAGCTCCTCTGGAATTTGCACTTGTTCCAGCTCTTCATCTGCATCAACACTTCAATCTTCTTCTTGTTCATCGCTGCGAGCTCTCCACGAGGTCAAATAGCTGGGACTCTTGGGATACTTGGAGTGAGCCTGCAAAGCTTCCTGATACTTTTCCGTCAGTTCGACCCATGCAACCACTGGGGCAGTCAGCATCTTAGCATTTTTGTGAGACAAATTATGGACAGCGTAGGATTTGTGGCTTCTCAATTCCACCTACCAGACTTATCATGGCATCCTCTCTGCACTTGACATCTCCAGACATCCTGAATACAAGGCTGAGCGCGCAGCTTCAGCCTGAACAATCCGTCCAACCGGTCAACCCCAGGCACTGCTTGAATTTCAGATCTTTGAGCCCCTTGTTTGCAAGCAGACAATCCGCATAGCAGACAATCTGCATATCTTTATCTTTTTTGCACATCGAACTACAACATTGTAACATGCTTCACTGAAAATTTTGTTTGTTTACATTGGGACCTTGTCCTAGAAGTGTATGGCTGTCCACTGTCCACCTCTTTGGGTACCAAGAAGATTGGTACGTATTCCAGATACGAGCAGCCAGAACCTCAGTGCAATGTCGGAGAGTCTGTGGATTTGGCCTGCAATGTTCGCTGATCTTCAGGTGTACCAGCAACACAACCCGGAAAAGTTAGCTGATGTCAGGCACCCAAGATTCTTGTAGCTTAAAAGAGGTTGATCATTGTGATTGAAGAGCAGCTGTATAATTTGGTGTAACAGAGCTTTCCAGACCTTGGCCAGAGCTGCTTGAAAGTACCAAAGTTGCTTTCCTTTGGATGCGTTTGAGCTATTTGAGTTTTGGAGTGGTTCGTGGATGTGCCAGGGGCTCAACTTTGATTCAACTGAGATTAGGTTCCGCATCTAATGCAAAAATATGCTGGCTGCGAAGACGAGATGTACGATCGCATCTGTGAGAAGCGGTACCCTCAGAGGGCCCCATCAGCTGCTTGCACTCTTGGCAAGTTGAATCTTGGAGAGAACACAGGAACTCGGAGTCGTGGACACCTGAATTGGCATTTTTTGAGCTGAGTCACTTGAGCCTTGCGGTCTGTGCGCAACGGTTTGAGCTAGGTATGGTGTGCAACCAATTCTTCCACCACGAAATCTCGAACCGCTTCCACCACCGCCTCCCTCACAGTCGAAGGAACCGGATCTCAAGGCTGTCAATCGGCCGTCAAGTTTTCTTAATTCAAAGTGACCAGATGTTACCAGTGCCATCCAGTGCCAAGTTTGCTCGCCAAGTGCATCACCTGCTTGGCTTGTTTTGGCTTCCTTTGACTTCTATCACCTTTGATTCTTTAGTTCAGTGGGAACCTTTTCTTTGTGGTGCTGTCATAGATTTGAAGTTTCAATGCTTTGGCATCTGCCTGTGACTGTTGGAAACTGTTGGAAACATCATGAGACTATTCTGAGACTGTGAGGAGTTCTAATGGATAGAAATGGATAGAATGAATTCTGAGTGATGGAAGGCAGTTGGCTTTGCCCGCAAAGCTAGCGCTCCAGCTCCGGTTCGCCGACATGAGGTCGATTCGTAACACATTTTTATGTAGCACATTTTCCATGTTTGACCTATTATTTAGAAAACATGCGAAGGTTGGTCACGAACCACATCCTTGGATAGGTGAACCAAGCCAGTCAAAGCAAAGAGCAGGCTAATGGCTGCAGAGTTAGCATTCTTTGAAGATCTTGAGGTTGCAATCGGGTTGTGCAGACAGCCCAAAACGATTCCAATTTCAGTCATGCAGTGCAAAGTTGCCGCAGGGTGATGCGCCATCGACCTCCGACCTGTTGGCAAGGTGCTATCTTTGCCTGACTCGTGCTGAAATGAAGTCGCTTGATATCACGGTCTATTTTTGTGACAGGTTTCAAAACCTCGTGAGGGATAAGCCTGAAGGCCTGTCAAAAGGTGATCATAAGGCCTGCTTCTGGCTCTCAGATTTTGGCAACATCTTCTCGGTTTCCATTCCTTTGACCTGGACGTACCAGGCTCCACCACCGCAGGCCATGACTGGTCTAGTGAGCATAGCGAAGTCGCCAAGTCATGGCGTCATGGCCAGGACTAAGACTAGGACAAAGCAAACAACAACTTCTGGAACAGTATCTGAATATATCTGAATACCTTTGACTATTCCAGCCAGCTTCCGCAGGTAAGGCGTCAGTCTGCAGACCGGTGGCAATCTTCCAGGCATCTATCTTGCCATGCTGAGATCAACGGCTGAACAATCTGAAGAATAGATAATAGATAGATTCGATAGATGACTTGGGGTTTTGGTTTTGGACGCTTGAGATGACTGATGACATCTCATGAAGTCAGTCATCTGACATCTCATAACATGCCCTTCCACGTGCAGGAGCCCCCGACCTTTCCCTGGAGGCCTCCATGTCACAGATTGCTTGCAAGGTGCAGCCTCTGCAGCGGAAATTGGATCAATCATAGTGTGCCCGGAACACAAATTCAAACTCCAGTTCGAACTCAAACTGTTTATATCTGTTGTTTCAAGTCTTACCTGTGGCCATATACATGCACTCTTCTTGTTCGAACTTGAATGTGAAGTGTCCTCCTTTCGTGCTCTGCTTATCTCCAGCTTTATCGCTGTCCCCCATTTCTTGCTAAATTTTTATGTTTATGAGTCCAGCAACACAGAGAATATAGGGTTTGACCAAAAAAACAACACCAGAGCGAACAAAAAAACAAACTAGAAAACCAAAATCAAGGAAAAAACAAGAAGAACACAAAAAGAAAACAACACGCCAACAAGATAAACAAGAAAAAAACAAAAACGAATAGAAAACTGAGGAAACTGCAGGTTCTGTTCTTGTTTTTTGTTTTTTTTCCTTTTTTTTTGTTTTTGTTTTTTTCTGGTGACTCTTCCTGTTGCGTTGTTTTTTTGGTGATTCGTTTTTTGATTGTTTTTTATTTTATTTTTTATTTCTTGCTAAAATCAACTTTCTCTGTTCTACACGGGGTCATAATTTTATGTACTTGATTTTCAGTGTAGACCAAGGAGATTACAGCACCTTGGTGTTAGGGGGTCCCCTTCAGAATTCTGCATAGGAATATAATGGAATATGGTAAAAGTATGTAAATGTACACAAAACCCACAGGCTGATGAACACGCCCTTGGCATAACAACATGCCTCTTGGTAAAAAAAGAGAAATGTTTTAAGACGTTTTCAAGCGCTTCCCTGCCTTTGCAGAATGTTCACATTCACCAGCATGAATGACATTCGCAACATAAGCTTTCCAGCACTTTGCCCACCGATAGAGCACGAAGACCCACCCTATTGAATTATTGAACCCTTGTGCGGACGTATCTTGCACTCAACCTACTCTTCTATTTTCCTGGAGTTTGCTCTCCTGTCCAACAGTATGGGAGCTTGAAGGCAAAACGGCACTTTTGGACCCAGAGAAATATGAGAACAATAACAATTTGATTCATAGAATCCAAACAATTCCAAACATTACTTTTTGGATTGATATTCTTACTTTTTTTTTTTTAGTCTTTTGATATCTTTCTTCTTTTGCGCAGGAGCTTCACGAGGAAGGTCTCATGACGGTCAACGATCTTCTGGGACAGTTCTTAGTATGCATATTTGGCGGTCATTATTTTCTGGAGCAGCAAAAAGTAATATGTTTGCCGACAAATAACTTTTCCTTTGCTTCAAGAACACTGACATTGGGTAGAAGTTTTTAACATTTTGTCAGCTACACTTCCACTTCTGGAACAAGGTCACATCTCCAATTGGAGCGAGAATGAGGCTACCTACCCCCTCTGGACCGGAGGACAACTGCAAAGATTCTAGAGGCAGCTTGATACAGAGCAAGAAGCTGTGATGTCAGGAGCGATGTCAAGTGATTTTTTCAGCAAGATCTGTCAATTTGGATCTTCCAGATATGTTTGTCAAAGGTCCTCCAATCCCATCCCGGGCTTCGTCGGGGAGGCAAAACTGTTGGCTTGCAGACGTGTATTAGGTTTAGTCGGTTTAGTGTATGACCAAATTCATCCATTTGCAGGTCTGTTTATCCGATTGGACGCGCTCCACAGAGGCGCAGAGTAGAAGCCAGGCAGAATCACAATTTTCAGTTTTTTTTTTCTGTGATGAACTGTGATCGTTGTGGCGAAGTTTGGGTTGTGAAGGAGTTTGAGCCAGCCAGAGAGGGAACGAGATCTTGGGCCCCGACCTCAGAGGAATTGGCAAAACCGCTTGCTTGGAATGAGGGCCGCTGCTGCGCTGCTGGCTGTTGTGTGTAAGGTCAGCTGCTCCGCCAATAGGCATGAGACCTGTGCCAACCCAGCAACCTGACAGGCGATTTGAACGTGCTCTTCGTGTCATTCACCAGTTTCTTGAATTCATTTTTGCTCAAGTAAACAAAGTAAACTGATCTATGGACAGAGATGCAGCAACAGTGGTGAGAGCAGTCAGAGAAGAGAAAGAGTCAGAAGAGAAAGAGACAGTGGAAAGAAGATCAGAAGAAAGAAGATCAATCAAGGCGCGCGAAAAGGTAGAAAAGTCGCGAAACACTGTGTTTTTACAATGTTCTGTGGCTCCGGAGGGTCGAAAAATAGGCTCGATAAAGCGGCGGGTGCGGAGCCATATATGGTCGTATGAGAGATGAAAAATTGCATGCCGCTGTGGCACGAAGCACGTGTGGAAGCGAAAATGTTAAAAGCACCTCAGCTTCGGAGCATTTCTGGAAGTTGACATATTCAAAAAGTACACACCGTTGTGGCGCGAAGCACATTTTGAAGTCAAATGCCAAAAGCACCACATGTCCGGACCACTTTTGGAGCTTGAGATGTTGAAAAAGTGCACTCTGTTGTGGTGCGAAGCGTGTTTCCAAGTCAAAATGCGCAAAGCACACCATGGTCAGAGCACTTTTGGAAGTTGAGATGTTGGAAAAGTGCATGCCGATGTGGCGCGAAGCACGTTTCCAAGTCAAAATGGCAAAAGCACCGCATGCTCTTTTGGAGCTTGATGTCGAAAAAGTGGACTCCGTTGCGCGAAGCGCGCTTCGAAGTCAAAAGTGTTAAAAACTGATGGTCTCGGACGGCTTGTCGGATGCTGTTGTCAGTGGCAGGTGCAATGGGTTTTGCACCTGGTCAAAAGTGAGCTTAACGTGGAGGTTTTGCATTTTGCGTGTCAGTCCTCTTGGTCAGAGATGTTAGGGAGTTCAGGAGGGCGCTGGGTTGCATTTTCGACTATCAGATCTTGAGGGTTTCCAAGATGATTTTGCGTGACAGGTGCAGCACTTCGTGTGACCTGGCTTCACTTTTTCGGCCAGTCGCAGTACTTTAGACAGATGGAGTCCAAAAAACGCAAAGCCATTGGTACGAGGTCGCCAGCTCTGCAGTCAACTATTCATTTCTGAAGGACGTCTCGCAGAATTGCTTCGTTTTTGATGTTGCCAACTTCGAAAATTGAGGAAGTCTCGCAGAATTGCCTCGTTTTGACGTTGTCAAGTTAAAACATTGAGGAAGTCTCGCAAAATTTCTTCTGTTTTTGATGTTGTCAAGATTAAAAATTGAGGAGGTCTCGCAGAATTTGTCCGTTTTGGAGCTGTGAGAATCTGTTTTGGGAGGAAGTCTCGCAGAATTGCTTTGTTTTGGAGCTGTCAGCGCCGACTTCTGAAGGAATTCCCAAATAGAAAGATGGAAAGATGGACAGCTAGATAGCTGGATAGCTAGCTAGATAGCCAGATACATAGATGGATAAACCCATAGATGGACAGATGGGTAGATGGATAGATGGAAAGAAAGAAGCAAAGAAAGAAAGATGGATGGAAAGATGGATGGAATGGATAGATGGATAGATGGATAGAGGAGTAGATGGATAGGTGGACAGATGGATAGACCGATGGATGGATAGATCGGATAGATGGAAAGATGGATAGATGGATGCATGGATAGATGGATTAATAGATGGATCGGTAGATACATGGACAGATAGATAGACAGACTAGATAGATAGATAGATAGATAGAAAGATAGGTAGATAGATACATAGATAGATAGGTAGGTAGGTAGGTAGATAGATAGATAGAAAGATAGATAGATAGATAGGTAGATAGATAGATAGATAGATAGATAAGAAAGATATATAGATAAGATAGATAGATAGATGGATAGATAGAAAGAAAGAAAGAAAGATAGATAGATAGATAGAAAAATACGTAATACACCTACAACTACAACTACAGCTACAACTACGAAAACAACTACAACTGCAACCAACGACAACGACAACGACAACAACAACGACCACTACAATATTTTACGCCACACAACAATACACCATACCACACGACACCACACGACACGACGCTACACTGCAACTACAGCTACAACTGCAACTACACTAATTCACACTACACTACACTACACTAGACTACACTACACTAGACTACACCACCCTAGACCACAGTACACAACACTACAGTACACTACACTGCACTACACTACATTAAACTACACTTTTTACACCACGCCACAACTGCAACTGCAACTACAACTACAACTACATCACACTAATTACATTATTGTGCAACTACAACCCCACTACACTACACTGCACTACATTACACTACACTACACCACACTACACTACACTACACTACACTACACTACACTGCAACTACAATTGTGCTACACCAAACTACATCCAGCAGTTGTGTGTGAGGTGACTGCTGCAACCATTGCAACCAGTCCAAAAAACACAACTCCAACCACCTTTCGGTCCATCAGTGGATTCGCTCTGCCATCCATGCATCACAACAACTCACCTCTCCTACAGTGTCCTATCTTTGAAACTTCCGCCACCGCTTTGTGCGGCACTACTGGTATTGGTTTCCCATCTTTGAAACTAGAACCCGTATTCATAATAAACATAAAAACTGTGACTGTCTGTGTTTAATTCCGACAAATGAATGGGCGGTTGCTTTGCTGGTGCAGGGCAGAGTGCATCGCTGCGCCGAGACGGCGAAGCGCGGCTCCAAGCTCTTTGCAGCAAATGGGATCCGGAGAGATGCTCCCAGGGCAAAGGGAATGTTAGGATGGTTAGGATAGAGATGGATGGAGATGATGCAGGCAGGGTCCTGCCACCAGTAGCCACTTGTATCCAATTCTGGCCCTTTGTCAGACTTTGTCACTCGGCCAAGGTCCCTTGCCAATTGGTGCCCCGTTGCGGGGCAGTGTCGGGAGGTGCTATCGAGATCGTGCAGCACAGGACTCATGAAATTTATAGCAAAATATATTAATATATCATGATACATCATGTAACCAACGGTAACCATGTATCAAAGATCAAACATCGATAGGACTCATAGGACTCGCTTATGGCACCCACGGCCATGACTGAGTTCCAGGAGCTGAGAAGCAGCGGTCCTGGTTCACGAAGCAGGAGCAGAGAAAGAAGGATATTCAACGATATTCAACGGCAGTGTGCCAACTTTTCCAACATCACTCTCATGACTCTCATGTATGTTCTCATTTTTTTTGGAGAAATACGTTTCGGCCGCGCAATCGTAGGAGTCCAAACTACGGACGTTTGAGCCTAAACGAATTATTCGATGAGGGTGCAAGGCAAAGCCGAAAGATTGATGTTGTTGGCGTTGACAGCCTTCTGAAACCAACAATTCAGGCGGAAGTCTTCATACTCTTAAAGCAGATGGAGCATTGAGCTCAGGACCCACAAACAGTGCAAAATGTTCAGTCGGCTTAGCGGCTTAGCTTATTTGATTTATTTGATTTATTTGATTTATTTGATTTATTTGATTCTTTCGATTGCGGTGGACTTCCCACTTGCCCCGCTGAATTTGTACCACACTGGGACATGCTTGGAAAGAGCCTTCTTCCGCGCCAGCTGCAGTTCAAAGGCGGCTTGTGTCAAATGATCCAAAGCGTGTCTTGATTGCCCCTGCAATGCGGTTGTCACTGTAGTCAACTCAAGCAATTTGAGTTTCCACTGAGTGAGGGTCATTTTTGCGGACAACATTTTAAATGTTACCCTGCAGATTGGTGCATTGAGAGATGTTTGTTGAGCAAATGGATCCTGGGATTCTCGAGACCCTTTATGCCTCTGTTCGTACCCATACCAGTGCAACAAATGGGCCAGCACCTGCAATTTGCTTTTCAAGCACTTCCTCAGCGAAATGAAAGCTGGGCCTCAAAAAAGGTCAGTTCAAGTTCAAGTCTGATGTGGGGGTAATTAATGAATGCCACTCTCCCCTCATTTGACTTTCAAAAGACTAGCAGCCAAACGTGTTGCTGGATTCAAACGAACGTTTCGGTCCCGCGTCTAACATGTTTTCGAAGTGAACCTGCCAAGGCTGGGACGAGGTGTGAGCCTTGATCTCATGTTGATCTCATCTTGCTTGCACTATGTTGCACTTGAAGGAGTCTTGGAGTGAACAGATCGATTTGCTCAGGAGTCATGGTCAGTGGCTTCGTTGATGTGAAACCGTTTGTAGATTCCCACGTTCGCTGAAATTCGGAAAAAAATGTTGCAGCTCTGCAAATTGAGCAGAGAAGCATTTGCTTGGGGTTGCTAATCTCATCAGAATGCAAACACTCTTCGAGGTATTGCCAGTTTCCGTGCTCAAAGGCAGCTAGACCATGTCGGGAAGGTTGGAACGCTACGTAGTAGCTCTAGTACTACCATTTGTGTGGTTTGGCCTCAGCGAACCAAACACGTACTGTTTGAACCTAATCAGATGAGTGTAACACTGAGTATAGTGCAAGGACAAAGACTTACAGGCACACACGGCTTGAGGGCCCTTTCGCAAATGGCGCCTGCTTTGGACCCAGCTGAGGAACCTGCATGGGTTGTTTCGAGTTCATTCATGTGTGCAAAGAGTTTGCAAGAAACTTGTATCATCCTAATTTATCCTAATTGACTATAACGCCATCTTGTCGCTGTAGAAGCTGTACTTGAAAGTGCTTGAATTTCTTTTGAGAGCTATATACATGATCCCATTTGTAGCTCTTGATATCTGTCCCAGGAGGGTGATGAAACAGCGGTGCAGAGCTCGATTTTTGATGATGTTAGCACAGTCTGCACAGACAAGGATGAAGTACAACAGTACAAGCCACTGAGGAAAAGACCGAGAAGACAAAGAAGCTACCTGGCAGTCAAAATATTTCCCAGGCCAATGTCACAATGCGATGCTGAGCGAAAGATGGAGATTCCTTCTTGTGGTGTATGCATGCAGCCTTTGCTGGATGCGCTCTTGTCGTTCTGTCCTTCGTCGTGTTTGCTGTTCTGGTGTGAGCCTTCTTGTCCGGCCAAGGAGCTTCTCAAATCCAACAGTGCTCAAGGCTGCTTTGGACATAGTGCTGCTTGGATGCAACCCTCCCCTCGTATTTATTTCGGAAAATCAATTCCCACTGACTACGACACGACATGGGGAGATCTCTGCTTTTATCCCCTGCTTGCCTCGACGTGAAGAATAATTCCCGAGAGCGTCTGAGCGCAGGGTTCTTCCAATAGTGGGGGTCTGTATCTCATCTTCTCATCTTCACATCTTCTCATCTTCACATCTTCTCATCTTCACACCTTCTCATCTTCACATCTTCTCATCTTCACATCTTCTCATCTTCACATCTTCTCATCTTCACATCTTCTCAT
>Ga0126342_10010634_pt1 | contig 16469 bp, 16 predicted proteins | sample Cyp1metagenome_FD_92528 | JGI IMG/M metagenome (GOLD analysis project Ga0126342, IMG submission 92528) | Coral microbial communities from Lord Howe Island, Old Settlement Bay, Australia - Cyphastrea 1 metagenome | ecosystem: Host-associated > Invertebrates > Cnidaria > Coral ... | reverse complement strand
TTACCAACCGCTGTAGCAAACATGTTTTGTAAATCCATCTTCTCAATCCAAACCTGTGGTCCACTGATGAGGTGGTGAAATCATTTGAGCTCCTCTTTGATGGGATCCAGTGCAATGGGAACACACATCGCTTCTGCTTGACGGAAATTCGGGGCGATTGGAAGTTCCAAAAGGACTGGCTGGGTGTGGCCTAGTTTTGGGGCTGAAAAAAAATATCCGCTTATTGTTGAAACTGTGTTGAACTTGGGATCTATTGCCAACCCTGCAGGAATGGCTTAACCTCAAAAAATTTTTCCAATGCAAACTCATATGTCATGAGTGCAAAGCTGACAAAGAGACCTACATGCGACGAACCTTACAGGCTGAAAGGTATTCGATTGATGAATTCTGAGGTCATTGCATCAAACCAGGAAATATTTGTTTCCTGGCCTGAACTTTATTTTGTTTTCATCAGGGTCAATGAAGCCTTTATCTGTTTATATCTCCACTTCAAAAGTTATACGTACTAATTAGGGACATGTTTCCCTCTGGACAAATTGCCCACTAGGTCCTTTGCTGCAGATTCCCTATTTCCGGATGAGTATGATCAAATGGTGTGCAATGCATGTGATTCATCTTGGATGTGATTTATGGCTGGTTGGCAATGCCCTCAAAACCCTGCTACTTGATACGACTGTCTTTGGGGATGGCTGTGATGATGAACGTCTCCTCAACGCTTGGTATGAGTTTAAGCAGTGGGCTCGGCAAAACAAGTGGCAGCCACTTGGGTTTACAAATTTGTCGGTTATGTACCACCAGTTGCTTTTTAAATTTGTTAGACCCATGGATTCAATTGGATATTCTTGAGCTTAACCAATTATGCTCAATTAAGCATTTCCCCCATTATTTATACCCAGCAATAGTTCTAACCGGCAATTATGCTTAAGTATTTCCCCCACTATATATACCATTTTATACCCAGTAATAGTTCTCATATATATATTAACTTGGGTCTATGTAATAGTGGGAATTACCAAAGGGACTTATGTCAGAATCCAGGCACTCCATGGGAAAGTTCGCAACAAAGACCATTACAAGCCTGGAACGCTGCTGGAATGCAATGTATTTTCTGTATTTGCCCTAATTATATCTGGGTCTAGGTATGCAATCTCCCACAAAAAAAAATGTCCATCGCCCATCAATGACTATGTCAGGCAAGAGTTTGTGTGGCATGGATGGCAGCTTTCTTGGAGGATCTTTGCCGGGATCTGCAATACCAAAGTCTCTCTGTGATGAGGGATTGTTTGTGCCTTGGCTTACAGGTATGGGCTGGTACTGGTGGTTATCATATACTAGTACTACTTTTATCCATATTTATATCATCACAATGAGGGTCCACAGTAAGGAAAATGGGGAAAATACCCAAGAGCAAACACACAAACTCGTAGTCCCTGTCTCTTGAACGCCTTCTCCGGTTCATCCTCCATGGGCAATCGAAAAGGTTCCACAAGTGGTAAGAGCCCTGTTTAATTCGCTCTGAGCCATGTCTTGTCGAACGACAATGACCCACTGGTGGCCTGAAAGTCTTCCAACGCCAGTCAAGGGGCAAGGACGGACCATGACCCACTTGTGTTCGCCTTGCGCACCAGACATTGGAGCCGTGACTTTTCGAGAGTCCAGGCCACTAGCCATTGACACAGCTTCGTGGTAGTCTGCACGAGGGGCATCTTGTAACCTCCTCATGCCCATTGCCCCCAAGGGAAGAAGTTGGGATCGATGCGATTGCCATCATGGGGCCTCCAATAGCACCCACAGTTTGGCTGTCATCTTGTTAGCCAATCAGCTGATGCGATGTTGAATGATGAATCCAGCTAGACCCTCCTCTGAACCCTGGGGCCCCGTTCCAGATCTTTGGTTACTCCTGGTTGGAAGCGCTCGAAGTAAGGTGCTACATGGCTGCTTTCCATCAGACCTCAGAGAACAGTGGTCGCTACTTGACAGTGGAGACGGCCAAGCTCTTACAGGACCAATCGGTGGCTTGGTGAAGTATGTGACAAAACCAGGTTGGTGCCCACAATTTCAACATATAGTACTGTTGAGGTTTGTGGCAATCAAAACCAACATCCTAGAATGCCTTATTGTGGCTGCAGGGCCCAGTCTATTTTCAGCTATTACGTCCAACAGCCCTTAGGATGGATGCATCAGTACATACATCAACTTGGCAGTGAAAGCTCTGGAAGATGGCCGTGTGATGTGGCCAGCTCGCCCAAAGTGGCATGCTTCTAGACTATACTTATTAATTTGTTGATTTTAGTATCCCTTCATTTCCCTTTTCTACCATGTTCAACAATTTCTTTCACTGCAATTTTTATTTGGTATCTTTATTGAGCTAAGGGCCTTCAGGAAATGGTCCGACAGCAGTCGATTGACAGTGCCTAAGAGATTCATATGCATTTTCCTTTTTCAAAAAAAAAAGCACCTGCAATTGAAATAGTTGGGTGCCTAATGTTTATGTACCTCCATCTCCCTAGCCTGCCTAAGGACTCAATTGCAGGAAATTCCACTCTTTTCACACAGAAGATTTTATTGGCCGTATCAAACAATGCTGCGCTGCATCGAAGCCCCAGAGTATGGAGATGATGGCAATCATTCGATGGTACACTGGGTTGCCTATATGCACATAAGGGCAAATGGATTGAAGTGCACCTGGGGGAATTATTTACGACTTGTTTTCCTGAAAAACAGTGTCCTATCTAGCCTCATAACGGGTTGCCCCTATCTCAGCAACTGGACAGCTTGCTTTTACCAATCCAAGGCTGACCAACAAGGGCGATACGTCTTTCTTCGATAGCTGAGACCCAAGCGAGCCACAAGGGGAGTGGAAAATGGGGGCTGCCACAATGCGCTTGATGAAGTCATTGGCAGAGCGGTTGGTTGGGATGATAATGGGTCAGGATGGATCAAAATAACTATCTGGATGGTCAACTTGGGGTATTTTAGTGTGATTATCTCAAAATCATGCATTTTGTAAAATCAATGATTTTCCAACTTGTTCTGAGAATGGACTTGGGTACAAACTTTGTCCTACAATGGTCTTACAGCCCAATCACTGTCTAAGAACGTACTTAGGATCTATAGGGCATATATATATATAACTTTGTGCCATCAAAACCGCACCATGTCCGCTGGATCGTTGAGGACTGGTGGCTGCGGGCTTTCTGATCTACGTGGGGACCTTCTTCCTGGTATTTTGGCCGAGCCCAATTTGATGCTCAATGCAGAAAAGATGGGGGTACTCCAAAATGGATGGTTCATGAGGGACTATCCTATTAAAATGGATGATTTACGGGTACCCTCATTTTAGGAAACCTTCATATATCCAAATAGGGGCCATTTACATTTGGGGTGAACGCGCCAACAACGGGGTTACAAAAGTATCCCCAAATCCCCCATGATAACGGTTTGTCATGGTGTATAGAGGGCCCCCCAAAAAGAACAGAACCACTCAGAAGCAGTCATCACTCGGGGCGTCTTTGGAGGGTTTGTTGAATCCCTTTGACATTGCATGATATGATAGTATATGATAGTTGAAGCCCAAGCAAATCCCATAATTGTGCTTCGTTTTGCACGTCGTTACACAATGAATTTTGAATGTTGCGGTTCCCATTTAACTTTGTTTGTAGGGTTTCGAACATCACCCGAGCTTGCAGTTGAATTGATTGCACCATCCTTCCGGCATGTCTGCAAGTTAATCTGCATAAAGAGTATAGCTGGAAGTATTCAGAGGGAAAGACATGGCTTTCAATTTTATGCAATTTTGATATCAGCCATGCGGAACAGCCGATATTGTCCATACAACCATCATACAGCAGGATGAAAAGATATACTTCCTGGATGGCAGCAGTTTGTTTCAGCCCAACACTCCTCACTCTGAAAAAAGAGGTTTATACCGTAAATGTGACGGAGCTCATTTTGAACGCGGTGGCCTTGGGTCACTTGGTGCTTGAAAATGGGATGGAGATGGATTTGGAGGCTTCCGAAGTCATAGGGGTACCCTCAAATCATGCAAGTCATGGATGACCATGATTTAGTATTGAAACCTATGGGACTTGCCCATTCAAAGAACGCCCCCCATCTGGATGGTTGTTTTACGGAACAATTGTGCTGCAGCACTTGTTGTGAGTTTCATTTGATGAAGACTTTCACAACACACGTTGCTTTCAGCACTACTAGAAGTACTTCTAGTACAGTTGCCACTCGTAGGAATACCATAAAAGATTCAGGTACACTATTCGCCAGTTCTGGGCATTGGGAATTTGCCCAGATGCGGACGGGATGTTCCTTGCACCTTTGGTGGGTGATGACTCTTCCTGGCAAATCTGATTGACCCATTTGTTTTTGTTGGTAAACAACAGCTTCACCCAATCTATTATGGGGAAATACGGGGAAAGACCCCGGCATATTGCAACGTCTAACTCTGCTGCAATTGTGTAGCAGCGCTACTTACCAAACGTTATGAAGTGAAACGATCATCTTGAAGGACACCTTTACTGGCAAAGGTTGTTGCAACGGGCTTCTAAAATATCAGTTACGCTGCATTCTTGGTTGGCAGCGTTCTATCCAACTGACAAGCACAAAATTCTCAGGTTCTGCAGACAGCTGACCAGTCTGATACAATCTATATTGAAATCCAGTAAAAGGTGAAGCTTGTCCTGTGCCAAGTCCAAGGTATCATCTTGGATATTGATGCACCTTGGCATCATGCACACTACTGGCTGGGCACAGGTCTATCTTCATGTGCAATTCGTTTGGCCGTTATATAGTAATATAACTGTTATATATATATATTGATTACAAAAGTGATCCTATGGAAACAAGACTAAGACAAGATGAGTAGTGGCATGTGTGACCAGATTCTGAGTCTGATGGAAAAAATGTCAAGGTATGTAATGCACCGTGGATGTGTTCGCAGTTTCGTCAAGTCATGGGTTGTTTGTGTTCCAACCATTGAACACTCGTATTAGTTGAGATTTCTTTAGGTGAAACATGCTGTGAAGGGAGTAAAGGAGCTAATGGGTTGTTAAAATGGGACAGACCGGAAGGCAAACCCATTCTTGGGAGACATGTTCCTGGACTTGCCCATGCCCATGTCTTCTTGTGGCTCAATGATTTCTGGAGATTCTAGATTGCTTGAGAAACATTCCCCTTGATCTGCATGGATTGAAGAAGACCATGTTCTTCTTGACCTTTTCTTGTGTGTGGTAGAGTCAAACTATGAATTATGTATAATTATATATATATATGCTTCGACATGGCTCAATCACATCATCCAATTCCAAGGCAGCTAAGAAACATGGGTTTGACTGAAACTGTGGTGTACCCCAACTAGCGATTTTCATGGGGAAATAAAGGTAAACCATGGGTTTTGGGGGTCTTGGATTTTAGGGATGCCCCATTCTCAGACAAACCCAGATATGTATATTCTGTGGTTGCATCCCCAGAATTCCAGAATCCAAGATGTCTACTGTCTAAGCATGTCCTAATCTACTCACTGTTGGTGGATCTGGAAAGTAGGCCCACATTGTCACATGATGGCTGCCTTCACGTGGATCAAAGTGTCTTCCTTTTCAGGAGCTAGATCCTTTGCTGCCCTCACGTTGCGGGCGTCCCAGTTTCAGCACATACTTGGCAAGTTGAGTCTGACTGAGCAAATGTATGCTGGCAACCCACTGGCTGCCTTGAGCTATGCAAGAAGAGGCTTTCTGTTGCAAAAGTGGGCAAAGCGATTTTTGGCAGAGAAATACCCTTATCTATCCATGCTTCAACCGCATTTGGGACAATGCATTAATGGTATGAAGCGGTCCACACACAACGCTGAGTATGATGTGCTGTTTGGAGGAAGGCGAGTCGAATTGAAGAGTGCACAGTTGTGCTTTAATCGCTCTCGTTGGGAAGTCACGTGGAGAGAGGATAAAGCTGCAATTCCCAGGGTGCCGGAACAAATCAGCATTTGACGACGTGTACATCACGCTGCTGACCCCAGGTGTGCTGCATCTCTTCAAGCATGATCTGAGCACGGGTGTTTCAAGAGATGGCCAGCGCACGGAGCAAATGGGCCATATCATTCGATTGTTTGGAAGCTTGAAACAGACTTGCTGGAAAGCTGCCTCCAATCAAATTGTGCGCAGTCTTTGCTTGAAAGGCAGCTGTATGGATATTGGACACTGTCAGATTGGCAATCCGACAATTCAAGAGCTACTTTCAGAAGATAGCGACATTGGTGCTTCATTCTACAGTGAAACTCCGCTGGCCTTTGTGAATGGAGCTGCACGGGGGCTGTTGATGCAGGAGCTTGTATTTGAGGTTGACAAACAGCTGCATAGAAAAAGCACGTTCCTTTTGCCCCAAGGCCGTGAACATTATTTAGGAGACACTGCTCGCCATGGTGGCAACGCAACCTTTGATTGGATCCGTGACAAGACACGAGTTGAAGCAAAGCACGCCAAACTATGCTTCAATGCAAGAAACCAACGATGGCAATGCATCTTCAGAGCTATTAAAGAGGATTTGTTCGATGAACTCCTACTTGCAATTTACAGCCCTTCGGGTATCTTTATTTTTGTGCACAACGCTTCCTTGCGATTGTCTTCCCAAGGCATGCAAACTGAATGTTCAGGAAAGAATCTTTGCCTTGGTGGACCTGCACATGAACTGAGCCCATCACAAGCTTTGGAGACCATTTTCACAAAACTATCCAACCACCAGTGTCAGCATATTGCAACTATTCTTTGGGGCTGAGCAGTTGAAAGTGCCAAAGGCTGCCCAAATTACTTGAGAACCCGACCTGGTTGTCAGACTCGCCTTCGGAGTGAAAAACTGGTCAGAGAAGGATAGGATGCGGAAATGTGCTACATATTTTTACTGTGTTCACGCACAGTTTAGCCAAGCCTGGGCAGCCTAGATCTAGCCTATAGGCGGGCCATGTGTTAACATATTTAGTTGTGTCTGTGTCTTGCAGATTCATAGATTCTACCCCACAGGAAGGAGCTAGAAAATAAGATTATTGGATCCACCTCAACTGCGGGGGGCCTATTCTTGAAGAGCGGCCATCAGCTGGAGATACATTTGCCAAGGTTTTCTCAATGAATGCCACATTAGATCACACATGATCCAGGCTAGCTGAGAAGACCATGAAATCCGATCTCACTCTTTCCCAACAAAAAGTGACACAACATATCCTTCCCCACGTTTTTTCACCTGAAAACAATGCCGTAGGAACCCAATGAAACTTCCTTTTTGGTCCGCCCCTCAACGTTGATCCTCCCAGCCCGAGCTGCCTGAGGATTTGCTCTTCGACGCCTTAGCCACCACACCTGGACGGCACTTGGTGCATCAGTTGGACCCACTGCCCATGCGCCATGGCAGCCTGTGGTGGGGACAGAGGGTTGGGAAGAGTGGGACGTTTAGTTTGTGTACTTGGGGAAATGTGAGAACGGATACGTTGTTTTCCAATAATCATACACAGATGATTCTGATGACATATATGGTTTTGTGATGTTTTGTGTTTTGGTTCTAGTTTCCCTGCGGTTCAGTCCTGGATGATCTTTGTTTGATAACGTGGAGGGGGTTCGAAACCTTTTCAGATTGCTTGCCTTGATTGGATCGACTCCCACATTTACGCCAGATCAGGGTGAATTGTTGCTTGCCAGTTGGGTGAAGTTCTACCTCTTGAGCTGGGCGCAAGACCCGTTTGCTTATTGTCATATCAACCTGGTTCACAGGTGTCCTTTGCATCCAAATGATTCCAAATGTATTTTTTGAGAAATGAGTCAACACTTTTTTCCACCAGTTTGTGGCAGATTTGGCTTTCACAATGGACAGGTCAGTTTAGCAAAGCATCCACCCCACCACTCAGCCAAAACGCCTCGTAAGGCCCGCATTTCCGCGATTCCGTGGTGCAGACGCAAAGTCTAGTACCATGACGTTCTTGATGCTAGGCCGCACTTTCCATGTGCCACTGCTAGTTTTTTGTTGGGGGGTGTGATTGCCATGGAATATTGGAATGTTGGTTGCTGTACGTTTCAGAATATTCCAGTAGAATCCAGGATACCTGGATTGATTTATGATTTTATGAAATTAGTTGAAATAGCCTAGGCTCAACTTGCATTCAGGAGGATTTATATACTCACAACGGGGCATTTGTTGGCAATCCACACAAGATGCAAACGCTTTATATAGTAACTTTAGTCCATTTTAGCATGTTTTCTTACTCACTCAAGGGTTTGTAGTGTTAGTCCCAGTCTAAACATCCGCTGAGTTTGAGGCAAATGTCGCAGAACCACATTATGAATATACATTGAACGTGACCAGTCATTTTGTCCTTATGGCGCTTAATTTGTGATTCGAATGCCATCTCAACTGATTTCATCTCTGCTTTGGCTGGGTTGATAGCAGCTCATCATACAGTGTTTCATTTTTTGACTAAAAGGTTCCACTGACGATACATGTAAATTCGAAATGTGTTGAGTTTAAGTTTAATCCGGCTTTTATCCACATGCGTTTAGCGGCTTTCAGCAACCCTTTTTTCTCCATCCCGATTGTCGGGTGATCCCAGGATTCCAGGGTTGACCCTCTTGATCTACTTCTCCATGGTGCCTTGCACTGGGGACCTTGAAGTTGGTTCATGGGGAAAGATGAATGTGACCAAACTGGAAATGGAAATGCGTGTAATCATCCTTGGGAGAATGAAAATGTGGTATCAGCGAACGGCATGTCTTCAAACGGACATGCGAGCAACCCTTGTTGAGTTGTCAAAGTCTCCCAGCAAGATTGTCTCTTTTTTGAAGCGGAAACGCAACCAACTTCTGACCGGCTTTGCCCCAAGTAGTCTGGTCAGGGTTCCAAAAAAACACATCGAATGGTCAGGGTTCCAAAAAACACGGCCAACATGATAGCCCGGTTTCTAGAGCCACCACAGCCCAAGGATGCTTTTTGCAGGATGATGATATAGCTAGCTAATCAGGCCTCGATTTGATGGATGACCGCGATTTCTGAAAGCCATAACTGGAGGAATATCATATCTCTTCCTCCGAAGATGTTTTTGTTGAAGAGGAGTCTTGGCGGGCCATGACGGTTCTATGATGTGTTCTGTCAAAAACATGTTCGATTTGATCAGAGCATGTTCATTCACTCCACACAGATACTCTTGTTGCCCCTGCGGTGTGAGGTGAGTCCGTTTGTCCAAACTCTCACTGACGTGGATGCTCGGCGTGTTCTCTCAATGTAATGTGGGTAAAACAATGTCATAAACCACCCATGACTGGGAATGGTAACCATACCACCTATAAAAATGGTGATTTGGGTGATGGTTTATGTTTGTTTTTAACCACATTATAGTTCCCATGTTTGATCATTTGATATGGTCCACTTTGTCGATGAGAGGGATATAAGGGTTGTCATCAATTTATATCCCACATCACATCGGTGTTTGCTAAGGTAATGTGGGGTCAACGCCACATTGTTCCAGATCCCGACAAGTTGAGAAATGGTAGGCAGTAGGCAGTGCTTGGGCCTAGTCGCCTAGTCTGGTTGAATCTAGATGTTTGCCGAAAACCAGGCAGACTCGGCTCAAGTCCTTGTACGGGCCCTTCACTTACGACACTGACGTGTCGTGTGCATGGAATGTGGTCAACACTTGTATCCTCTTGAGCCATTTGCACAGATTTTGCTGGGGTAAAGGACTAACTAACTGTCTAACTACCAGAATGTATAATTCATATCAACCTTTGATTCCCTGCATTAGTAGTGACTAGTATACCGCAGTATACCTTGGTGGACTAGGTAGGGCACTAGCCCCCCCAAAAAAGCAATAGATGAGTCAGAGGGAATGAATGACCCCATGATTCTTGCATCTTTGTCATCTAAGGAGAACAGCTTCTGCGGGGGGAACAAGGCAGCAATGGTCGCGGCGCGGAAGATTGTTGGTTCATGTTGGTTCGTTGATGTGTTGAGGTTAGTGTGACCAAAGAAATCTGGGGTTTGTCGTAGGAAGGACTGATAGGTACTCTCTTAGTTGAACAGGGAACTCTCTCAGAACTACAACCCCAACATGCGTATCATTGGGGGCCCTTCCTGTACCAGGCCTTCATTTGGAGTATGGACAAGCGTGTCCTGACTAAAACTGGGCGACGGGTGGAATCTGCGGATGCCACTATGCGGTCCATGTCCGGTAGGTCCAACGTACAAATTCCAAGCCAAAAGCTCTTTGATCCTCGTTTCACCAATAAAGATCATTTTTCCCGCAGCATTTCCGTATTTGTTTGGTACTTTGAGGACCGAATCATACTCCAAGTAAAACACAAACAGAATGTGAACAAAATGAAGCTGTCCCGGTCACAGTCCATGTCACTATCTTCTGTTTTTTCAATTCTGACAAACCTGTTGGGTGTGCATTTGGCTTTCATGTAATAGGATCGTTTTACAGCTCAATAATGATGGGGTTATCCCTATACATCTAACCCACATGGGTCAACATGGATCCTCACAAAATGATTGCCCAATACGATGTTTTATCATGGCTTATCATGTTCATCATCTTATATGTGCATTTACCATGGTTGATCATGGTTTACTTCATGTTTTATCATATAGTTTATAGTTTATAGTTTATACTCATGGTTTGATGTATGTTTTTGGATTATTTATGTCCCCATATATGTCCCATCAAACATCAGCACCACTTCAAGGGTTGCCTTCCATGGCTCCCCCAGCGTTCCGTCGCCAAGGTCAGGTGGTGTTGCTGGCGCCCACGGACGGTGGCGGCTGGGAGAACCAGACAGAGACCATCCAGCGCCTGGGCGGAGCATGGAGAGGAGGGAGGAACTCTTGTGGTGGGCTTAATATGGACTAATAATGACTAATATAGATTAAGAATGTTACACTCTCCCCACATACGCTATGACCCACATACGCTAATATGGGTTAATATGGATTAATAATGTTACATATTATTACGTATGACTTTATGACTTATAACTTATAACAATTTATAACTTATAAATGGGAATAGCCACAAATAGTAGTAGGTTTTCGTATGTGTTCTGTCATGTTCTGTCCATGACTGTGTTTTTTGAAACAGGAAACACCCATGATTGCGGTAGAATTTGGATTTAACTGCGACTAGAAACTCATCAAGCAATGGGATCAAACATGCTAAGTGGGTCTATCACCGGATATTGCGCCGAAATAAGGTTTTTTTCACCAGACATTCGGATGAACTTCAATCAGTGGGATTTGACTAGCTGAACTGGAGACTGTTTAAGCGACAAGAATTATGTGGAGAGGCAGTATGGTCAGAAGTTCACATAAGGTTGTGCCCCCCCCGTTGTTAGCTATAAACCCCTATCAACTTCCATCAACTATAGCTATATATCTACCATAAAGCCGACAGTTAACCTGCTCAATTATAAACTAACATAGCTAACTATGGAGCGCCACTTTGTATGGTTTTGTCCAAGGAGAGGGCTGCATGCAGTTGTCTCAGTTTGTGCTCAAGCCCTCCCATTCAGAATCACAGCACTACCATGAAAGAAGTGCTCTCGATCCTGAAGTCATCCCGCATTTACGGTAATGAATCACTGGCAGTCAGCCTCAGCAAACGCATTTAGTTGTTTCAACTAATTTGTTAATCCATATAAATCAATATAAATCCATATAAATCAAACATGTATTTTTGGTGTCCATTCCCGGTAATGATGATCCCCAATTGACTTGGTAACCGGCTGCAGGCAGTTCGCCCTGCAAGAAGCCACTGACTTGCAGGATACCTCGAACCCAAGGCTACCTGTCCTACTCTGAATGGGAACAACGGGGTGAGGGTTGCGTGTTATAATCCGCTGTATACAGCGGTGAATGGTAAAGTTGGGTGGGTTTGGATATGTCATGCTTGCATGTGTCTTACTATAATGATTAGACATATGAAATGTGTTCCTTTGTTTCTGGCTGCGAGTGTCCCTGATGTGGTTGAAGACGACGTGGATCAGTTGCGCTTTGGATCATGGCACCAGCTTGGCAGGGTGGAATATGGCATTTGGTTGCAGAATGTGCGGCTTAGCAGCAACAGGAGTCAAAGGCCTTCGTTGCAAACAGTAGCAACTTGAAATACGGTGCCATCCAGTTAAAAGTTGGTGCAAACACCTAATTATATTATAATATATATATATATATTTATATTATATCAGTGATAAATCAACTTAGTTAATCAACTTTACTGGCCTTTGGGGGCAACATTTCGTATCCACTGTGTATAACTTCTCCATATCTCTTCCTTCGTCCAAGGGCCTCCATCTACGACCTGGACGCGCTCACCTTGGAGGACAGTGAGTCATTGATGGTCAATAGTGACATCAAAATTTCCATGAAGATAACTGGCAAACTTTGGAAATTACAGTAACTACTATAGAAATTATAGCTATTATTTTCACTGTATGTTCACGATTACCTGTAAACGTTGAGGAGAACTCGATCATTTTAATTTTTGAATCATTTCCCCAAGAATCTAAGACGTGAAATCTTCGGTATAGGTGAAATCTACTGGGTTTCAAGTTACGAGATGCTGGGGTCTGCAAATTTGGGAGGGACAAGAGCCTGGACATTGGAAGGGTCTTGATTGTAAATCCCGAATTACCACTTGGATGTGTCTTCCCATGGTAAGATGGTAAGTAGGTTGGCGAGCGGTTAATGACCAATGGCATCATCAAGTAGTCAAAGTTAAGTGGGTTATATTTTCAGTGGCTGTAGTACAAGCTAGATTTACCGACAAACAAACGTGTTGCTGTTGATCAGAAACTGGAAGCAATGAGGTTTCAGCCAACAATTATATCAGCGAAACAACTAATACATGATGCGGGTATCTCATTGTTCGCCCCCGATTATGAGGTGCTTGACAACCCCGGTCGCTATCCACTCTCCAGCGTTACCAACTCCAGGTTGTTGAAAAATTGGCTGCATCAAATCACAGCATTTTGGGCCCTCAACAAGTGATCTCCAGGGTGTTTGTGCTAGGAGCTGGTGAGTCAAACCAATAAGAACTGCGAAGACATGGCGAACGAGGCGGCCAGGGTGGTGGAAGAAAAAACAACCGCTGGGTGGGGGTTAAAAAATATGTTGTTTTGTTTGTTTGCTTTTGTTTCCAGTCATAAGTTGTTGTCTAATTCCATTTATATAACTGACTTAACTATAGATGTATACCGCAAACCAATGCTGTGTTATAACTTCTTCTGACATACCAGCCGCCAACCTATGGGGCACCACCAAACGTAGTTGGAAGTTTCGGGGTGTATTTCAATGTGAAAAATTGTAGGTGAACATAGATTTGATCATCCAAATATATGGGTGTGTTGCTTTGAATTTGTATGAATGTACACACGGATTCTGTTATTTTGAGGGTGGCAACTAGGATTTTGGAATTTTCATCCCATTAAAGTCCAGTCAAAAAGGGAATTATTTTTCAGCTACGCAAAAGCTACGTCACTGCAGGGAACATTCAAGTCCAACAGTAGGGCAAGGTACTCAGGTACTTTTACTAATGTGGGTAAAACAATGTCATAAACGACCCATTTGGGAATGGTAACCATACCACCTACAAAAATGGTCATGACTGGGGATGGTTTATGACACTGTTTTACCTACATTATAGCTTTGTTTTACCTACATTATAGCTATTGAAAATGGTCATTTATAGTTTATTTGCCCATTGAAAAAAATGTGATTTTCCATATTGGAATATTGTGGTTCCATTTCTACCCAGACAGAAAAAGCCTGAGCAAACCTCGAGAGTCTCGAGAGCCAAGGTTCCGTTGCTGAACTACCTCAGAGATGTCCTGGGTATCGAGGAGATGATTTTGGTTGGTTTGGCTGATGCATGCTATCCTGTATGTTATTGTGTCGTTAATTGTTCTTTCCTTTCCATTTCTGATGTTGGTCCAAGCTCAAGGAATGAGGCTTTATTTATATATATATATATACTGTAGAGTTTGTTTATGATTGTTGAATATGATTGTTCAACATGCGATGTTTGTCGCAAGGATTGCTCTCTCTCTCTCTCTCTCTCTCTCTCCAGCTCAAGTCGACTGGAACCCATTTGGATTCCCGGCCCAGGTAATCAAAGCATTACTGGGTGCTCTGATGCTGTACAATATTGTACCTCTGCATTCGCTTCAGTGTGACACCTGCGGCTAAGGTGAGGTGGAGGTTTCAACCAAGCTGGAAGATCAAACAAATCACTGCCATTGACTGCCATTGACTGCACATTGGGACAAATTAGCTGATCTTACCATGGGTTAACAAGTTAACAACCATGTCAAAATTGGGAGAGCACATCCCAAAATGAAAACGATTGAACTAGCGAAAATATTCTCCTGACCACTGCATCATGGATCGCTTCGGAAAAGACAAGTGAAGTTGTGATTGGCTTGGTGGTTGTAGTTGGGCAATGTCATAGTCTATGCTAGTGCAGAAACGGGTGGGTGTCCCGCGCTATCCATCATGTGTTGAAAACAACAGTTCAATCGATTCATTTCAATTGAGCCAATTTCCTTGCCCTCCAAATGGTGGTTTGGGCGGCGATGGGGGATCTGAGGCAATTCTTTGACCAAGATGCCTTCTTACGTTGCTTGGTACCAGTGCCTGTTCTCACCTACATTTTTTGTGTGCGAAGAGATTTGTTTTTTTACAGACGAGTAAGCCCATCTTTGCCCCTGGTCACCCGAAGGACAAGTGCCATGGTCAAAACTATTTTTCAATAAGGATCCATATGCCCACTATAGGGATTTCCACTACGGAATTTATGACCATCCCCCATTACTCCCATGTTTTGATTGTGGCAGATATGTCACAAAATTATACCCCAGTTACATATGGACCAGATTCAGCTACTTTATATCAGGTTTGGATACCCTCTGGAAACTTAACATAGCATAACATAGCTACGGAAAATGGCCATTTATGTATGATTTACCTATTACACATGGTGATTGTCCATAGCTATGTCAAATTACCAGAGGGCACGGCTTATAGAGCACTTACTATCTGGGATGCAGGTCACCCTAAGCGGCTCAGGAGTTGGATGGTGGCATGGGCTACACCACACGGATGTTCTGCCCAGACGCTTGGGGTACCCGCTGGCAGCGCTAGGTTTTTTTTTCCATTCCAAGTAGGGGCACCCAAATGCACCCAAGTTCATAATCCAGAAATTAGGGATGGTTTATTCTTGAGAATCCTAGATTGACCGCAGGAATAAAAGATAAAGTACACTTTTCTCGCTTGACATGAGAGTCAGACATCATAGCTCTGGGTTTTTAGAGCTCGAAATCGAAACACGTTCTGTTCCTGCGCCACCACTGTGAGGTACCCATCGAAATCCCAAGGGTTTCCACAAAATCTCATCATCCATGGGGGTTCGTTCCCTGAGGAAACGTGTGGCTGCAACATTCCTGGTGGAGAATTTGCCAACATTCAGGTGCCCTTTGGTGCTGACTGCAACTACTGCAGTTTTTGTTGCCAACACAAAGCAACTGTTGAGTTGGTCAACCAAGATTTTGTTCAATGATGTTTGCATGCAGTAATGGTCTTGATTTTTGTTTTTTCTCACTTTTTTACATACCCATTTCTTTTGGAATTCCCATGTTGCGCTGCCCCACATTTGGCGTTTCATCTGATGGGATGTTCAGCTTGGAATCGTTTTGGATCCTTTTTGTTCCATTTCAACCCACCAAAGCTATCCGATATATATATATATACATATACATATAGAATTATATGTATACATATATCCTAAACTCTTGTTTCTATCAACTTTAAGCTTTTAGAAAACAAAAAGCTGACCGTTTTTTTTTGACCGAACGTTTCTGCTGCCATTTTCCCACGACTTGCGCAGGGTTGTCCCTTCAACAATGGCGAGCCCTGCCGGAGCTCCGATGTCTTCCGCGTCGCGGGACCTGAGCGCGGCGGAACATGTTGGAACCGGGAAACAATCGTATGGCATCTTTAGGGAAAAGAGAGCGATCTTATTTTCAAAAATGTGCGTATAGTGGTATAATGTGGTATACTAATGGGATACAACCAAGATTTTTTACGGAAAAAGGGATATATAAATCTAATGGAATTTACAGTGTATAATGGGATGTATTATCAACTTAATATGATTTTGATTTGCCTTCAAACGGAGAAACGACATTAAAGTTCACAAATCTCTACCCAAATGGCATCTGGACAAGGGGAACATGATATTATTATGAGGTACCCTATTTTCAGAAAAAAAATGTATGTGTATAGTATATAGTAATATATGCATGATATGATATGATATGAAACGGGGTTGGAGTTTCCTCTAGGATTTCAGGGAGGTCAACCCCCCTAAGAAGGACTGATTTTCTGGCGCGAAAATTCTTCGATTTTGATGAAAGGCTGCTTTTATCAACCCCCTCATTTTC
>Ga0126342_10010633_pt1 | contig 16471 bp, 13 predicted proteins | sample Cyp1metagenome_FD_92528 | JGI IMG/M metagenome (GOLD analysis project Ga0126342, IMG submission 92528) | Coral microbial communities from Lord Howe Island, Old Settlement Bay, Australia - Cyphastrea 1 metagenome | ecosystem: Host-associated > Invertebrates > Cnidaria > Coral ... | reverse complement strand
CCGACTAAGGGAGATCCGCGGATGGACGGGTAGGGGGCATCTCCAGTCGGAAACAGCATTTCATAGAGACTCATCCGGGCAGATTCATAGAGACTCATCCGGGGAGTTCAGCCTGCTATTTCCTGGGAAAATCCCTCTATGTCTTACCGGGTATTGCCGGCATATACCGGCCTATACATACTATAGTCACTATAGTCAAACAAGTTGCACGTCGCTGCGCCAATGAATCAAATCAGATGGCTTAGCAACCGCCTGTGGAAAAGGCATTTTATAGACATATATCTTGCCATATTGGAGCAGCGCTTTGAAGACAACACCTAGATTGGAGCAGCATTTTATAGAGGATAACTGGCTTGTTGCCCGATGTCGCGCTGCGTGTCTTTGCACACGTGTCGTCTGCGGAGAAGCATTTCATAGAGATGACGGAGAGGTCATTTCATAGAGAGTTCCCACTTGCTGTCTGGATGTTAGCTGACGGAGGACCATTTTATAACCAACTTTCTCTATAAAATGCTTCGTAAAGCATCCTAGGGAACAAGTAAGGGGTATCAAATGACAATGCGCACGCACGCACACACACACATATATATATACGCATATACAATTATAATATAGTTTCCTTCATGCGGGTCCAGGCGGGTGAATGACATTGGAATAAGCCGTCTGAGGCTGATAGTAACTGCCATGTCAGATGCCAGCCATGTCGAGGTCCCCGAAAAGATCGACCAACAAAACGAATCACAAGAAACTCCTGACATGTGGTGGTCGTTCTTGTTTCGCCAGGATATCTTCAAGCCGCTCGGCATGAGGAGTTGACCCACAGGGGCAGACCTGCTGCATTTTTTTCGACATTACTACATGACCCAGCCTTCAGGATGAAGTTTTGTCAAGCATTGGGGGCGAAGAATTTCACCTATGAGAATCAGTTCATAGCTTTTGCATTATTTGCATCTGTGTTGCCACCGCCCATGTTTGCAGTGAGTTTGCAGGTTAAATTCCCGGCACATACATCATCAAACATCCCCATATCCCGCAGCAGCCTGCGACCACCAGGTTCGACTTTCTGAATTGCATTGACTTCATGTTAGCACCTTGGCCTGCAGGGAATCACCATTACCCATCCCTATATCTATTCAGTTGTCTTGTTAGTCTGTTTTTCCTTTATGCAATGATGAAAAATTTGCAATGATGTTACAATGCTATGCAGAATTGGGCCTCATAAATGCTTCGATTCTTCACCTCGGCGATGGGTCCATTTGGTGCACGTGCCATTGGTGGAAACCTAAAAAGCATAGACACGTATCATTCTTAGGGAAACGTATCTAAATGGCACGTGCACGTTCCTTGGAAGGTTCATTTTCATCCCCAGCAGTGATCATAATCACCAAAACATGCGACCGCAAATTCATGAATAGATCCAATACTACAGAGATTGATTGTCGGAAGCTATTTACTGAAAAACAGATACGGCAATTGAAATGGTTTAATCGCCACAGCCATCACTTAGTAGATACGAACATCCAGTGCTAAAAAAATCACAGTAGCACCTAGGGGGAGGTAGTTTCAAGGCCGCCCTACCGGTGGCACGTTTCAGCGATCTCCCAAGGTGTTTCTGCGCGTGGTCGATTCATGGATGCTCTACCCCTTTGGGGTGGTCTCCAACCTGAAATTTGCCAGCGCTTTCAGGCTGGAAATGACTGGAAACCTTAGATGGCTTAAGTTTCATAACTTTTGATACATTTTATTGTGTCATAAAGGGATATAAAAGGTGCATCTGTATAGACTAGATAGATAGATAGGTAGGTAGGTAGATAGATAGGTAGGTAGGTAGGTAGGTAGGTAGGTATACAGATAGATAGACATGCGTATTATACCCACACACACACACACGCACAGGTATGTAAATGAATACTACTACAACTGATAAATTGGCCATAGGCTAGAGCAACCACCCGATGGCCCAGCGCAGTTTGGCACGCAGGGTCTTCCAGTTTGGCAGAGCAGTCAGGCAGGGCCCGAGAAAGCGTTCGGCGGCACCATGCGCGCAAAGATATGATATGTTGCTTGATATGGTAAGCTGGTACCCTCCATGACCCTATGTTCATCTAATTTTCGGTTCAATGAGGTAAACTGCAGGTAAACTCAATCAATTACTAGAGGCGTATATAATTCTCATTGAAAAATATTGGGGCCATGGCATACCCCGACTGAAAAGGAAGCCCAGTCCTCAGGCAGGTCCAGCTGCATCCCAACTTTCGGGAGCTTTGGATCGTGATCTCCGCAGTGGGAGACACCATGTGGCTCCTGGGCGATGACGGTGATGGGCATGGCTTAAGATCCACATCCACCATCCCCAAAATATGGGCGGCTCCAAGATGTTCACCGCCCGTGGCTTTCTTCGGGGCTGGAAAAAACTGTAACATTCACCTCAACTCCAGCAGATTCCATAGTTCAAGTGCCGAAAGTGTGTGAAGGTCAGAGGCTTTCCTGAGCTATCTATCATATGTGGGTGGGTCAAAACCTATTGACAATTTGAGTGGGATGAACATCCATAAATCCCAGCTATGACTTGGGGTTCATGGCGCCAGGGTTTTGACCCTTTTCGCCATTCTTGGCGACTTCAGCGCCTCGAGATCCCTTTAAAATCTGAGGACTTTGGTCTGGGTTGGCATCATGCTCGTGGGAGTGATCTATGTCTGCGGCATTCTGCTTCTTGTTTAGTGAAACCATGTGAAACCGGGAGTGATCGTTTCGTTGAGTCGTGAAGAATTAAGGTAACTGGTGGTCGGTTGTTGAGGGTGAAGCCTTTTGGTATTTGAAAAGGAAATTTGGTCGCTGGATGTTGTTTTGGGCTGTTGGTTTGTCCAAGTCCAAATCAGCTTGTCACTGTCATTGCCCGTGATATGACATGAAATGGATAAATTGCGTGGTTTTCAAACGGTTTGCTAAAACTTGTCATATCCAAAAATCAAATCTACAATTCACTGTCCAAACACACTTTCTTGAGTGATTAATTACAGCCGTTGGATTCGAGAATTTTGACCCATTTCTTACTCTTTATGGTTGAATCAGAATCCATATTTCTTCTGGCTCGCCGCCAATTCTCTGAGTTGTCCAGCCGTTGAAGGGTGCCAGCATAATGTGTCAACGCCCAGGGTGTCAATGGCTGTTTTGGACAAGGGCGCAGAGGACGCAGCGGGGAGCCAGTTGGAGCCACGAATTGAGTTCCCAAGCGCCAGAGATAGTTGAACGATGTTGAACGGGATGAGTGGAATTCCAAACCACCAAGCTACACCATCAATGTTTTATTTGCACATGGGTAATTTGCTATCTATGGATGTGGGATTTTATTTGGATGTTTATCTGGACCATAACTGAAATGGTTAATTTGCCAAGGGCCACATCCCAATCCCACATCTTGCCATAGATGCATTGGTCATTTGCACAGACTCTAAAGGACGATCGACGATCAGCCATTCCCAATAAAGCTGCCCATGGCAGCAGCAACTTTTGTTCATTTCGTCACCATACCATAGAATGAACTTCCCCATCATCAAAAACATGATCATGTTTCCCTATGTATATATATAATAAAAAGCCTGGTTGGTGGTTTGGAACATTTTTTTTTGGATGTTTTATGACTTTCCAGAAACAGTTGGGAATGTTATCATCCACAATAATCCCAACTGAACTCCATCATTTTTCGGGGGTAGGTCAACCACCAGAAGAAAACGCCGCTGAATCGATCCATCGGGACCGGTCTCAGGACTTCAATCTGAACCGAGCCGAATGGGACTTCAACGAGTCACTTCGAATCGCGACTGGGGAAAGGGGTAGCGGGATATACTGGGGATATACATAGTGACATAGTATTCGTAAGAGAGGATCATGGGGTTGGAATGGGGATCAAAGCTGGATTTGATGATGATGATGATGACGACGACACTGATTATTATTTAACATGATGACATGATTTAGCCATTAATATATTGTGTCTTAACAAACAACAATGGTGGTAAAATGGGGAAAATCATGCGGAGATAATTGTTATGTGCTTGACTCTATCCCAACCATCACGCTGATTTTTTCAGGCCAGGACAGGGGTTTTGGGGATGTCGGCCTAATGGCAACTTGGCTGATGAGACTTGTTTCCAAAACACAAAACACTGAAGCCTGAAGCCTAAAGCCTAAATCTGACATAATCTGGCAAGAAACCCAAAGTAAGCCTTGAAAGTGAAATCTTATTAACAGTGTGGTTATTTTTTAAAAAAATGAAACCCTATGTAAACCCTAAGCAAACCCTAAACAAACCTAAAAGAGTTGGTCCCACGAGAAACCTCTGGGCATCTCTGGGCAGCACCCCCGGCCTGGATTTTACATGCTTTGCAGATGCGACGATATCATATGATTGTATGATATTGCGTGTGCTTTTGCAGGTAGATGAGTGACAGAATGACACACTGGTTTGCCATGCACTGCACTTGACTAATAATTTTCATTGCCTGCATATTGTTGCCGGGCGCGCAAAGAATACATATTGATACATATTGTGCATACCTTTGCGGTCAGGCAACGGTGACATCAGCAGTTGTTGATTAACGGGTCCTCATTTTTCCAGATTTGTGAATGACCACCTTGCTCGGCCGATGGTGCATCCTTGTTCATTTCAAAGATTTCCCAACATTTTTTAACATTTGGCATGTTGATCCCAATCATGCAACTGTGAAAGGGATTACATATCTTGAATTTTACTTTGGGTCCTCGACACAGAAGCCCGGACTTCAAACTTCAAACATCTTCAATTCAAACCTGCTGCAGTGGTAGCATCAACTATAGAAACCCCCCTAAAGAGATAGAAAAGTAATTGCTGATGATGATTTTGTTCAGATTCTATTACTTTGGGGGGTTACAGTACTAGTACTAGCCATACTGTAATATGTTTCATTTTTTGGACCCCGAGTGGAACCATGTTTAAACCATCAACAGTCGTCGACTGATGCCGCGCTGCCGCACGTGTTGAGGTACTGGGGCACTGTCCTCCGCAGTTCGTTCTCCTTGTTTCAGGCACCCGGGGAACCCGGGGAACCCTGGTGGTTTCAACGATATTACCCTCTGGTTATGTCAACAAAATTGTTATTGAAAATGGCCATTCATAGTGGATCTACCCATTAAAGCATGGTGATCTTCCATAGTTATGTTAGTTTACTAGGTGGTGAATTCTAGTAATGTTGATAAAGCAATAATAAACCAACCCATGGCTTACTATTGCTTTAATAGCAGACTAACATTGATCCCCTAACAATGGTGTACATGTATGATGTTACTGCTACAATTGGGATAGAATTGGAAGATCTTTGGATAGATTTGATCACAACCTTCCGTCGCGACGGAAAACTGGAATGATGATTGGGATTGGAGTTTCTTAAATCCCAAAATGGCTTCAAGTTTCAGGTTCGTGAATAAAAACCATAATAATAATAACAATGATAATAATCGCAATCATTATCATCATCAATCCAAAATGTTTGTTCTTTTCCATCTCTTACGAAAAAATCGATGATCCCCAGGTGGTGACCCGTGACAAGTGGTCGGATGCCTTAGTTTGGCCCCTGGTGGAGTCGAGTCTTGGCGAAAACGGCCGATGTCAGAGAGAGGCATCTTGCGAGACATGGGGGTAATTGTGCATGTACGGTGATATTTTATATGTGTATATTTACACATACGTACACACACACACACATATATATATATATATATATATATATTATAATGTATTATGTACATGCACTATCTGCAGCAGCCTAGCCGGCTTTGAAAAAGCTGCAGGGTAAGATTGGCCAATCTGAGACGCTGCCAGAACCAGGACTCGAAAGAGGCCTGTTGTTTGAATGGGGATTTTTACACCATATTACAATCCACAGGAATAACCAATACCCTCTGCTTATTTAACATAGCCATGGTATAGATGGCCCATAGAAATAGATGGTTTTACCTATTAAAAATGGTGATTTTCCATGGCGAACTGTTAAGTAACCAGATGGTAAGTATTTTTTGGGATGGGATGGGGTGCTGCATAGGACCTTGCAATTTCTGTTTCTGAAATCTGGGAGTTCATTCATCCGGGCTTGGCATTACAGGACAAATGCCGGCTGAAAGATTAAAGGAGTCATACATATTTAAATGATTTCAAAGAATGGTTCAACATTCTCAAAATAATTATGTAATCTGGATGCATTTTTGTTTGCATACCACTTGCAACATTCGGAGCAAACCCGAAGTTCCCCGAAGTGCCCGACTTCCGAGGAATCCAGAACTCATGGTGGTCTTTATTGCCTTCTTCACCATTGCCAGTCTTGTCAACGGGACCCAAGAAATTGCGGGGCATAAGTGGCATAAGTGGCATAAGTGTTGAGACTTGAGACATAACAGACATAACAGACATATCATGAAACTCATCAAGGTTCCAAGGCTGGAGATGAGATGAAGTCCTATTTTTGGTAAGTTGGGGAAACTATGACTTCAAATGGGCAAAAATTAGATGAAACATCCTCAGTTGATCTCAGTTCTACATTAGGGATATGTTGAAGCACCTCGGGTCATTCTTTGTGAACGTTAGCCCAAACATCCGTCCAATGTCCAAGTCTTTGCGGGTCCTTGAAGCAGCACCCCAACGTATGGAGGTGCATATCATCACCATGGTTATACGTCATACCGTTATAGCCGTCAATTCATCACCTCTGGCCTGCGCCACAAGTATATAATTAGGTCATATACCCCATGAAATCCCTATTATATCCATCATGAACCATGCCTTAAAATCCCATACTATCACCATAAAATCACCATTCAAAAGCATCATGCCGAGTCATTGATGAATTCCATTGTGGGCGTAGTGGTGGCTCCTTGGCGGAGCTCTGGGACACCAGACACGATGCTCTGGGAGGATTGGGGGGATCGTCCCCTGACCTTTGAATAATGATATTGCTGTTGAGCTATTAATCAACGGCTGGTTGGTGGTTTGGAACATTTTTTATGACATCCATATATTGGGAATAATCATCCCAACTGACTTTCATATTTTTCAGAGGGGTTGAAACCACCAACCAGAAGGTTTGGGGGAATGATTATGAAATTGATGAAAGCAGCTCTTTTACTATGATTAAGAACTCCGAGGCCAGATGTGTGTAGTACATTGATGGACTGTTGAAACAAACTGAGTTGTAATGGAAGTTTCTTCAAGAAAATTGGTGTGAACGGATTGTTATGATGTGTCCCTCCATTTCAGTGGCGACCAGCGTTTACAGTGCAACTGTTTGACTGATTGGTCTAGATGATTATGGCAAAAACGTGAACAAAAAGGCAAGAACTGCTTGGACGCATGGCACGCCAGGAGTGCCTCAAGCATGAGATATGGGGTTTGTCTTAAAATAGTGCGCAACATTCCATCCATTCGTTAATCATCCTTTCCCTATGGCCATAGGCTTGGGGTATACCCATTTTCACGTAGCACACCGAGATCTGACTCCCTGATTTGCTTGTGCGTTTTTAGCGTTAAAAATAATTCAGGGTGCCTCGAAAAAACAGCGATTCTGGTCCTTGATTGCACGGTAAAACATTGATCGATCGATGTTTAAATATGAGGCACTCCCAGGATCATCCAAGTCCTCCCCCAACTGGGTACAGTAATGAGGTAAACCCCAGGGGTCTATGGTTATACACCCCTATCAATGGGATGATGTAAAATGAGACTCACATGGTTAATGGGATGGTTCCTCATTGGGTTTAGCACATTTCTCTCGCTGTGGCCATCGCAGAAGCAATGTTTCTTGGTCATTCTTCGTCAGTATCTCTCTGCTATTGTTTCTTCAAAAAAGTGCATCAAAATTCCTCCCACCACAACACTTCAGACAAAACCACGGAAACAAAAAAAAACAATGGGTTGGAATTTCACCAAAGCAACTGAGAAAATACATTGTTTCCACTTTCGCAGAAAATCCATGCTAAAACCATATTAAACCACAATTTTTCACGTATGTGTCACATATTTTGACCATTTTGCTGAACTTTTCTTCCAGCGACACCGCTGCCCAGGAAAGCACTTTAGCCTCGGCTCGGGCCAACGCGGATCGAGAGCAGAAGGTGCGTGGAGAGCTTGGCATTGTAAGTAGCTACAGTAAGCCATATAAAACTGGGGTACTTGGTGGCTCATCCCACTTCAGTGGATTTTTCCTGGTAGGTAGATCGACAGACACTGTACATATGTGATCATATGCACACATGCGCAGAGTTTTTCATGTGAGTGAAACATCATGACCTACCATGATATTACCATAAGTGATGGTATGTAATTCTGGGGAGACTTCGAAGGAGCAGCATGTGTCCGCTTGGTGACCGATTCTCCCGCTTGGTGAACTATTACCATTCGGCCCCGTACACAAACAAACATACTTACGCAGGTCTTGAGCATGTACTTACTGCACCTTGTGCTAATTTCACACAGCTATAGGAAATTGCCAATTTATGGGGGATTTAACAATTCAAATTCAAATGGTGACATTTACAATGTCAAAGACTGTTAACTTACCTTGTAAAGCTAGATCATCCCAGATCCTCCAAACTCCCCCAAAAACATGCTAAAAATGGTAAAACTCTATGTAAAACTCCTGAATTTTTGGTAGTTAACCATGGTAAAACACTGAAGGCTTAGAGGGTTTTTTAAGGCTTTGCCGATCCATCCCCTACGTCACGACGTCCCTTGACCTCGGCAGGAACGTGAACGGGTGGACCACATGGTTTCTCGGCGGCCAGGGCGGAGCTCCGCGTAAAGTGGTGGTAGGATGTTAAAAATTATATATATATTATATCATGTGATATATACAGTGGTAATAAATTATATATGGTGGTTAAAGTGGTATTATTATATTATTATTATATATATTAAATCGAGAGTTTGGAACCCTTTAACTCAAAATCCAATCATTCGTATGCTATATATATATGTGTGTGTGTGAATTTTCTACATGCCAACTCAAGATATTGAAGAGATGCAAAAGGATGGTGTTTCAGTGAACATACCTTTTTGGAGGAGACTTATGAGGGTGCAGACGGTGGGTAGCCCATCCCCTTCAGAATTCTGGTCTATGAGAATGCCAACCCTGAATTTCTAAGCCCCTGGGGTATTTGATTGGGGTGTTTCTGATGCGGCAGTGATTCTAGTCTGCTGAAAAAAATGTGGGATGTACTTTCATGGTTCCTTTTGAATCTTCCCCACATCAGTGGGAATTTCAGGACCCTACAGTGGAGGTGTACTGAGTTTACTGTACCTTTTTTTAGGGCACATATTGTGGGCATATTCCTTTGCCACATGATTGATCAACTCCCCTCATGATCTTGCTGTGCCATTGCGTCGAGGGCTAAACCTCGATTTTTTTTGTTAGGTCTAGGCAAATTTGAGCGATGCGTGAATGAAATAAACCGAAGAGATATCCCAATTATAGACTTGGTTGGTGTTGATTGGTTCGAGGCTTGATGAGTTTGGCAATTTTTTTTTGGGTTCCATCCAGCCAATCGACCATTTTTTGCCGTGCAGCATTTGCTTTGCCATGTGTATTCTTGGCACCTATGATGTCCCAGAACCAAATTCACCAATTCTGCAAGGCAGCGCTAGCAAACCCGCTAGGTTTGCGTTATTTTTCCACATCCATGTTCAAGGTTAATTGCTTGTTATTCAACATGAGGAAAAGTTTAGATGTAACACTTAGCGCCTTAAATCTATAAGGATGTCTTAGTGAATTTCTGTTCTACTCGATTTGTTCCTATATTTTTAAGGTTGTCCTTCAATTTTGCGAATTTGTACGTAATTTTACCTCCTAGATCCCCGCTAGCAATGCGCTGGCAAAAGTTGCAACAAGTGGCTTTGGCTGACCCGTGACCCAGTCCCCGCCAGAGAATAGTGTATCCTTTCTGTTTGACAAGGGCAACAGTGACAGCAAAGGCAACGACGAGCCCTGCAGCAGATGAAACATTCTTCCAGTTCCACGGCTATCCACGACTAATAACGAGCAGTGGCACCCACTCCATTTTGACGTGTGTTAGCATTTCTTTCAGGTTTTTGCTATGGTTTCAAACTTGAAAGATAAAATGCAGGGTTTCAGACTATTTAGATAAGTCATAGTTTTAAAGACAACGATTTATCAACTTATCAACCAAACCAAAAGAATACATTTTGACAAACCGTAATCATGTTAAATATTTCCTCAGCTTTTCCTCCACTTAAGCTGAAACTCCCCAAGGGGGTTGCGACTTGTGCCTAGTAAAATCCCGATTCCAATGGAAGGTGCTGGAGTCCATGAAGCAAATCTTTGAAGATGCCGACACCGACAAATCGGGGCGACTGGACCAGGACCAAGGGTGGACGCATGCGGACGCCCCGCACCTCATGGGGGTTGGTGGTATGAACCGACCTGGGTGAATGGTAGTTTCATGTTGTTGTTTTTGTTTTTTTGTGGGGGGGTGGTTATAAGTCATATTATCATATAAGATCATATAAGATCAAATAGGTCATATAAGATCATATATAAGTCTAGTAGAGGCGGTTAGACAGGAGCTTAAGGATCCCCATGCTGGCCTTGACCGCGAAGTTCATTCATGATGTTTTCCCTTGGGTGACTTTGTGGCCACCTTGGATTAATCACCCCCAAGGGACAATCATCCGATCCACAGGAGGAGTTGAAGTCGTCCTTCTGCTACTTGGCTTGGAACTCTTCATCCCATGGATTCCCATGGCTCGTAACTTCATAGATCTTCATGGTCTCAGAATGTCCCAGATACCCATGGGGTACCCCTCCAACTGACATACCCGCGGGACCGCGGGATGCGGCGATTTTCAGGGTCCAGTTGATAGGTATGGTCTATGGGATGATCAAAAAAATTGCTGCTCACTCAATCCTGAGTTTTTCTTAGCTGATTTTTGTTGAGGGCAAAATGTCTGGGGAAATTCGCCGAAACTTTAGGGCCAGGATGGGCCAGGTCTGTTGATCTTTTTTGGGGGCGGGGACTCCGCTTACGCCAAATCCGCGCCAAGATCTATGATCCGCTTGAACCCCTTAACTGGATCCATTATATAATCATCCTAATCACCCCTAATATCAAACACCCCCCATGGCATGACCCCAAATAAGTGTAGATCCCCTACTAAACCATAGTTTAAGATTAGGGGGAAGGGATTGGTAAAGACTTAAACGAAGAATTAGACTTAAATCCTATAAGATTGGGATCGACATGGACCAAGTTCATCGATGGGCCAGCTGTTTGATATTTGATTTCGGTGAGAACCGTCTTTAACGAAACAAAGATCCAAGCAGACCATGCGGATATGATGGTGCGAAGCTGAACTGAACATGTGATATTGATTTCATGTTTCATCACGTACTTTTCCAGAGCTATGTCGCAAGCAACCCCGTCTATCGATGCTAAGAGGGCTCAGAACCAATGGAATGTTTTTTTTTTTTTTTCCGGAGGGATTTCAGGTGCTGCAAGTTTTTTTTCTCAAGTGTCGATTTGTGGACATACTTTTGCGGAGTATACGCCACAAAAAGCCAGTTGCAGGATCTTGGCAGTTCAGTATTTCCGTCCGGATAGAAGTGGGCAGTTTCTCAGGGCTCAGTGGGGCATCACAAGGACCCCCAATGATAGCTTCCCTTGTAAACGTGGTTGATGGATGTTGTTGGTGATTCAGATTCGCCCTTAATTCACGATTATTATATATTGGGGGGTCAGCTGGCTGGGCGGGGGTCCCAGATTTGTTTTCTTGCAATGCAAATTTGGTAAAGTGATTCCAAATGATCCTAAATCTACAATACCCCTGAACAAACCTGTGGTTGTTAACCAGGAAGAATAAGGAATCCGTGGTTTCCTGGATTTTCCTAGCAGCTGGCTGGGGTCACGGTCTCCCCGACCAATATGCAGGTTCAGCATGCAAGTCAGACATTGCGGTCTTACGCATGCAACACGAAGCCTCAGCACGTGTTCGCAGCAGTCTGTCAGAAGTGATGGCTGACGCCTGGAAATCAAATAGTTGCCGGGCGGCGCAGCGCGGCGCAGTGGAGCGGTAACACCCAGGGCAGATTTCGGCGAAGATAGATGGCGCTAGATGCGCGCATGACCACAGCTGAAACTTTGCTTGCCTTCGGGGACGGTGGTTGGGGGAGCTCGGCTCGAGATGGAGAAAAGTGACAAAAGTTGCCACCATGGGCACCTTCCAGTGATTTCCAGTGATTTCACGATTCCCAGCAAAACTAGCCAACACTTTATTATTTATAGGGGGCTTCGCAGCTTTCCTGAAACGGTTGATTGGGGGTAGTAGTGGCAGTGGTGGCTCTTGCAATTCGAATATATTTGATCGAGGGCCGTCTGACACCAGGGATCATCATGTAGGTGCAAACACTTGAGGTGACGGGCGGGTCCGAGACCGACTTCGTTTGCTGCGGATCCCCTTCAAGGACCGGAAAACCGATTTTTTTGGTGCCCACTGTTTCAAGCAAGGTGCGTGCACGCCAGCGCTTCCAAAGGGGTCTTGGCACGTTTTGGGCCCCAGATTTTGCTTGTCAGCGACTTGTCTCTGGAGGATTTGGAAATGCTTTTCGGGATTTTGGATGACGAACAGGCAGGGCAAGTCAACACCAACAAGTTTCTTGGAAGATTTTGCAGCAAACCTGGGGGCAATGATTTGCGTAGATGCCGCCAACATCCGCCAACTGTAGGTGCGAATGTGTTTGCTGCGGACACATGGCCACAAGGCCTGAACACAGAAAATAAAAAATCAAAACACGAAAAATGTAAGTGTTCAACCTAGGCGTGGTTTGCATGTCTTGTTGAGACCACCGCCCCCGCAAAAACGAAGCATGAACTATGAACATGTGAACTCAGTTCAACCAAAACGAAGTACGTAAGGGGTGTTGCCTTTTCTTTCGTGGGATGCATCAGTGTTGCTCGTGTTTGTTGATCAAATGCGCGCCGCCTGTTCCAAACTGGAATGTTACGTGTAATAATTGAACATCAGATGCTGGTTGGCCTTGGTTTCTGTGAATTTCCTCAAACCAAGGTTTTTCCGCGGAGTTCAGCGTCTCAGGGGTCAAGCTGCCGCGTGCCACCTTCAGCAAATGCCCCGATCTCAGAAATGTTCAGGTTGGCATAAGGTTGACGGGGTCATGGAAGATCGAGTCAGTGCATCAAGGGTGAGTCTTTAAAAATCCAACAATCTGCCTTTGCAAAGTACTACATGTGCCGCAGAGATTCACATTTGGCCAACCGAAATAAGTAGACCATTGGTGACCCGCATACTTGGAGAGTCTGAAACCAGGATGTCGTGACTTTGGAGGTTGTGTGCTCATGCGTTCTCTGTCTTAATGGTCAATACATACATACACAATACCAAAAAATATAAAAATATATAAAAATAATATAAACTAATGCATTACTTGGGGGATAGACTCGGATGAACATCCATGAATCCCAATTATTTTGATGTTCGCCAAAGGTATGGGGCTTCGATCCCTGGCCACATCAACACCTTATGTGTCAAACACGTGGTTACTTGACCATGTCCTGCGTTGATTGTTGGTACAATGATCGGTGATTGCACCTGCTATTCATGCATGACTGCCGACAGCCATGTCCCCCATGGGTTGTTGTTGCAAACACGGCAGCAGAGTGACGCGCATAGATAGGCAGATCGGCAGATTAGACAAAAACAATCCCACCCCCCAATGTAACAAAAAACAGATGACCCCGTGGTTTAGTCTTGGATCAGCGCATCTATATATTCATTTTTTTTGGGATCCAATATGGGGTGTAAGTATTCAATACTAAGGGGAAGGGATTACATGGAAAGTTTCTGATAGCAATGGTCCGGCAAATGTCGTTTCGTTAATCCGTAACGCATCCCCAGGAACGTGGATTTGGGACGGCGGCTCGTGTGGTGCGATCAACATCAACAGGAGGCACTGGTGCTTCCATGGGTTTCCTGCATTCCCCCCTTACCAGATACACATGGATGATCATGAAGTATGAAGTGACGCACATACGGGGGTCTTGGAAGAAAATCAATGTCCCTGGCAAGGTCTCGCGAATCCCATCAGATTGATCTGACACATAAATAAATAAATAAATATATATATATATACAATGTGTGTGATCATATTTCTTCAAGTATATATATATAATTTATAATCTGTGTGTGTGCGCATTGGTTAATGGATTGTGTATTGCGGTTACCAAACGCTGTAAATGCCAGGGTGGTGATCTCTTCAAGAAACCATCAGGCTTGTGATATTGTAGGGCGTTATATTTTGATATATATGTTGATCTATGCTTTGTTGGTAATGGCTTGAAACCCTACCAGCCCTAGAAGTGGGCGTTGATCCGGGCTCCGCCCCCAGTACTTGGAACTGATTGGCGTCAAAAACTGTTGTTTTGCCACAGTTGCGTATAAACACGATATATATATATATATACACTATATAAATATATACTATATATAATATATATATATATTGGCTGCTTGATTTTGCAAAAGAACAACCTTGGCATTTGCTTTCAGTAATGCACCAGGACGAGACGAAAGTGTAACTTTCAACCGCAGCCGAAGCTCGAAATCCCCTCGACGCTTCCAACGTTTCTATCCATGTCGATGTCCATGTGGCGGCTCTTCGCCATCCTACCGCTGGTCGCCTGGGCCGACCAGTCGTGTTCCGAAAGTTCCTCGGAGGAACTCCGCGAAGACACGCAGTTCTTACAGCGATCTCTGCAGTTGCAGCAGGTGCCATGGGGCCATGTGAAAGTCTTGGTTCCTGAGAAAGGGGAGGGGTGTTTTTGTTTGGGATTTACATTGTTTTTACCACATGATTTGGGTGAAGTTATATACATTTTACACTACCTAGTTACTGGTAAAAGACAAACTATTCAACCTCCAGAGACTAGGCTTCCACACTGCTGAGATTGGTCCAATATGTGTTGATCGGCCACCAGCAACCTCCATAGTATGGCATTATTAGATCAAATCTAATTATTTAAATCTATTTCAACAGGGATCTTATTAAGCACAATTTATCTCCGAAAACATCTGTTGTTTCGGGCTTCACCACATCATGGTTATGCTCACCTGTCCAGCTTGGATACTTCGGCTTGGTGGAGTCCAGACAGACTTCCTCACCAACACGTCCTTCTCGAAGGTTCCCGAAAAAATGAGATTATGATACTCCTTTAAGATTTATATGAATTTATATGTAATTATAGATTTGTAATTAATTATGCATCATCAATATTATAAGGGGTTGGAAAAAATCGATCAACATCTATCTTTCATAGATCTTCTTGGCCTTTATTCATATCCATTGTCCCATTAAGGGGGCACAGTCGGAGCTGCAGGAGACCAACATCGCCACAGATGCCTTGGCGCGCGCCAAGGGCACGGCGACGGTCTTGAAGACCAAACGGGAAGGAGCCGCAGCCGGGGATCCTTGGGACCTGGTGGACCTGGTGGACCTGGTCACCGGATGTCACCGGGCGAAGATTTGAATGATGGATTTGACATAACTAAGTCCAGTCAAATGATTTTTTGGATGCCAAAACATTTGACATATGCCAAAAGAATGCAGATGGGAAGTTCTTGTGCATTCTTTCTTCGGATGGTATCCTGGAAGGGTTCCTGCTGCGACTCGCGCTGACGGTTGGCAAGTTTTTCAAGAAACTTTGAGACCAGCAACAAGACACTATTTTTGCAAACAACCAATTTCTGATAATTTATGCGAGTTTATGAACTTCAAGGTTCACGGCCATACAATTCACCAAGGTTTCTCGACGAGGTTTCTCAAAGTCCGTTGTTCATTTTCAGGCTCTCAGGATCTGGCCATGTGGTGATGCCTGTGGAACCTGGTAGAAATTGATCAACCACATGGGTTGGTTGATTTTTCACCAATGACTCGGAGGGAGCTAAGCAACTAGGATTATTCACACATATTAAATAGGGACCCAGGGAGTTACAAATAGAGTTTCCCAACCATTCCAACCATCTCCATCATACTTTTGAATTTCAGCTGTTTCGGTCACCACACGACTTGCCACATCTCCAAGATTCCCCTGCGATCGTTGTCCAGGAGAAGTCCAGACTTATTTTTACTACGTGAATTTCCATGGAGTTGATCCCATCTTGGTGCCTCGGCTCGCCCCAGGGGTCGCCCAAGGGAGATATGGATCAACTGTGGCTGTGGGAATGTTTTCTGTTTAGCGAAGTTAGACTCATGTTTTTAATCCCTACCCCCTATTAATAAACGGCCCCCCCCCCCCCCCCCCCCCCCTTAATAAAAATAAAAATTTTTGGGACGCCCTCTTTTTTTTTGGGGGGGGTTTTTGGGGGGGGGGGGCTTTTTTTTAAAATATTTTTTCTTTTTTAGTCTTTTTCTTTTTTTTTTTT
>Ga0126342_10010632_pt1 | contig 16471 bp, 21 predicted proteins | sample Cyp1metagenome_FD_92528 | JGI IMG/M metagenome (GOLD analysis project Ga0126342, IMG submission 92528) | Coral microbial communities from Lord Howe Island, Old Settlement Bay, Australia - Cyphastrea 1 metagenome | ecosystem: Host-associated > Invertebrates > Cnidaria > Coral ... | reverse complement strand
GCCACGTGACACAAAGGTGGATGTGAGATTGTGCCACGCCTGCCACGCAAAGTGCCGCGGCGTCACCGGCGACCAACGGCGACCAACGGCGACCAAGCGCGCCACACAGTGCCATAAGTGCCACGCCTGCCACGCAAAACGAAGGTAGATGTGAGATTGTGCGACGCCTGCCACGCAAAACGAAGGTGGACGTGAGATTGTGCCACGTGTGTGAAAGATGGTGTGTGACTTAGTTGTGTGTGAAAGATGGTGTGTGACAAAGTTGTGTGTGAAAGATGGTGTGTGAAAGATGGTTTGTGACAAAGTTGTGTGTGAAAGATTGTGTGTGACAAAGTTGTGTGTGAAAGATGGTGTGTGAAAGATGGTGTGTGACAAAGTTGTGTGTGAAAGATAGTGTGTGACAAAGTTGTGTGTGAAAGATGGTATGTGAAAGATGGTGGCCTGCCACGTGAAACGAAGGTGGATGTGAGATTGTGCCATGCCTGCCACGCAAAGTGCCGCGGCACACAGTGCCATAAGTGCCACGCCTGCCACGCAAAACGAAGGTGTCCACAAAGTGTGTGTGTGTGAAGGATGGTGTGTGACAAAGTGTCTGTGGACAAAGTGTGTGTTTACAAAGTGTGTGTGACAAAGATGGTGTGTTGACAAAGATGGTGTGTTGACAAAGTGTGTGTTGACAAAGTGTATGTGTGAAAGATGGTATGTGGACGAGACGGGAGGCGGGAGGCGAGGAAGGAGAGACAAAGGAGGTGGTGGAGGATCGTGAAGTAAAAACAGTTGTGTGGGACAAAGTCGCATGTGAAAAATGGTGTGTGACAAAGAAAGATGGTGTGTGTGTGTGACAAAGATGGTATGTATGTATGTATGCATGTATGTATGCATGGATTTATGTATGTATGCATGTATCTATGTATCTATGTATCTATGCATCTATGTATGTCTGTATGTATGTATGTATGTATGTATGTATGTGTGCATGTTTGCATGTATGCATGTATGCATGTATGCATGTATGCATGTACGCATGTATGCATGTATGCATGAATGCATGTATGTAGCCAAAACCGGCATGCCAAATCCATGAGTATAGTGAATGGCATTGGCCGGTCTTGGCAGCATGTGCAGCGTGGAGAATGCAGAAGGTTGGCGACCGAGCTTCGCAGAGGTACCTGGCAGGTCAGGCAAGTCAGACAGCAACAGCACGCGGGCACAACTAAACGATGCAGTGACTTGGTGAGCTGGCGAAACAAGAGTTCCCGGCGCGGCAATCAGTATCAATGGCAGCTTCAGCAGACAAATCGAAACATGTTCCTGTTCAACAGACATGCCGCTCGAGAACATCTTCCATACCTGTGCACATTTGCAGAAGACCACATGCGACATGCAATGTTAGTTGACTTGGTTAAAGGCTTTTTTTTTCGGCGCCGAGCGCGGTATCAACATTGCCTCGCTTGCACCGCAAGCCTGGTAGCAGCGACGAGAGATTTTCGCACGGCGCGTCAATCTAGTTGCGTACTATAGGGCCGGTAGCGGCGACGATGGGCGCAGGGCGAATGCAGAAGGTTGGCGAACGAGCTTCGCAGAGGTACCTGGCAGGTCAGGCAAGTCAGACACAGCAACAACACACATGGACAACTAAACAATGCAGTGACTCATGACGCGTAGGTGAGCTGGCGAAACAAGAGTTTCTGGCGCGGCAATCAGTAAGGCAGCTTCGGCCACGTGAGCCAGCCCAGTGCCGTGCCACGCCTAGTGAAGGTCCAGGTCACCAAGTGCCACGCCTGCCACGCCTGCCACGCCAACAGTCGCGGCGACAACGGCGTCAACTGGGAACCAAGCGCGCCACCAGAGCCAGCCCAGTTCCAAAAGTGCTACGCCTGCCACGCAAAGGTTCATGTCACCAAGTGCCATGCCTGCCACGCCAACAGCCGCGGCGACCGCGGCGTCCACTGGGAAACAAGCGCGCCACCAGAGCCAGCCCAGTGCCATAAGTGCCACGTCGGCCACGCAAAGTGGAAGTCCATGTCGCCAAGTAAGTTGTGTGTAAGTTGTGTGTGAGCAAGTTGTGTGTGAGTAAGTTGTGTGTGTGTACAAGTTTGTGTGTGTGTGTGAGTAAGTTGTGTGTGGACAAGTTGTGTGTGAGCAAGTTGTGTGTGGACAAGTTGTGTGTGAGTAAGTTGTGTGTGCATACAAGTTTGTGTGTGTGTGAGTAAGTTGTGTGTGGACAAGTTGTGTGTGAGCAAGATGTGTGTGGACACGTTGTGTGTGTGAGTAAGTTGTGTGCGGACAAGTTGTGTGTGAGTAAGTGTGCAAGTAAGGTGTGTGTGAGGAAGCCTGTGTGAGTAAATTGTGTCAGTAAGTGTGTGAGTAAGTTGTGTGTGAGTAAGTGGTGTGTGGACAAGTTGTGGAGTAAGTTGTGTGTGTGGGTAAGTGGTGTGTGGACAAGTTGTGTGTGTGTGAGTAAGTGTGTGAGTAAGTTGTGTGTGGGCAACTTGTGTGTGAGTAAGTAAGTGCTGTGTGGACAAATTGTGTATGAGTAAGTGTGAAAGTAAGGTGTGTGTGTGTGAGGAAGTTGTGTGTGAGTAAGTGGTGTGTGGACAAGTTGTGTGTGAGTAAGTTGTGTGTGAGTAAGTTGTGTGTGTGTGTGGGTAAGTTGTGTGTGAGTAAGTTGTGTGTCAGCAAGTGTGTGAGTAAGTGGTGTGTGGACAAGTTGTGGAGTAAGTTGTTTGTGAGTAAGTTGTGTAGAGAAGTTGTGTGTGAGGAAGCGTGTGTGAGTAACTTGTGTGTGAGCAATTTACGTGTGGACAAGTTGTGTGTGTGGACAACGTGTGTGTGAGCAAGTTGTGTGTGGACAAGTTGGTGTGGACAAGTTGCGTTAGTGTGTGTGTGTGTAAGGTAAGTTGTGTGGACAGGCGGCGGGCGGGGCGGGAGGCAGGCGGGAGTGCACAACCAAAAACAAGAACCCCACACAAAGATGGAGGGAAATAGAAAAACGTAAAAAAAATCAAGCAAATAGCAACATTTAGCAACAAGTAGCAACAGATGGCAACAAATAAAGTAGAATCACGTAAAAAACAAGCATTAAATAGCAACGTTTAGTGACAAGTAGCAACAGATGGCAACAAGTAGCAACAAATAGTAGCAATAGCAACAAAAACAAATAGAAACACATAAAGACAACAAGCGAATAGCAACATTTAGCAACAAGTAGCAACAAATGGCAACCAATAGCAACTGGTAATTGAGCAAATAACAAATGCAAGAGAGCTAAGGAGGCACAATGAAAAATGTGGAAATCAAGGCTACTGAATACGGGGACCCTATCTTCGGTTTCTTAATTAATTCATGTGATTTCATGCCTTCCTCGGCGAGAGATGACAATAGTAACTAAACAAATACCTGGCATGCCAGGACATGTACTTCTAGGCATGCGCGGGCAATGAAAATGACGTGAAAGTCGCTTATCTCAAGCCTTCCCTTTTTGTTTCTACCAAAAACATGCGACACCAAGCCCCCGGGTGGGAGAACAAAATATTTCCTGAATCAAAGGGCTTAAGAATTGTAGAACATGTGCAAAAAATGCGCAAACAAATTGCAGATATAGGGAAAACGTTCACTTTTCGGGAAGTGTTGCCCACAATTTGTCAGCAAAGGAAAATCACAAGTCCAAGCGCCTAACCATGACACAAAAATAACGGCTATATTGCAGAATTTCTTCCTCCACCGAATTTTAGATCATGCCTCTTGCCTAAACAAAGCGTCTCCACATTGTGCATATATAATATGATATGGCTATGGCCCCAAACCCTGCAACCCTTGCGATCAACAAAACAATTTGCGAACGGATGCCCATCCCCAAAGCATGGTGTTGCTGGCTTTGGCCCATTCCCACATGTGGGTATATATACATACAAACCACATAACCTATGTTTTGCTGGTTATGTTTCGCGCATTTCCTGTAGCAAGATGCTACCATTGTCTTGGCCTGTCCACGAATTCCCGACGTTTCTCGTGACATGTCGCATGCGTCACGGCCTCACACCCGCACGCCTGGATGTCAGAGTTTTCCTGGAAAGGTACCTACAGGTTCTGTCGCAAACCGCACAAGCACCCTTCAACATGTTCCCCTTGTGTCCCCACAAGGTCAACTGAATCAAAATCAACGAGGCTCCAGTTTATAATTTCATCCCTCTTCTTCCCTTTACCACTGTTTGAATATCTGGGGCACATGCTTGACATCAGTTGAACCATGTGAACCAGGGGGACCCAGGGGCATCTTTGCTCACCCGTACGCCCTGGCGCACGCAAAGCATGGCAAGGACTGCCCGTGAGGCGAGAAGTTCAAGCCTCGGCAACGCGCCTCTGCATATGCTTGTTGAGGCCCACAACGAAATACATGCAAAGATTTGACAAACATCAAAACAAAGATCTCAATTCAAACATTGGTTCTTGACTTCAAAACTGCTGGTCTAACGGCATCCTGTTTGGCCCCTGGCTCGCTTTTGGGCATATTCTGCTTGGCCCCCTGCGCGCCAAGGTTCACCAATGAGCTCTACGGACTGCTCGCGCTTTACAAAATCTTGCGTTCCCTATGGTTTGAATAGCATCCAGCTTGTGGATCAGGTTTGCGTGATGGATAGACAGTTGCAGTAGTGAATCAGTAGTGACGCATTCAAAATGTTCAAAATTCAACGTTTCGAGGTTTTCATTCATGTCTGTGCATTGGCAGATGCTTTGGGCGGGAGGGTTCTTGCAGCGCCGCAGGAAATTCAAGAACAAGTTCCTGGAAGAGTGGTTTCTCGATGAAAACATGAATAAACATTCCATACCAATCGCTAATCAGTCATGGGTCCCACTGAAAAAAATGCCAGCTCTCTTAAACAAGGTTTCTAAAGAAAAGGGGAATGTTGCAACAAAAACGCGGACGCATTACGGGCGCTGTTCTAACACTTGTCTTGAGCCATGCAGGTCCCAGCATGTAACCCTTCAGTTCATGGAGGTTATTGGACCACAGTCTGACATCTCTAGTGCAGTGGATCCAACTTGCGCAGGGCCGTGATGCTTATTGGCACGTTTATGAAGATACACCTGGTTGTGAATAGGGGTCATACTGCGGCACCGCTCCGCAACATGATCTGTGTTCAAGGTCCTGCTGCGTAAATCAGCCTCTCATCAGCCTTGTAAGTAACTTACAGAGTTGTTTGAAAACGCTCATATAACAAGACAGCAAAGCTTCCGTTCTCAAGTCCGAACTGGCTGGGTCACCTGGTTGCGTGCTGCCAAGAACTTCTTTCTTTGGCCCTGGCAGCAACCTTGAATCCTCGCATTCTCACCTCACTCTGAGGCCCTTGACCCCGTGGTGTCACCCGCACAGGTTCCTCTTCTTTAGACAGCCGCGCGCATGTCATGTCTCTTCCATGACCTTTCCTCATCATTCAAAAGCCTCAGCCCTGCGACGCTACGTAGACTTTCGTGGCTTTGCCAAGGAATGAAAGGATTGATTTTTCATCTCCACGGAAAGAAATCCAAAACCATGAAGCGAATCAACACAGAGATAATTGGAACGGTCGTCCACTTGGCCGCTTTCCTTGTCCTGCTGCATGCGCCACATTCAGCAAGAGTAGTGCTGCAACTATACGTATACGGCGCACCGGCATCTGTGCAACCAGGCCATTCAGCCTTAACCGGCACTAGTTTGTGGCTATGTGTCTGCCAGGATGAAGAGAATGCCAACCTTCTTCAACTTCATGATGAAACACGCACCTGCGACTGCAACCATAGTTCCCTTAGGTGTACATGATTCATTCCATTGCGCGATGCTTTTGCACGAGCAGCGGGCTGCCACTCCTGAAGATCAGCGTCGCTCTGGTAGGTCTGCAAAGCCTAAAGTCCACGAGCAGGCTCGTCAAGTCATAGAGGAATGCTCTGCAGCTCTGCGTCTGCTGGAGATGGAGCCGCCACACTCTGCCGACTGCATGGTACCTCCAAAAGGTGACTTTCTATCATCTCAACTGAACATGACATGGTTCGTTCAGTGGCTTGGCTTGCGGCCCAATCACGGTCAGGGTAAGTCACTATAGCCGCTTTGAGCGCCCTTGCAGTGGATACGCACATGTTCCTCTGCGTACTTTGCGAGATGAATTTTCCAAACTGTAACTTTCTCAGCTTCAACGTGTGGACCACTTTAAGCTGTGACATTCCTGAAGCTGTGTAACAAACTGCAAGCTGCAGTGAAGGTGGATCCAATTCAACAGCGTGCCATGCCTGTCAGTCTCCTAAGCCTTGCCGCCTCCTCTTGCAGCAACAACCACCAGCCTCATGTGCTTGTCCACCATGGTTCTTTGAACATGGAGTGTCAAACACTTTGACTTTACTTTGGTCGTCCCAGTTCTTCGGTGATGGTCTTGGCATACTTGTCGCCGGCCATCGAGCACGTCAAGACTTTCAGCACCAGCAAAAAAACTGCCGATCAAATCATCACTTTGCGTGCAACCAGGAATACATCTAAACCCTCACTGAAGAATGTGCCTGGCACACCCAAGTCTCAGTGAACGTGTCCTGACTATCAGACTATCACGTGTCCTACGTGGTCACCCCACTTTGCGGCAACCTCTCTACAGCCCCGTTAATGAGGAACCACAACATGCCATTGCCGACTTCACTGAGTGAATAGGACGGCTGCAACCTTCTGTGTGTTCGGTGCGTCAAAGAAAAGGACGGTTTCCAATCTCCCAATGAGCCTCCAGCATCTTGATGTTCCACCGCCTTGCTTCCGCTTGGCGTCAAACTGAACGACAGCGCCGAATACCAGAGTTGCAGCCGATGAGGTGCTCACCTGATAATCCAACATCCAGGCCTCCTTTGCCATCCAGCTTGTTGATCTTGGAGGGCGGTTTTGAACAGAATACGGCTTCACCAAACTTAGCTAATTACACCATGATATTCTCGACCTCTCAAGCATTGGTATGTCGTCGTGCCATCAGACTTCGCTAAATAGAGCGTAGCCAACCAACGTGCGCGTGCGACCAAACATGCAAAAAATCACTCAGATTGCTTGAAGCTGATCGTCCTCGTGATGGTTCTCGAATGAACGGCTCATGTATCTGATTTGATGAAAGATTTCACGCATAACCTCAGTGGCACCATCCGAGGCGTGAAATCCAACAGCTCTAGTTTGCACTGAAGCTGCGTGTGGGCACTTGCCAGCAGCAGCATACACCAAGGCTTTGATTGGAATGAAGCTTCAAGGCCAACAAAAAATATTGTATTCCGCGTGATCCGCACCATGACAAATTATTCGGACATTCTTTGCGGCATCTCTTCTGCCATTATTCTGCCATTCTACTGCCATTCTATGCGACAATCTTTCTGACATATATATTCTGCCATTTTATCTGGCATATATTCTGGCATTCTAAGTGGCGTCGTTTCTGACCTTTTATCTGACGTTATAACTGGCATGCCTTGTGACAGTCTATGTGGCATTCTATCTGGCCTTCTTTCTGGCACGTATTCCGACAGTCTTTCTGGCATCTACTTTGACATTCTCTCTGGCCTGGTGCCTCGCTTGATTCTGATCTACCTGGCATTCTTTCTGGCAGGTGTTGTGACATTCTCTCTGGCGTGCATTTGGGCCCATATTTGCTCAGCCTGACCTGGACCCGCACTGGTGACATGGAACTCGCTACTGTAGGGTTTAGGCCCACATGCCCAGATTAAGCCGCTGTGAGATCCGGGTCTGTGGTGTGGGCAATCACGACAAGCTGGCAGAAGCGAAGAAGCCCCTCACTTGGCAGGTGGGGAAACAACGTGGCCCCATCACACTTGAGCTTCCATAAGAAGGTGGATCACATGTAGCTCCCCGATCTCTGCAAACCAAAACAGTCATGACGTATCAATCGCCATCTGTTCTGCAGCCTCCTCTTTGAGATCTGGTCCTTCGTGCCCGGTGGAAGAAGTAGTAGTCCACGCTGAACCTGGGCGTCAAAAAAAACTTCGCCTTCCTTGTTTGAATGGAAAATATTCTTGCCCAACAAATCTTCCAAGCATCAGATAATTTTGTGCAAACCATTGGCGGTGAACTGAACAAGACCAAAAGTTTCTCTTTCGGACATGAATGCTTGCAGAATAGTATAGATGCAGCCATTTCACATCATGATTCTTTTCGATTGCTAGGAGGCAGCATTACTTACCGATCACCAAATCAATCAAAAGCTACGGCCTTCGGATTGACTAAACTAGACAAGTGGACAAAAACGATTAAACGTTGTCGTCACCTACCAGTGACCTGGTCCGAGAGATGCAGTGCATTGATGCGGACACGTTCCCAATACACGTGGGGTTCAGGATGCCATACACTTTGCACTGCCAAAACGCATGAGGACCCCATAATCAAGAGTAGGAGTTCCATAATGCGCTGCCTTTTGAGAAGAGATCAATATATTGCCAATCCCTCAATGTACTTCTGTTTAATAACTCCACCTTCTCTGAACCATCTATTTGCCAGAGTAATCGATGGTCTTTGCACTGCTCGAAGGGTTCTAATTTTTAGTTCTCAGGCAGATGATTTAAAAGCTCGATTTCAACAGGATGCCGTACCTAATTTCGATGGTCCAATTTCCTTCCTCAAACAAGTCAACGAGATGTCCGGATTTGAACATTGCGTCGACAAACTCATTCAGTACGGATTGACTGAGCCAGAACAGTGGCTACATGAAATTAGATCTGTTTGGAGAAAAGAACAATTCAAGCGAATTGCCGCAAATCGTCCAGCTTTCGACGGTGTGCAACATGGAGTGGACCGTGATAGCACAATACATCATCTCAGACAAACTGAAAGATATGAGCCACTTCTAAGAGAGGATTTGCTACAAAATGCCGCCGTGCTGCGGCTATTGCTCACTGGCGGATTATTTACACAAAGCATCAATTCTCGACACCGCAAACGTGGTCCTACCGATTGCACGTCTACCGTAGGGGGCGAACAAACTGTTGAACATGTCTCCTGGTACTGCTCATATCATCATGATTTACGAATCCCCATTTTGCATTTGTTTCATCTCATCATACAAGCTTCTCCCGCCTTTCGATTTGCCAGCATAATTACACAAAGAGACGCTGCCCTTCAACCGCATATTCAACTCATTCAAAGTGTTTTAATCAGAATTTGGAGAGCGCATATTTAAAAAAATACCTTGAAGGTGAGTCAACTAATCCGCCTCCAGATAATCCACCAAGACAAATCAATCACACAACAGATGAGACGCATAATGCACCCCAACAGCAAGGTCTGGAAGAAAATGGACATCACATAATATCACTCCAAAGCGGTGGGGTAGTATGCCAAAAATGTGGTAAGCACACAAGCGAACCTAAGCACCGCAGACTTAAGATAAGCAAAAGCCCATGTAAGCAATCTCATCTTAAGCCGGAGTTTTGGACCACCCTCACTCCCTCACAGAAAAATAATTCGAATTCGCATTTGGGTAATTTTGCTGCCATTCTCAAAGTAGAGTCCGAACATCATCTAGCATGGAATTTATCCGTTTCCAACACACCACCCAAAGGAATTCTCAAGTGTCTAAAATGTTCCACCGTTTTCCCGTGGAATAATAGATATAACTTGACACGACAGAGAAAATGCACAAACCCTCATGAACGCAGTCCCACACCTGAGCGTTGGGTCAGCGAACGGATGTACACAGATGATTACAGAGAAGCTTTCCAATGAGTTCGTCACAATTTAGAATCACAATCTGAATTTCCTGATAATTCCCAAGAAGCTTCCTCTTCCAGTGGGCCTGCGGCCAAGCCTAGATTTCGATTTGACAACCAAAACCAATGTTACCGATACTTCCCCAAGTCACACCAGAAGTGACAATGCTGTTTCATCAGAAGGTTTGCAGCTCTTTGTCCACTTCGACGACATGGGCTAGTGCTCACGCACTGGGGTACTGCGGCACCGGCCCGGTCACCCTCGACATGACAAAGTTCTGGCATCTTGCCCGACATGCCAACTCCTGAAAGGAATATGCGTCAACATGTCGTGTTCGTACTCCTCTGCAGAAGCTGTTGAAGGAATCTGCCTTCTTGGTGACATCGCTACCAATATCCACAACCATCTCACCCCCATGTTCCTCCAAACGCAAGGTGCTTGAAGATGACCTAGCACAAGGCCCACAGTCCAAATACCATTCGTTGCTGCTTCACTTGATGACAAAACAAGTAACATCACCTTGTCCGACTCGTTGTACGTAAGTGAGCACGTCGTAACTGTGATCTTCTCCCCTGCGTTGACCGTTGGTCTCTAGAGATGTTTGCTTCTTGGGTCCTGAGGAAAAGGTGTGCCAGTGATAGTAGCAAGCCTTGCGCTCTCACCCATAAACATGAACAGCAAGTCTAATCACAGTTGGATGGGCAAACAAGTTGGATGGGCAAACATGCGCGCCAAAGCCACTGCCTTTCATCATACACCCACTGGTGTTGACATCTTCATCCAAAGGCACGCCTGCTATGTAGCAAAAGTTACTAGCTAATGTCAGTGCAGCTCCTGGTTGAACATCAGAAGCGTCATTGTGAAGAGGATGACGTAGCACCAGCCAAGCAAAGCAGCGTTGGGTTTACTCTTGCCCTTCTCAGCACTCTTGACGTCTTCCATTCTCTTCCTGCACTCGCTCTTGACGGGATGCGACCAACCGTCTGACAATAGAAAGAGACCTTGCCCTTGGAGCTTTAACTGGTATCCATTGGCTCCCCGTTCCTTTATCACCCTTGTGGTTGTTGAATTCGCACCCTTCTGGCCATAGTCGTTGCATGTGCCTTTGCCTTTCTTCCCTTTCCTACCCATCGGCCGTGTTGCACCCATCTTCATGTCCTGAAAAAATGACTGGATCCTCGATCCTAAGCTGGAAAAAAGAGCTGCGCGCGTTTGGCTGGAAAGGCATCCGCCAAAAATTCAAAAAGTCAAAAAATGAAAAGTCAAAAAGTATACTTTTCGACTTTTCGACTTGTCTTCTTCCCTCTCACCTTTCGACTTTTTCCACTTTTTGACTGTTCAAAATTCAAAACGAAACCTTTCCACTCTTCGACTTTTCGAAATTGATTTTCCATATACTTTCCGCCTGGAGCCTTGCAGCACATCTTTCCTACCCAGCCTCGATCCCCCCATAGCTCATGCCGGGCTTCGCCCCAAGTACCCAATCTCCATGAAGTTCTCATCAGGTGTTGTTTGGCTAGCTGGCCGGTAAAAAGAACGCCATACTTCAGGTCATCGGTGATGGTTTGACTGCATTGGTGTTCAATTCATACTCTTTCACCTTCCTCTCCAACTCAGAATGTGTTGCACATATTCAAACACTTTAAACTCAGAAGCTGTATCACATCCGGATTGGACCCTGGGTCATACTCCAAACTAAGTTGACGGTACCTTTCAAGATCTTTGCCAATATCCTTATTGTGCATACCATCAAAAACGCCATCGCAGAGTAACATCACCACACTATGCGACAGTTGGCTGGAGAAATTAACTTCTTCTTGGAACAGGGTAAAGCAGTGTACATCGCAACATCAAAACCTTGAACTCTGCAAGCAGACGGGGAATCTGCTGTCAATTGCGCCAGAAAACTCTTGAGATGAGTATCCACGCCCTATACCTTGAGACTTCTCCCTTGACTGGTTCTGGTTTTCCCGTTCCTCTGGCACACATCACCCATTGAAATCGATTTGGCGATGCTGGTGGGCTGGGCAGCTGGTGCAGTAGGTGAACCTACCCTATAGGGCTATACTATAGGACCAAACACTGTCGATAGCTCGCTTCTGCATCTTGTCTGCATTGAATAGCCCTCATGCCAGCCACCAACCTACCTGCATGCTGACGTCGTTGCGGGTGAAGTTCCCACTCAACTTGCTCTAACCATATTGTAGCGCTGGAACTTACCACGCTCAATCGGCCTCCTCTTCGTCTTTGGTGGCAAGGGACCTGCATCCTCTGCTTCCTTCTCTTCCTTCGTCTTACCCTTGCTCTTAGCCTCTTGCTCGAGAAGTGCCGCTTTCTTGGTGCAATCAACCTTTACTTTGCTGCAGCTAGTAGGATCTTTCTCCTTGCTGATCTATCAATGCTGCAAGCTTCGCCGCGGCCCAAAGGTATTGTGAACCAGCCGATCGATGTACCTATATATTCTTCCAGCGTTGCGTTGCAGCTGAACGCATTCAGTAAAGGAAGATATGGCCCACGATAGCTTCACAAAGTCAGAGGGAGATTGACGATGTTTTCTTGCCTGCTCTGCAGTTGAAATGCTTCTGCAGTAGGCCCCGCAGATAACCCTTGAGAATGAGGATGCCATGGAAAAGCTTGATTTCATAGAAGTTTGCAAAGATCTTACCTCAAACGAACTGCTGTAGTGCTGAAGTCTCCTAAGCTTGTGTTTGAATCTTTGCAGGATAGCAGCCGTCCAGACTTGTTCTGGCGTTCTGCTCTCCCGACTCCTTGTCTCAAAGCAGAGCCCCTTGGCCTTCAGGAGCTGGGTGTCGATGTTTTGGTCGAACCAGTTCCGTGGGGCTTACTCTTACGCTACCATGCAAGAGAAGCACGGGCGCTGTGTTGACACCAAAGCACAACGTCTTGAGATGTCTTGAGCCATGTTGGCTGCAGCGTGTACTCCTTCAGTTCACAAGGTAAGGTTTGGGCTATTCACCCATGTCTGACATCTCTAGCGATCTGGATTCCACTTGCACGGGACTGCAATGCTTAATTACTATGCTTACTGTAACTCACGTGGCAGTGAATAGGGTTGATACTGTAAGATAGATACTTGGGCACCATGATTTCACACTGACCTATGTCAATTGTGTGGAAAGTCTGTGCTCTGTATTTGGGAAAGCACTCATACATGAAAGGGTGACACTTTGCTTTCTTCAGGCATGGCGTCCCAAATGCGTTTTCTCTTGTTTTTCGAATGTTTTGAAACCTTGGGTCTAGTTGAAGGGAGGCTCGTTTCAGTCCCAACTGGTGGGAACTTGACGTATTTGACACGGCCATCTCCAGTCAACAAAAGGGGCAGCTGGGCATGCCTTTACAAAGAAGACGTTCTTGAGGCTGGCAAAGGCATGGAAAAGATAGTTTTCACTCTTCCAGAAAATCTGCCCCAGGTGCTCATAGTACATGGACCTCCGCTGCACATGCACAAGAGCCGCAGAAATGATCAACAACTTGGCTGCACACTATGTCAAATTTATGTAAATCTATCAGGAATCCCTTGATCAACTTGAAATCACGGACGCATGCATACAACTTTCAGATCCGCCAGCGAGACAAGCCGGCTGGCCTGAGATGTGGTTTGGGGCGCTGGTTGACTTTCCCCAATGCCGCCATGAGATCGCAGATTTCAGACGATGTGTTGTAGGCCTCACCTTGCTCGCCCCCCTTCAAAAACAGGTTTGACCTTTCAAGCGACTTTAGCATGCTATAGCACGCTCTAGGTTTACTGAAACGTAAGGTCCACACGCCACAAGTCAAGCCTTGGTGGTCTCAACTTGCGCACAGCCATCGATCATGGGTTCCCATATTGAATCTAAAACTGTTTGGGATTTGACGCCGCCTGATGTGAAATGTGCTCATGACCTGACGCGAATCTCCAAATTCCTTTTCCCCGGAAAGATTTCCAACATCCGAAAAAAACAAAAAAACAATATCAAACATTTATCAAATCATTTCTCAAATTTATCAATCCATATCCAGCACCAACTTTTCTCATTTCACCAAGGCCATCGCTCGGTGGCAACCTGCATCTGTCTGCAACGCCTCAGGTGCTGCGGCCACGTGTGATTCCAGCCGTCCAACCATGACCAACGATGAGAAACAATGTCCCACGTCAACACTGGCATCGTGTTGGATGAGAAGAGCTGAATCGAATGAGGAGAAATGAGAAGAGAAGAGATGAGAGGAGGAAGAGCTTAGAAGAGCTTACAGGAGCTGTTCCATGTTGTGCCTTACTCCATACGAGCACCAACCTAACTACAGGTGATGCCGCTCCAATTTAAATGAATTTGACATTGAACATCGAACTATATCATATTCTATACAACTGTTCAAGAACCGCACTGAATGTCATACTGCAAAACAAACAAATCCGTTTCGATGCTCTCTTGGCAGCCTCAAGGGGTCGAAACCATATCTCCAACAAACGGCATGCTTTTGGGGCCCAACCTATCTCGATGGAAGCGCTATGAGATATGAGACCGCCGAAAAAAACAAACCCTTCAACGAAGCCCGCAGGGCCATGCTTTAAAGGCACTTCAGTGAAGTCGCCGCCGAACGCGCAAAAGCCCGTCATGAAAATCAATGGCTTCTGTTGACCCCTAATTAATGACTCCGGAGCGGAATGATGGACCAAAACCCTTCTTCCAATCCTCTCTCTCTCTCTCTCTCTGTCCATCTCTCTCCGGTCTCTGCTCCCATCACAAGCTCCGACTGCCGCGATGAATGTCACTCTTGCACGTGACAGATTTCATGCGAGGTCATATGAGCGCGAGTATATAAACAAGTCCGCTAACTGCTATTTAAAAACAATGATCTGCTTCTGGTTTTATGCTTCCTCCTTTCACAGGACCTGATGTTGAGAACAAGGGACCTTGGCTTCGTTACTTGCGAGTTTCCCACTTTCCATTTCCTCTGCATGGGTGGCCTGGAATGCCAAAGGCCTCTTTCCACATCTCTGCTGGACTCTGCCGGGGGCAGCATTTCTCTGGTTTTGGACTTATGTTAATATATATATATATATATATATATGTTTTAACATTTTAACATATATGTTTTTCTCAATGTTGGCATTGTTGGTTTGCCTCATGCCATGCTTTTGTAGCCAGAAACCCAAGTTCGAGGCGTCTCCAGCGTCTTGGTGATGGTTTCAACATTGTTAGGCTGTACCTGAGGCACAGCGTGATGGCAGTGATGGCATATTGCACAGGTGGTTGGGACTTACGAACTTTAAAGATCATATCAGCATGTTATCGCACATCTTAACAGACTTGAACTCAACATGGCACCCTAACTTTGATCCAAAATCTCTTAAAACCGGATGCAAGTGCTCTGTGGGCACTGGATTCTGGCCACTTGGACCAGTTCGCTTAGACAAATCCTGGTGGAATCTGGTGCAATCGCCATTGGTAGTGGACTACATGGCTGTCCAAGACATGCATTCGCCATTGGGTTGAGGCGGTTGAGGGCTTTGAACCTTTGCATTTTGCGTCCTGGAAGTTCTTCCGCAAAATGTCGCACAGGCGCTTGAACCTGGGAAGTGCAATCCAAACATATACACACTTTTCATTGCACTTCCAGTGGAGATTCAAACCCTCGAAAGAATGGGAGTTATACGGAGTTTATGAAAATTGAGAGCTTTGGAAGTTTTGTCCTTTTAATTATATAACTAAGACTAAGACCTAAGAATTGATCTTTTTTGGGGCTCACACTCCAGCCAAGCCCGGACCAATTCAAACTACCCCGGAGATCCTGTGGGTGTATTACAATGCATTGCCTGTCATCTCACTCAGTTTTTATTTCTTCAACTCCCAAGTGAGGAAGCAAAGTCTTTTGACCCGAAATACTGCACACTTTCGACCTGAAAATCACGAAATTGGCTAAATCATGCTAAATCTAGCAGCCCAAAATTACCTCAAATGATCAGCGTTCAGGATTTGCGGGTGTTTGCGGATTTTTGCAAGTGTTTTGCGGGTAATTTGGGGTGTGGCAAATCAGCTACAGGAGACAGGGAGCCATCTATTCTGCCAAAAAAGGGTTGGAGTGCTCATTTACAAGCACCAGCTTTGCCAACTCAATGATGTGATGATTCGATTGACGAACGCACACACACCTTCCCATTCCAAAGTCTCAAACGGCACACTAGCTGGAAGTCAAATAAACCCGGCGGATGCGAAACCGCGCGAGCGTTTTGAGGGTTTGCTGAATAGGACCGTCAGAATCACCTGCAATTTCCAATATCCGCCGACCCCGGCCTTCGCCAAGGCAGGGGCGGCGCCTGGGACCACCGGAGGTGTGGAACCTGCTTTGTCACGGCCATGGCGTTCCCTTCAACCCGTCCGCTGGCCTCTCCAAGGCAACTCTCGCAGCTACACGCTCCAGCCATCTGTTTTTAGTGGCGTTCAAGCATGCTGTTTGCCCGCCCTCAACTTCGAACAAGCACTCCGGCCACAGTTCTCTCTGTTGTTAAGGGGCCTGCCCTCTGTTGTTAAGGGCGTTCAAGGCTGCCGTGTGCCAGCCCTAAAATCCTTCAAAGGCTCCTCGGGAGCTTCGACCAAGCACTCCGGCCACAGCTCTCTCTGTTGTTAAGGGCCTGCCCTCTGTTGTTAAGGGCCTGCCCTCTGTTGTTGAGGGCATTCAAGGCTGCCGTTTTGCCAGGCCTAAAATCCTTCAAAGGCTCTGTGGGAGCTTTGACCAAGCACTCCGGCCACAGCTCTC
>Ga0126342_10010631_pt1 | contig 16472 bp, 12 predicted proteins | sample Cyp1metagenome_FD_92528 | JGI IMG/M metagenome (GOLD analysis project Ga0126342, IMG submission 92528) | Coral microbial communities from Lord Howe Island, Old Settlement Bay, Australia - Cyphastrea 1 metagenome | ecosystem: Host-associated > Invertebrates > Cnidaria > Coral ... | reverse complement strand
TTCAACATGAATACTACACGTGTGAAGACAATTATTTTTACTTTTGCAGGAACATGGCTTCTTGAAAAGGATACTATATTGTCTTATGGTGGGGTACTTCAACATAGTCATTTGACGTGATGTTCAAGGACTATAGTGTTGATGCATTGGGCATTGCACTTTTGACATGAATTGCACATATTAAAGGGATGGTTGTGAATCGAAAAGCATGCTACATATGGCGCAGGAATATTGCCTAATTGAAGGGATATCATGTGGAAGAAGATTTCGCTTTTTCAGAAACGAATGCTGCATCTTTTAGTTTTTGGAGGATTTCTTCATAATTGTAGAGGTGTTGCTTGTTGAAAAAAACATTGTACTTTTTCAAAGGAAAAATACAATTTAATGAAAAATGCTTCTTTATAAGCTGGGGATACTTCAATGTTTAGAACAGGAATGCACTATCTTAAATTCATGCTACATGTTATAGACACATGTTTACCCCTAAATGGAAGGCTGTACATCTTTAGGGATGCCCTGCATCTTTTAGAAAAAAAAAAGTTATATTTTGCATGGGATACTGGAAGGATTCATGAAACTATTTCAAGGATATTATATAAGATGCACATACGGTTCAATATGCTTATTACTGAATTGTGTGTATTTACATTTATGATCATTTATGGCTCTTTGACTCTGATGTATTTACTTAATTGCTTTCAATAAGAACACCATATTTCACAAGGAGACTCTTAAACAAGAAATATAATATGAATTTAATAAGATTTTGCATGGGAATTGCATGGAACTAGATGTCCAATAAATTCTGAATAAAAACCTGCCTTTCTTGATTTATGGCAATTTTGAGCACGTAGTTGGGTGAAAAGTAGCACATAGTTGGGTGACAGATACAAGTATGTACTTAAAGTGCAACCTGTTCATATCTGGATCAGAAGGATTTGCAAAAAATAATGCAATTAATTTAAGTAAATTTTCTGCCGCTCACAACAGTCCCCTCCCTATAATTAAAGATTAACTATATTATAGTATATATATACACTGTATGATACTTTGTAATATAGCATATAGTACTTCATCTTTTTTGTTTAAACTTTATAATCTTTATGAAACTATATAATAGATGATCTATTACTATAGCATATATTAAAATAGACTAACTATATATAGTATAATAATGATTGACTGTATATAACAGTTAAAAAAAACTAACTGTATAATCTGATATTACTATCAACAGTATCTATAATTGATAATAAAGATTAACTGTATATAACTATAATAAATTATCTAAATATATTTATGTATGTACAGTAAAATATCACAATTGGTTATCAAAAAATATACCCTCTGACTCTGGTAAGCTAACAGTTTGCTACAGTATGATGCTATGGAAAATCACCATTTTGAATGGCTAAATCCACTAGAATAACCCAACAGAAATAATACTATAGGGGGTTCATAATATAATATAATTATCATAATTATCACAATATAATAATGATAATGTATGATGATCATAGAAATAATGATATTGTAATAAACCACCCTTTCATCTACTATATTCTAGTATCATTACCTACTGGATGATAATCATAATCTCCGTTAAACTACCCAGTAGACCTCCCTATTCTAATCAATAGGGGCTTTGGTCACTGCTCATCCAACAATTTGTACTGGCTGTGTTTTCTGCACTCCCGGTCACAACCTCACAGCAGGGTTAGATTTCACTGAACTTCCCGGAAATTAAAAAAGAACTTCACAAAGACTGACAAATTTGTTTCCAGCTGACAAAAACATGTAAAAAACATGTAAAAAAGAAAGCAACTGCGATCCTTGACATGTAAAAATGAAAACATATTTTTGCATGTTACAGTAAGAAAGCAACTGCAATAAGTGGTTGCAATCACTGCTTAATCCATGCTTCAAGGCCACTCTTAGCAAGTTCCAGAGCGCAACCAGCACCATCCACTTGTAGCACCCCCCCAAATAGGTGAGTTATAATCCATTAAACCAGCCACCAAAAGATAGATGCAAAAATTCGCATTCAACCATATGGTAAATTGTGTTTTCTATCTTGTGGGGTTACTATTCATCCTATAGGGCTTTGTATTTCAGGATTCATATGCTAAGTTCAGGGATAGTCCATGTTCACTCCCCCGGGCCCGCGGGCAGCTGCCAAAACATCGACGCCCTGCGGCACTTGACCAGCTTCATGTCAAGATCAAACCATGGGTGGCGATTTCACTAGCTGATTGTTGTGCCCAAGAATTGTTGGATGTGTTTTTTCATCGCTAACAAGCAGTACATCCAAAAGTCGTTGCATTCAGACCAAAAAATCAAGGGTGTGAAGCCATGTATATACATATATATATATATATTATACATATTCATATACATATAACATATATATATATACATAACATATATATATAACATATATAGATATAACATATATATATATATAACATATATATATATATAACATATATATAACATATATAACATATATATATATATATATATAGAACATATATATATATAACATATATATTTATATAGATATAACACATATGTATATATATATATATCATTGTGGCATTTAACCCATCTCATTTTGGGGTATCCCTTCTTTTTACCCATGACTCAATCCATTTCCTCGGTGGATTTTTTTCGACGTCCTCGTCCTGCGCAGCCATTGGCTGAGCCCCTGAATCCATGGGAAACAGCATGCGCACGGGTCCCCGGGATGCACTTCGGGGTCAGAGCAATGAATTGCTAGTAGTTGTGTTGGTAGGTTAAACCATCAACTTGAGAAACTGGTTGTATCTATGAATATGATTGAATATGTAGTCTTGTTGGCAATGTTGTCTTTGCCTAGCCTGGCATTCTGTTGTTGAGCCATGGACGTTGGCAACACATATCAACACATGGTTCACATGTCAGATCAGTCTGATTTTGTGGACGGGATTCTACGAGTCCCTAGATGTGCATAGTATATCATAGTATATCATAGTGTCAAGTAGCCCAAATATATCCATATATATATATGTATATAACCTACGGAAAATGTTATTTGGACCTTTTGAGACCCACCTACCTGGAATTTAGACCTGGTTACCTTCAATATGACAATAGGATACAATAGGCTAATTGGGAATATTCCACAACACATGGCTGCAACATGAAATGCTGCAAAGATGTTGCTTAAAATGGAGGTTTCCTGAAATGGGGGTACCCCATTTCTAGATCGGATTTTCCCTTAAAAACCATCCATTTTGGGGGTACCCCTTAGGATGTTGTAGGGCCTGCAGGATGTTGTAGGGCCTTAGGGTACCCCTTAGGAAACGTCCCTTAGGAATCCTAGGGCCTAGGGGCCTGCAGGGCCCCGGAATGATAGGCTTCTGTTACTTCTGTTGGTGAAAGCAACATGAAATAACTCTGGAAAGATTGAACAACATTGAACATATGATCTTTTTTCCAAAGTAATTCCAGTTGGTGGTTTCAACCCCTCTGAAAAATATTAGTCAGTTGGGGTGATTATTCCCAATATATGGAAAAATAAAAAATGTTCCAAACCACCAACCAGTGACAATAACTTTGGAAGTACTCTGGATATCGGCGACGCTTGGGTGAAACGATTCACCCAGGGGAGGTTAACCAGCCTGAAATCCTCACGTTTTTGCATCGTATCGTAGCCCTAGATTTTGGCGATGATTTTGAATTGAATGATTAGCAAAACGTCTAGAAAAGTAGAAAAGGCCGATTCAATTGGAGGGGTTAGCATCAATAAACTTTCGAGTCTTTGGTTTCAACCAATCCTGAAATATCCAGTGAAGTCTGAAAGAAGCATTTCAGTGATGGAGAATTCAGAATTTGCTTTTTGAATCTTTTTGATATCATCAATCAGAAATCTAATGATTTATCGTGCAATTCATCCAAAGAAAATCAATCGCACAAAGATCCCATTACTTTGCGCATTTTGAGCCTTCAGCGATTGTGAGCTTGCGCCAAACTGCACAAGCCCAGCAAGAGCCGAGGGAGCTGGGCACTCCTACTTGACAATCCAGATCTTGGATTGCTACAACTCAAGAGCTTTGTACAATACCCATATGCGAACCATGGTGCTGTTATATTTACCTACATGACTGGATGATTTTGTTCGGGCAAATGTTGGTGCGCATATTCCAGCACCATGGTTCGCATATGGGATATGATTCTGATTTCGCTACTTGAATGGGTATGGGTCAAGTCCGTGGACACTGAAAGATTGAGGCCCAACAACCTGGTGACCTCCAATATGACCCTGTTTTGAAAACTTGGGAATGTGCCCAGTGCCCAGCTTCATTGTCAGGGATTTTGTTGCCATATCCGGATTTATGGATGTTTATTCTGGATGTTCATCCCCTGCAAACATGGGCCATTTCGACTCAGTTTCGACCCTGGGCCACATGGGCCACTGTTGAATCTTGACCCATTGACCCATGCCGTCATCTCGGCTGCAACTTTGCGTAACGGCTTGGCCGTGCGCTATTTTTAGCGGTGCCGGAGATTCCCGACGAGAAGCGCTGAACTAATCGTGCGCATGTAGTAATGGGATTTACTTGGATGTGGAATTGAATGGTGGTTTTTCATGGAATTTTCATGGGTATATCCTCCTGTTATCAAACATGGTAAGGGGAAAGTTTCGATTTTTATGGAGGTTTCCATGTACCCAAGGTTAGGCCCAAAGTTTAGAGAGTCGGATCATCAAAGCCCAATCTTTGCTACTTCGGTCCACATACCCGGCCTGGTAAACCTACAAAAAGCTATTGAAAATGGCCATAGAAATAGTGGATTTTCCCATTCAAAATGGTGGATCTTTCCATAGCTATGTTAAATTACCAGAGGGTATGTTTGACATCCCCCCCCGGTGTTGCCAGTGACCACCAGGTTTCCGTTCGAGAAACCTTCGTACATCTGGTTGACAGCACGCCTCAGGTTTTATCTCAACATGCGGAAGACTATGACCATCAAAAGATCGGGTTACTTGGATGTTTCGAATCATGATGTACTGTAACAATCTATAACATCCCACCCAAAAGTGCATATGATTCACCCATAGGTTGAATGTCCATTATATACTGATTAGATTCACATCTTTTCTTTATAATGTGGTTAATGTACTGTTAATAATGGTTAATATATGGTTAATGATGGTTAATAATAACTTGGTTGGTGGTGCAATAACCATCTTGAAAAATGATGGAGTTCGTCGGGAAGGATGACATCCCAATACATTCCATTTCAATGAAATGGAAAATCAAAGCCATGTTCCAAACCACCAACCTTGGTTGGTTACATCCTCCGAGTTTTCCCCGTTTTTTTTTTGCAGAGAAAGTCACAACCCTCGAGGCGCCTCAGGGCGTCCTGGGCCGCGCCACCTGGACCGCTTTCCGCTCCGGTGGCGGGCCGCTGATGGGCTGCAGGCGGCCGCGGCGTCGCGGCAAGGCGGCCTGGAAGATCCATCTTGGATATCACGGGAAAAGATCATCCAATGGTAATCCAAGTTTAGTTATACTATGTTATACTATAGGCTATAACTATAGACTACATGGCTAATTGTGGCTATATTTCCTGATGTTTCTTTTTGGATTGAACGTGATTGAAATATCATGCCCTCTGGAAATCAAACTTGGCTGGAAAATCCCCTATAGAAAATGGATATTTATAGGTGAATAATCGAACTATATAAGTAGGTAATTGTCCAGCAAACCACTTTTGACTACCGGTGAATATATATATTCTACACAGAATCTACACAGCATATATGAATATACAGTGACATAGATGGTAATACACACAAGATGTATTTATAGATTTATATGATTTATAGAGAGAAAGGTATCTATGATCATTGTTGTTGTTAGTGCTATCATCTTGTGTAGCCTGACCCTCAAAGTATGCGTAAAAAATGGGTTTTCCGTACTTGACATTTGGAGGCTTTGGAGGTGACAGAGTTAGAGATGCTCATATTGGATAATTATAATCCCCTATGTAACCTATCCCATCTGCTCCATGTATGGTATATTTACCATTATTTACCTACATTTGGGTGATTTTTAGGGCAAATGTTGGTAAATATTCCATACATGGAGCATCTGGGTATGTACCAACCAATCAACAATGATTTTGGACACTGCTGATTTTCAGACACTGCCCAGTCCTCAAATATTCAATCACCCACTGGTCCTTGCCTCACGCTCAAGTTCCTGGGCCTACACAAAGGCCAAGGAACCAAATCATCAATGTGAGGCCCCCGAAACTGCGAAACCATAGTACAATGGTGATTTAACCAAGAAAAAAAATCCAGGCGAATGGGATGAAAAAACTCATTGTTTCATAGTCAAGTTCATAGCAATGTATAGCCAGTTGGGGGATCAGCATCCCATTTGAAGCGGCCAACCAGACGTGGCTAGCCACGTCAACAATTCCATGTTTTACATGGGAAAGGGGGTGACAAAGTAAGACAAACCTGGGGTGCAGTTCCACCTTTTAAGTGGATACATTGCTCTTTAATATGCTATAAAAGTTAAAGGGGCCCCATATCCTAACTTATGATGTTTATAACCCTTTTTACACCCATTTAATCATTTAGAACACACACCCAAGTAACCCCAGCCTGTTGGGATACCATGTTCAATTGGCGTTGCCCCTGACTTTTTCCCAGGGAAAAGGCACATCTTTGGATCTTCGGGAGCCCACGCAATATCTTAACATAGATCGAGAGCCTACCCGCCATACTTAACATAGATATTTAAAAAAAAATACCATGCCTTTCCGTTCGGGGAAATTGTCTTTGGGAATTCCCACCATGTTTGGGGAAGTCGCTCATGAATCATAAATAATAAATAGATAATAGATGATAATAGATATAAATAGGTCAAACATCTAATTGAGGAACATCTGCAAGACAAAGCAGCCCGTTTTTAGTTGGTTGATCAACACAGCAATCGACATATTGCCACATCAGATGCCCTTTTCCGACAGAAAATCAGGCATGGTCCCTCCTTCACCAGCAGGGGCAAATGAGAATTTCTCGAAATGACTTGTATACCAAAATGGGCGAGCCCAACATGTTCCCCATTGAAAGATATTTAAAGACATGGTTGGCTAGAACAAAACAGCCATCGTAACTTCAGTTGCCAACGCTGCCTGCGTTTGGAGAAAGGCCAAGTGCTTGAGCCCACGCGCTGCAACCTTTTTTGGCAGGGTCATCCCGCGGTCAGAAGTGGAAACGTGGTGAAACATGATGAAACATGGTGACATTCTATATAATTTCTTATTAAAGTAATCTAAGTAACATCATGTAACATCTAAGTCTCCTATAGTGATTTACTCACGGTTATCCCATGTAATCCCATCGAAAAACTGGCTGAATCTATGCCCCCAGTTACCAAGTACCATCGGATGATCATCCATGACCGAAGTGACGGAGGAACTGGCCATGTCGCCGTGAGTTTCACCCTTTGATTGCTGGAGGCTAAATGGTGCATGGCTTGGGGGTTACCCGGCCTGGTAAACACAGAAAAAACTATGGAAGCCATGGACCATAGAAATAGATGATTTAGCATGATTTAGCGATTAAAATGGTGATTCTCCAGTTCGCAAACTGTCAACGTTTACCAGAGAGTAACCCCCGTTCGCAGATTTCAGGGTTGACATGCCGTCGAAGCAGATTGTGAAGGTACATCCTACCATATCCCAATGGCATTCCACTTGCGTATTCCAGGGTGTGCTCCGATATCTTTGTCGGTTGATATTCAGCCATGTCATTCCTTCGATATATCATATATCCATATATATGTATATATATCCACCATGAATCAAATGAATCAAAGCAACTAAGTTCGTCTAGTAAAAGTTCAACCAGCTTGGCTAAGGATTGATAATGTCAAGTTCATATTAATAATCACCCACAAATTAATCAACTCCCACCGTCCAAAAACATGTTGGCAATACTACTTTGGGTTGGTCCCCCTATAAATCAACATGGGTGGCCATCCCTAATTGAAAAACACCTTTCTGGAAAATCCTATTTGTTTTTGGTGAGAAAGTAAGGTTCTGATGCTTCTAACCTGATGGTTCTGGTGCTGGCTTCAAAGGGATGCAAGATGCACATGGTTCAGGAAGGGAGATGTATTGCACAGAGTGAATGGAGGAGATGCTTTATAGCTATGTCAATATATATATAATATGTATAATATGTATAATTATATATAGTTCTATTGAAGAGATTCAAGGCACAGAATCCCTAAAATCTAGGACAATCCCAAACTTCTGATTATATAAACAACGATGCATTTTCCTTATGACTTTCTCATTTAAAAATGCTCTTAAATGGTACTTTAGGTGGGTTGTCCCTCCCAAATAATGTGCATGTGCACCCCCAATTTAAAGAACGCCCTCAGCCCCTGGCCATAGTTGAATAGGGTTCAAATGAAATCCATACTTATTCTTGAGATTGAAACGGAAAATCAATTGAAAGTAAATTGATCTCAATTGAAAATTTTACTTACCATTTAGATTTATTAAAAGGAACATCTCATAAATTCCATTTTGGATTTTGCTGGTCATTATTTGGGGGTGAAGACCTTCTCATGGATCTAGACCTTCTGGGGGGTGGTTTATTAATCCGAACTTGGCATTATATGTCCTCATTGTTGTTGCATAAATTGCTTAAATCGCGTATGTTTGATGGTTAAACCCCCACTTTACCAGCGGTACCAAACACCGCGCGGTACCAACAGCTGGGTGACATGTTTGCTTCGGTATCCAGGATGCGCCTGCGGGGCTGGTGACAGCTTGGATTTACGAAGCAGAAACAAAATTCTGATGGAATCAGATATGAAGAATTGGATGTTGGATGATGGATGGGATGTTAGAATCAGATCTCAATGGGATGTTACCCTCCGGTAAACTAACATAGCTATTAAAAATTGCCATTTATAGTGGGTTTACCCATTGAAAATGGTGATTTTCCATAGCTACGTTAGTTTACCAGAGGGTAGGTATTACAATGCGATGTTCATGGGATGTTACTGGGACTTGTCGCGGCGAAATATCCAGCCAAACTGCTCCACCGGAGGCCTGCTGAAAGTTGGCTTTCACCGTCTCAAAGTCCAAACTGGGCAGCCCGGGCCCGAAAGCTGGGTAGATATGTGTTGTAACTTAGTCTTGGAATGTCTTGGATAAGTTTATATCCACTCATATCCAAGATTGGATAAGTTTAAACCAGTTTATACCCACTCATATCCAATCATATATCTACCCAGCAAAATATGATTGGGCAGTTGAAATATCCACTCATGCGCTAAAGATCAACAAGATCGAATCCATTTGGTCCATTTGTTTGTTCCATGTCTGGGTGGAAATATTGGAACGAATTTCCCAACACATAAAGTGCTTATAGTGCTTATTGTCATGCGACCCCCATGGGCTTGTCACCACGGAGATCCCCAAATTCTTTGCTCAGTCAGGACTGAACTTTCACAAACGGCTAACGAGCAATCTGGATTTATATTGGATCTGAGCGATCTGAGCTTCCCACAAGCTTACTGGGATTTTATTTGCACAGGCGCGATATGTGAAGGGTTTGGTCAGCATTGGTCAACGGGTTTGGGTATGAATCAAGCAGCCAGTGCGAAGGGGACATCTGCATGATTGATCGCATCTATACCACATAATGCTGCAAAAAAGAACACATTCAAAAAAATATGAAATAGTCAGGTTAACATTCCTAACCATGAGACCCTACCCAACCAACCATGCAACCCTTGCAAATCAAATAGCTGGATGTGATATGTTTCCTCTTCACAATCAATTGACCCAGCTTACACCATTCACTAGTGGATCCCTGAACACGACCCCGATCCATTCCCCCGAAAAACTCGCTGGTAAATAGATGTTCCATGGTCTCCCCTTCATGGGTCAGTTCCATGTTCTCCACTTCATAAATCACATAGCTACAATGTGAGGCCCCCCAGTTATAAGTTGGTTTATAAGCCCCAGTAACTATAGTTATAAGAACCATAAACCATAGTTATTGGAGTTTCTTGAACCAACTTAGCTATCGAACGGGGGCCTCACTAATTGTAGGTGACATCAACAGCTCCAATTTCAGCCATCAACAGCTGTATCTTGTCATATCTCGTCAGCCATTGACCACATCACTGGCCTGGTGCCAAACCTCTTTTTGAACTCGATGGTGTGAGTGGCCTGTCGAGCACAGGACACAGCCTGTCGAGTACGAGCGGTGGCTTGAGCCCGCAATTCGTAGAGAACGAAGAGTTGGAAAAATGGAAACAAATGGGAGAAACAGATACAAACATTCAGAAAACCATGATAATCATACAGAAACAGGGAAACGGAAAATATGTTTCGAATTCTCTTTTTCATGTCCCGGAAGAAAAACTGTTGTGCATCGATCTTGGGACTCCTTTTTGATGTAAACCTAGGATCAAAAAGTCACACAATATTAAGGCCCCCCAAGATAGTACAAAATAGGATGCATGATGAATCCAGTCATAGAATGAAACTTTGCACATTCACAAACTTGGGATTTGTTATGATTTGTTCTTAGTGTAACTACATCTAACTATACGTTTTTTCTGTTGGGAGGTTAAATCAGCAAAACTTTCATCGCAATCAGCCATACTTTAGGATCTACCCACCAAGAATGTTGGAATTTAACTATCGTTACCACTTTGACATGGGAATTTCATTAGCAGGGGAATTGAAACACAATTCCAACGGGGGTCTATCAACGAGAATAAGATAATAAGGAGATGAAACTGATCAAAAACGGCATCACATTAGTTCTGAGCTCTTCATCCGGGAATGTCCCATTAATCCATGAGTCAGCTACAATGGTATAGTTCCAGTAACAAAAAACAAACAAATCTTCCAGGCATATATGATGATATATGTTGAGTATGTTTCCCAATTATAGGTGTTCAAGGTTTCATTATCTTTGACTACGGGTTGCTAGTTGCTATAGTTAGTATACCATTTACTATCAATGCAGGTCCCGTTCCAACACTCTAAGCTTGGCACAAACAAACAAATGGTAAGGGGATGTAAGATGGGCACGACATTAACACCAGATCTTTAAGATTTTCCAGAAATGGATGAAATGGTATGTGCACTTGCTATTTGCATGTATGTGCTCTAATAATCGCTTGACAATTAACAAGGACCGCTATTTTGTGCTAGTTTCGATGGTTAGAACCCCGCAGTGCTAGCAAATCTCACTATCCATGATTGCTAATTTAAGTTTGCCAATCATTTTGTGAACCCAATTCCCCCAACGTTTTCCCCCCATACCCACACAACGTGAAAATTCCACCACCTTTGTGAAGATCTTGGGGTCCCCGCCACGGCTTTCCGAAGTCTCAGATCGTCGCGTTCCGCCTCATCGACAGATTTTAACTGGCGATTCAACCAGACGAACTTTGATTTTCAGTCATAAAATGGGGATTTCACAATCAGAAACTCTTGATTGATCATCAATTTATTTGTTAAATATCGAGGTTCAATAAATCATAAAACTCAGGAATCAGACTTGCGCAGTAACCATGGTGGCTTTCAAGCAACAATCTGTGTATATGAGGCGACATCTATAGGGTACAAAAATAATTTTGCAATTCAGATGATGAAATTACATGATTATGAATTATGATCAGAAACAATGTGCATGTTAAAGTGATTGGCCATCAACCATTTGCGACTCAAATGGTTTCTTGGCCAATCATTCAAGGTCACTTTGGGATCATTGCGTCCAATCCGACTCGCTGTATGTCGAAACCAAGCGCTGGTAATACGTGGAACATGCCGTCCATTCATGTTTCGCAAGTTCAAGACACACCCACAAAATATATACGTATAATATTTTATTTTATATTATATATATATGTGTATACATTTATTAAATTATATATAATATAACTTACATATACTATGTTTTACTCTATATTATATATATAAGGCGGTGGTGCCACCCCAGATATAAATTGTTTTACAAACCCATCAAACTAACATGGACATCTCATATTACAATAATTCATAAATCCAAGCTTTAGCCTAGTGAAAGTTCAACCAACCGTTTCGGATTGGGGGCACCACCTTATATATAGCTACTGTATGTCGCTTATCTGGTTTATCTCCCGATTTTCTATCCCCATCATATCCCATCATATACCCTTTTTTAATGGTTAAATCACTTTATGTGTTTATTTTTCCCTAGTATCAACATATTTCAAATGTCTAGATATCGCTTACTAATGTTCCCATCATATCCCCATCATTTCCCTATACTTATATATGGAGGTTTCCTAAAACCCCAAATCATCCTAAATTAGACCATTTTAGTATTGGAACCGATGGTTTTGGGGCTCCCCCATTTTAGGACACCCTCATATAATTGAGTTACAGTACTTGAAGATACTTGAAGTCATTTGCCAATTATAGGATTGATATGTTTCTACATATATACAGTATATACCCTCTGGTTATTTAACATAGCCATGGAAAATGGCCCATTTATGGATGATTGTCCCACTAAAACCTCCATTTATAAGGGATTTTCCATAGCTATGTTAAATTACCAGAGGGTATATATATATATATACAGTATATATATACAGTATATATGTACATATGTATATTATACATGTATATGTATATATATATATATATATATATCCCCATGATGGGTGAGGTCCTCAGCCCGGCCGAAACGTCCCCGGTGGCCACCTCTGTGAGCTGCTTGAGAATCTCATCGCTCTCCAGCAGAAACTCCGCAGTGGTGACCCTCGAGCGTCCCGCTGCTTCTTAACACATCTGATGGTGGTTGAGCCAGCCATCCCCCATAAAAATCATATGTATTATAATATATAATATATACATACATACATACATACATATATATATATATACATATACATATATATATATATATATATACATATATTATATACATATATACATACATACATACATACATACATACATACATAATTACATTACATTACATTACATTACATACATTACATTACATACATACATACATACATACATACATACATACATACATACATTACATACATACATACATACATACATACATACATACATACATACATATATATATATATATATACATATATTATATACATATATATATACATACATACATATATATATACATATATATATATATGCATATATATATACATATATATGTACTTATATCATCTTATATTATATATATATGTGTATATGTATGAAAATCAGCTGGGATCATTTACCTTGTTCGATGGATTTTGTGACTTGACTGTTTGAAACCAGCAAAAAAAATGGATGGTTGAGAAAAGTTACTGATTTGGGGGCTTCCATAAATCGGGGTACCCCAAAATGTTGGTTTATAAGGAAAGATCCTATCTGGTTGGTGGTTTTAACCATCTTGAAAAATATTTTGTCAATGGGAAGGATTATCCCATATATTATGGAAAATAAAAAAATGTTTGAAACCACCAGCCAGCTATTAAAATGGATGATTTAGGGGTACGCCCCGTTCCAGGAAACCTCCATTTGAGGAAGTCAGCAAGGTTCAGCAACTCACAAAAATGACTTGGGACAAAAGGCTGAGGAATGGGAAGGACCTGACACTACTTGGAGGATCATCCCACAGATCGTCACCGAATGCAATGGTTGGGATGGGCCTGCAACCGGCAATGGTTATCAATGGTTGGGATGTATCAATACAATATGCACACAACGATTGCACAACAAACTCTGAGGTGAGTGAACTTTAACTTTTGCCAGAATCAAAAATGGTTTGGGAGGTCTCAATCGTCTCATGGACTTTGGTACAATGCCGAAAGGCCAATCGAAAAGGCCATGCCTGATATGTTTGAAAATTGCATTCTCAAAAATGTTGACATCTATGGGATTATCAGAAATTTATGGTTATCTATGATTCTCGATTTGTATCTATTAAAAAAAAACCATGTACATCCCGTGTTAGCTATTTAGATATTTAAGAATGCTGACCTAAAGCACTACATGGGATGCAGACTCCCAAGGTCTCTTCCATCAGTATGATCGGCATGGGGTCCCGAGCACGCCACTCCAATCTTTGTTCTTCATGAGCATGTGCATCAGCAAGTGGATAATACCCGCCAACTGAGCCAGGTGACCCGGGTTGGGCAACAGAACGTCTTTTTGACATATCCTGGTCCAAAGGACATTGAAGGAATTCATGAAGAGTTGCAGATTTGTATGCATGCTCTGTTGCACCCTCATAATTTTGTCATGGAACCTTAAAATGACCATAGTTAACAGGAACTCATTGTTTAAACTGTTTTTTGTTTTTTTTGAATCTATTTATAGTCTGTGGGGTATGAAGCAGGGTAGGGAGCCCCGAAAGTGTAAAACATAAAAAAAACATTTGTTGTTTTGAAAGGGACTACTGGACCACATTTTTGGCATTGGTTAAAAAAAACAAATGATGTAATTAGCCAGCCTGAAACCCCGGTCTGGCAGTCTTGGCCAACACCCTTAAAAAAGGTCCGAACGAAAAGATGTACTAAACCAGGGCTTCTTTGGAGGTATTCAATATTGCGGGAAAAGGATGAGAAAGGCTTCTCCATCCGAAGGTAGCCAACTCCGCACACGTGAAGTTCCCTGCCCTGCAAACAGATACTCTTGACCCATTGATACTTCCGAGCAACAACAACGTGATGTAGAAATTGACTTTGCGAGTAGCTAATGGTAACCAATGGTCTCTGTTCAAATCATCTACCAAATGCTGCGGATTCCGCTGGTTCAACGCTACCACGGTGGGAGCCTCGGGTGTTTCGGGGACCATCTTCTTCTCAATTTCTCGGATCGTCTTCTTGTTGGACTGGCGATGACAGAGGAAGATCATATGTAAACAGCGTGAGCAATTGGGCGCGTAGTTGTTTTCAAAAAAAATGGAAACAAAATCAACAAGCACAATTTTTGATCATTTCAGACTAGTAACTAACGGCCCCCTACGGAACATGTTTGATTGGATTTTGAGGATTTCTAGTATTCGAGCATCCCTTTTTTAGAGTAGAAAAACAACTTGGACCCCAATTAAATTGGAAATTGAAAAAAACACCTTCCAGTATTCAACCATCCATTGTAGAAAAACAATTTGTCGATGGTTGAACCATGTTGAACAGTTGGGTCAGCGAACCAATGTCCGGCCGGCCCCCTTTATTAAGTTGGTTTAGTTCACTCATGTGAACATGTTCGGTTGATGAAAGGGGGGTTATATCATGTTATATCTATATTTAATTTGGGATTAATCTTATAAGGTTGGTTAGTGGTTTTATATCTATAGCTAATGGTTGTTCATTGGGGTTATAAATTATATCATGTTATACCATGTTATATCGTAACTTCTATCGTCTTATATCTATAGTATTCCATAGATCATTCTACAGCTAATGGTTGTAACAAAATGGGATAACAACACCCAAGAAAACTAAACCAATAACTAAAAGTAACTATTTTTCTATAGATATACTTAACTATATATAGATATATCTATGTGCTGATTATCTACAGTTATATATCTATAGTTATATATATCTATAGTTATATATATCTATAGTTATATATCTATAGTGAAAATATATATCTATAGTTATAATATATATATATATATATAAATATATATATATATAGTTATCAGACTGTCTATATATAAACCAATAACTATATCTATATATATATCTCTCTCTCTAGTGATGATACTATAGATGGATTACTATAGATTAATGGTTTCCCCTCACCTGCCGCCCCGAGGAGTTCAGCAAGGCGTTCAGTGGTGGCGGCGGCGCACCACTGGGTTTCTCCTCTCCGGAAAAGAACAAGGGGAAACGTTGGGGAAAATCTGATGGTTATAGTTGGTTTTATGTGGTTTTTTATGGTTTTATATAGTCCTGTTCTGTTGGTGTTTTTTTACCCAGAAAAAATGCTGGATGTAACTGATTTAAGCACACATATGGGGATGTCACTGGATGTAATACGATGTATTGGAATAACAAATCACAATAGATTATTGTAAATCACTCATCTGAAATGTTCGGCTATTTTGGGATAGTTACCCTGCATTCACCATCATTCGATTCCAGTGACGTCGCAACCGGAAGTCGTTATAAATTATCCAGGTATAATATATATATATGTATTTCTTTATTTATATACATATATCCGTATAAAATATACATATGTATATATATATATATATACATACACAAATAAACATATACACATATATACATGTACATATACATATATATATATATATATATTTATATATATACATATACATATACATATACATATATACATATATATATATATATGTTCCCGTCTTCCGACCGCGAGGTCCCCCCCCCCCC
>Ga0126342_10010630_pt1 | contig 16472 bp, 9 predicted proteins | sample Cyp1metagenome_FD_92528 | JGI IMG/M metagenome (GOLD analysis project Ga0126342, IMG submission 92528) | Coral microbial communities from Lord Howe Island, Old Settlement Bay, Australia - Cyphastrea 1 metagenome | ecosystem: Host-associated > Invertebrates > Cnidaria > Coral ... | reverse complement strand
TTATAGTATATTATAGTATATTATAATATATTATAATATATTATAGTATATTATAGTATATTATAGTGTATTATAGTAAATTATAGTAGGTTATAGTATATTACAGTATATTATAGTACATTGTAGTGTAGTATATTATATTATATTATATTATTTTTTATTATTTTATTGTATTATATGTTATTGTATTTTATTATGTTTTATTATATATATATATATATTATTATATTAGTTTATCTTATATTATATTATATTATATATATACTGATATTTTATATTATATTATATTTTATATATGTGAATATATATATGATACATTTAATACATATAGCATAGACAAGAGTTTTGAAATGTCTTAGTCACTGTATATCAATGTATATATGATTCCATGATATCTTCATTCCACACCATTTTTTTTCTAGATTCCCACTATATCCCCACAATGTCTCCATGATTTCCCCTTGATATCCCCAGGATTTTGTTATGTCCCCATCATGGGTGGGATGATGTCCCCATCCCTTGATGTCAAAGGCGATGCCAGAGGAGTTCAAGAGCGCCCAAAATGCCGTTGAGGAGCGATGGAAGATTGGGATATGGCTTTGCCTCATGGCTATACCCCAAACCTCACATGGTCTTGTTGAATGGAGAAGTTATGGAAAAGGAACAAGTCCTGATAATTTTCCGGAATGCCCTCTTTTCAGACAAAACCATATACTTAACCAAACCATATAGTCTTCAATTAAACATGGGAAAAGCGAGGATTTACTCGATTTTGAGTTCAAACCTGGAAGTGCTGTGCCTCACAGGAAGGGGTAAGCCCATTCATATAGTGTCCAAACATAATGTCCCTATAAAATATATATACAATATAATACAATATACATATCCACTATAACTCCAGTCAACCTACCTATATAAACCAACCCACCTATCCTTTGGGGTTCCGCTTCAGGCATATCGCGACTACTATTTCTCGAAACGGAAGACCATGAAGATGGAATGGCCAACTGGACTGGAACCAGACTGGTGGTCATCCAGAGTGCAGGCGACTGGATGCCCATGGATGCCCCGACATATGGCGCCAAGATGCCGCAAGTGTCAGTGCACTTTTTAGCCTGGTGAGCACTAAAATAATCAGCACTTACTATATGATATGTATATATATATATATATGATAGAACTTTCTTAGATATATATGATAGATAACATTTTTTTCGGGAAATGGATATCTTCATCCCCCCCCCCAAAAAAAAAACTTTAGAACCATCCAATTGGTCGAATGGCCACTGGTCATGTTTTTTTTTGGAGCACCAAAAAAATGCACCCTGGGAAGTGCAGATTTCTAGAAGATATTTGCTAGAGATAAAGTCACCATGATTCACCCGGTGGCTTTGTGGGATATATAACTGATATATATATATATATATATATATATGATATATGATATATAATAAACTTACTACTAAATCATCAAATGGTCTCCACGGAAGAACGTTTGGTAATTTTTGAACCACACAATATAGACATTAATACATTGACCTGTACAATGATCAACCCCCAAAAAATATGGATGGTAAAACTAGTATAGAAGTTGTTTCCATTGGTACCGCACTTTTGACCTATCCCGATATCTCCACAGGCGGAGCAAAATGGAGCTGATGCTTCTGCGCCGAAACGTGCACGCAGCATGTAGCATTTCCTCAAGTCGATGGATGTGACCAAAGCGCGGAAGACACAACGCTCCGATTGTTTTGGCCAAAAGAAAAGGGGTGTGGCAAAGCTCATGGGGCCCGAGATGCCGTGAGGGCTGGGACTGGGGTGGAAGACAAACATGTCTCATGGGGATTTTGGGGACCTGGTTTCCTGTGGGGGAAGGTGTTTTTTAGGGTATACTCTAGGATATTATACATGTACCTCCTCAGGAAGTAATTTTGTCCACTGGGTGCAGAATTTCTTCGGTTTTTCAGATTGTTTTTTGTATAATATTATAATCCTTTTTTCTGTATGACTCAAAATGATTCAACATATTTCAAAACAATCCCTGTGGTGATGTCAAAAATAAAGGAACATTGTATGAATTCATTGAAATCATGATTGACCACGGGAATGAATTGGTGTGTTTCCCAAACATGTTCAGACAAACCCACATAGTTTTGAGGTGGGACACCCAGTTATGTTTTTTGTTTTAAAGAATTTTAAAGACCCATTATGTAACTAGACTAATTCGATACACCTACTATCAACCATTAGCTAACGAACTGGGCGCCACCTTGTGACAAGTGACAAGCCATCAACAGGATATTTACCAACCCCATGGCTCATAACCTAATCTTACCTATGTTTGGGAAAAACAACATGGAAAACAATGTTTTTCACATAAACTCATCTTGAATGTTAAGCATCATTAACCACATGTTATAACCCTCAACAGTTTTACAATAACCTTATATAGTTGCAAGAGTTATTTCATGCCATGGCCACAACTGCTAAGGACCATAAGTTCAACGTTAGGCCAGCGCCATAGCGTAGCCAGGTGTTAATGGCCGATGGTCACGCCAACTACACGGTGGTGACCAAGGTGCGGCGTTGAGCGGTGATGAAACCAGGGTTATTCTTCCCCAAAGGCATGGTTTTACCTAACATTGTTTGGTTTGGGTTTTAGAACAGGTTAACTAATCTGACTAGAACATGCCCTAAGGTTTCACTCTTCACACATATATAGTGTTTGGTTTTTGAACTTTGTTAACGTTAGGCTTTAGGCTAATGAAATAACTAAAATTCATGGGGTTTCTGTATATATATATACATATATATATACATATATATACACACCAACTTGTAACTAGGGGTCCCAGCCTTGCAGAGGTTCACCAAACATGTTGATTGAAGAGATAAACATATGATGATTTTACACTGGTTTCATCAGTTCATCACTCTTCAAAATTGAAATTGAAGAACTATGAAGCTTTAAGCGTTTGACTAGTCATTGTTTTTTGGTGAACCCGCCAAAATCGGTATTCGTCACCACCATCTGAAGGGCTTCACTTTTAACTGGGTCAACCTTTGTTAGGTACTATTTAGTACTTTGATTTTTTGCTATCAATGGTAAAATGTACATTAACCAGCTAAAAAAAGGTTTCTGGCAGGTAACTAAGATTCACCATGTACATAAAACTAGGGTTGTAGATGATACCTGAAGTATAGTATATTGAACCAATCATAATATGACCATCATATGGGACATTTGTTGATATTTATCGCATTCAACCAACATATGGATTTTCACCCTCACACGTAGGGATTTCACCGTGAGTCTCGTCCAGTCTCGCCAGGAAGCTCAGGCGAATGCTGAACGAAGAAAGATTCAAATGGAATCTGAGGCAACGATCTGGTGAATTTGGGGAAAAACACACATCATTTTTTCCTAGGATAATATAGTATGATATCATATTAAGTAATTTCAATGTTATTGAAGTACTTAATTTTGACCTATACTCATTTTCTTAGTATTTAGTATCCCCAGTTAGTTATATAGGATAATTGTAATACTAGTATTATCCCAAAAAAACATATATCATCATATTTGTAGTATTCACCGTGAAACTATATCAAACTAATTATTCAGGTACTCAATTTTGACCTATACCCATATCATCGTATTATCTGTCATATCACAATGACGTATAAGAGTTATAGTCTAATATGTTCGAATCTTCAGATTGTTGTATTCATGTATATTTGGCTGAATTAACATGATCTCACAACAGCATCCTGATGATGGATAGTTCCATTCACAAATCGCCTTATTGCAGTCTTTTGAATTATGTTAGTTCAGCCAGATGATTCTTTCACATGGGATTTGTATAGTCTTGGGAGCACACTTCACCACACTCAATCACAAAATCGTAACGCTCCATGAGACTTTTTGAGTTTAACCAACATGAGTCATGTAACATGAGGACCATTTGTGTTCAATTTAACCCATAGTCCCATAGTCACCCTCAACAAGAAGGGACCAACGTGCAACATTTTGTAGATTGGCCTGCCGGGACCTAAGACACTCCAAGCATATCCTCCCAAGATTTCCTATTATTGGCTTATCCAGAAATGGGTTAAACGCTCAAACTTCAATCATGAATTGCAACTTGAACGGGGAACATCATGATAAACCATGATACACCGTTGATTATTTGGGTCACCCAACTCTTGGACAAACCCATTCTGCGGGTGGTCCATTCATCAACCGACGCTAGTTTGGCGGTGATTTAGCCACTCGCCAAACTATTTCACGGTTCATTGATGAAACTGGACCACAAGAAAGAATGTTGGGGGAACTTTATAACCGTATATTCCAACCACAGGGGGAAGTACTTCATCAAACTTCTCAGTCAAGCAATTGAGAAGGCGAAAGCCTGCGCAACAACATCATGGGCAAAAATAAGGATGTCATAGAATATCATAGAATATCATGATAGGCAGACTCTTACGATTGTGACATATTGTGACATTGGTTGCAAAAAACAAAAAAGCATCCAGGGTACTCAAGGGGCCAGCACCGCAGGCTCTTGCGATCGTGAAGAAGAGTTTGCACTTGAGCCCAGAAGGCCCTGTCTCGCGGGATAAAACTACCATTCTGCACACTGCCAATGGATATTCAGTATTCAAAGCGGTTCTGTTTTCGTGCAGCTTGAGGGATATTTGGTTCCGCAGGTTAGTACCAGAAGTCTAAGTGTATGTTTTTATATTTTTTACTTGCAGAATCATTTAAGTGGAGAGAGAGAGGTTTTCATCCTGGAGCAGAGATTCACATATTGCTGTTGTTGTTTCCGATTGGCAAAGGAGTATAGCAAGCCCCAAAAGGAGATGCCGAATGGTGTTTACAGTCGTATCAGCCAGGTTTGGTGCGCTATCAGCAATATGGAGCCCTGGATGATTTGAACCAGGTGTGGCAGCCAGAATGAAGGAGATCAATGGAATCCTGGCTTTCCTATAACTAACATAGATGTGGGAACCCATGGTTTCCTGTTGGGAGACGGATAGACGGATCTATGGTTTGGTGTTGCACATCTATGTAAACGTTTACAGGAAGGTAATCTCAGTTATACAATCAACTTAACCGTTTTGATGGCTTGAAACATTCATCAATTCTTGGAATTTGGAGACACCGAGGCTTGCCGAAAATGCATGAATGTCCAGTCCATACACAACATGATACACTATGTTTCAGGGTGCTTGAAATTGTTCGTACATATTGTAAATGTGATAAGTAATGATTGGGCAATACCCTGTGTACTCTTTCAGACACCTGCATATACTTTTTGATATGCAGCATAGTGGTCAAAACATGATTTTCCATATTGGGGGGTGATCATCAATCCAATTTCATAGGCATTTATATACCCATGGTGTTTGGATTCCCATACCATGCGATGTAAGAGCATAAACCATCATAACCAAATAATTTGACCATCGCACATAGATATTCATATATACATTCTAGAGAATTATATACATATTACACACAAATAGTAACCAGAGGTAAATTCTCAAATCCATATGTTCATCATCAATGGTTTTTTAGTTAGTTGATGGTTACTTGATGGTTCAATGAATCAGCTGCTCAGCTGCCAGGCTTCCTTGATGTATGGATTTGGGCCTGACCAAGCCTTGCTGAAACCCAGCTAGGCAGCTAGGCGTGTCGCGGCATCGCGACGCAGTCCTTAACTGGACCAAGTCCTTGTAGAATTAACAAAACATCATAAAACCGAAAAAAAACACATAGATCCAGAGGTTGGATTCAGCTTTATTCTTACGTTCATTTCGACATTCATTGTAGCTATCGCCACAGTCTAACAGCACTGCTGAGATCGTGGGTCCCGGGCAGAGCCCTGTGACTTCAGCACCAAAAGTGTGCGATGTCCCAGGCTTGAAGAAACATGTGCTTTGCAACTTGCCTCTTTCATTGTTTCTGATTGTTTTACTTGGCTGGAACAGTTTTGACCATATCCAGCCAGTTATAAGTTGGACATATAATTATACATGATTCTACATAGAAATATGGGTATATAGGTATATATATATATATATAATTATAATATATATATATATATATTATATATATATATATATATATATATTATATATATATATATATATTATATCCATGGTTCTGCATATATAATCTACCACAGACCCTACGTTGTTGGCTAATGTTGGCTAAGTTTAAAGCCAACCTAGAGGATTATGTGGCACATTTTCAGACAGAACTTCTGTGTTCCACTGACCGAGTCACACCTCTATTTGAGACAGCTGGAACAAGCCTTTTGCGTAGGACTATAGAACTATAGTTTAATTTGAAGGTTGCAGGAAACCTGGTAAAGCCACGATGTTTTAATTAAATTAATTGTCAGTCTTAGTAGATGGGACGTATGATGGGACGTCGTTGGAAGGATGTTGAATGTAAGGGGAATTATCCCCAAATAGCCTGCAATGTCTCATTTTCAGGTGAGTGAGATATGCCAATTCAGCCAGGTACTGTATATGAAGTTACATTGTGCATGTATATAAATATAAACCTACGTCCACAGAGAAGATCAGAGAGAGAGAGAGACGCGGAGTTTGCCTGCCTGGTTGTGCTGGCGGAGTCATGAACTGATGAACCAGGCTACCATTTGGTCATCAATGGCAAAACAACATATATTATATACTGGAGAACTAATTTTTCGTATTGGATACACATGGTGGGAGATAGAGCACCCTACTTGATTCTGGAATGCGAACTAAGAAACCAGATGGGACACCTCAAACAAATCAGATAGCTTATAGCTTTCCACTGGATCACATTCATTTTTCATTCGATTGGTTTAAGGGGAAATCTGCAGGAAAACTCTATATATTTATGGGCAAAACTTTGGTTTCGGGTTAAGATTTTACCTTCAACTAACAGATCTTTGGATGATTGTCTAAACGTTTACCAGAGGGTATATTCCCTGAGTCATCATTAAAAAAAATGAAGGATTTTCCATGAAATAAACCATCCAGCTGTTTGGGATATCCCCATGACTCAGGAAACCCTATGGAATTTTCATGAAGTTTTCTAAAATGAAAAATCCCCAAGTCACCATAGATCTAAATATACTAAAATGGTCTAATGAGTCTGCCCTCTGGTGATTTAACATCGCTATTGAAAATTGCCATTGATAGTGGTTTTTCCCATTAAACATGGTGATTTTTCCATAGTTATGTGAAAGTTTACCAGAGAGTAATGACTTGGATGACTACAGTTATGGCCATATACCAGTTATAACTGGTTATAAATGGGATTATACAATTATACATTCTATAAATGGGGTTTTGTTAGTACTTATAACTGATAGCCATGGCCATAACTGTATGGAACGCCCCATATGAAAACCACCGATTTCATGGTGATCAGTGATCACCGTGCTGCGGGTCCTTCGGAGCTCCAGTGGACTCCAGGCCTTCTGTCCGAGCAGCTGGAAGTTTTGACCGCTTCCTGGGCCCCGCAACTCAGAAACTACCTGAGATATGTATCTGTATGTTATATATATATATATATATGACAATGTAATAAATACATATTTATATATATATATATATATATACATAGACATGACAAAAAAATCATATGTAATATATATATATATATATATATGTGCACATATGTAATATATATATATATAACTTACTTTATACTACATTTCTTGCACACCTATGCCTCTCTTCGCATTGTGGAAGCCTGTCATCCAATCGTCCAGGAGCCCTGGAGCCGTGGCCCATTTAGTTCGATGAAGTTCGATGTTGTACCTATTATATATGTTGGCCCAGATATGTACTTATTATGTGTATATATATATTATCTTAAATGGATTAATGATGTAATGGTAATTTTCCAGGTACTATTAGTTTACTGGAGGGGAAATATGTAGAAATACACGTGCAGAATAGAAAAACATATTAAATGATGGCTCAATAGCATACGGAGGCTTTGCTTCCGAAACTGCTTGAAGCACATTCAAAGTGGTTTCAGACCAGTCGTGACAAACCATGGATGTCTTTTGGGTAAGATGCTCCCCCTAGTCCCACTCAACTGTTAGGCCGTCAGGTACGGCTGGTTCAAATCACACATTGGTACGTACCATCCGTGTTTTTACATACAGATGCATGTTTTTTTGTTGGAATAGTTGTTACTTTTACAGCCACAGCAGGAAAATAGAACACAATAGACATATAGACATATAGACATATAGATGACCAGAATTTGGTAGGATGTTACCCAAAAGGACCTGTTTTTTGGAGCTTGCCCGGCTGTGAGGCCGCAGTCCCGCGGGCCGTCAAGGTGCGCTCGGCCATGAGTAGGATTCCAATCTTCGGTCAGAACGTGCACACCATTGATGACCAATTATGACGATGTTTATTTCATCATGTTCTCTAAAGTTCCCAGAATAATATGCGTTGATCTTCCTTTGTTTGTGTTTATCCATACCAAACTTCAGCCACATCGCTCATTGCCGTTCCTTATACCAGTACCTATTAGTTTTGCCAATCTTTTTGGTCAACTCCCAATTTGGCGTCACTTCACTTCATGGGCGTTTCCTGCTTGGCACGGCCCCATTTCTTGAAACTTCTTTGAATCCTTGATTCTGTAACATTATGTATCATATTATGCCAGGCCTCTGGTTGAATTTCAACCCAGGTACTGTTGGGCCCAATAGCAAGGCAATTCATGTCCTTGAAGCTGATCTGGGCGATTTGTGCACGTCAAAGTGTCAATCTAACGAAGCCTAAGGGAGCCTTATCAATATCAGTGTTAGTAAAGCAACAATGAAACGGTTGATTGATATATGTTATGTCAAACCATCAGTAACTAAATGAAATTGCTGATATCATTTACAGAAAATAAACCATCAGTAAAACACAGATTTGTTGATGGTTTATATGCTGTATCCCAGCCATACAAATGACTTCAGTCGGGGTGGATCCATGTGGAGGAACAGCAGCCCGAGCAACTTCGACGACTCTTTCGCCATGACACGGGGCTGTAAAACCTGTTTCTTTGGGGGATATACCACCTAAAGATATAACTTACTGTTGAAGTCGGTACCCCTCCCTTTATTAATCAACTGGGGCTTTGTCATCCGGGCTTCACATTATACAGAGTCAAGCAATCCGGTGAGTATGGGAAGATCGCTGAATCGAACTGTGGAACCAACCAGCACAATCTGGATGCTCATGAATCGAAGATGGGACTTGATCCAACAGAAATGGGACTACAGCAGAACATGGGTATTCATCACTGTGTTCATTTCAGGGAAAAAGGAGAAGTACAACAAACGTACAACCGACCAAGATATCAACAACTAACGAAGCATAGGAACATATAGAAACCATTCTCTGGTGTTGATGCTGTACCCCTGGACTCCACGAGTAACACATGTTTGTTTCTCTTGTGGCTTCAGATTAGAATGATCAAATGTCAGCATGTTCCGTCCAACCCGGACGTTGCTCCACAATTACAATTACAATCAAGATAACCATAATCATCATCATCACCATCATCATCGTCATCGCCATCGTCATCGCCATCGTCATCGCCATCGTCATCATCATCATCATCATCACCATCGCCATCGTCATCGTCATATTATTCTGCTTATTTTTCTTCTTATTCTTCTTCTTCTTCTTGTTCATCATCATCATCATCACCACTATTATCATCATCATCATCATCATCATCATCATTGTGTTCATCATCACCATTATCATCAACACCATCATCATCATCATCATCATGATCTCACCATCATGATCTCATCATCGTCATCATCATGATGATGGTGTTGATGATGATTCTTGTCATCATCACCATGGTCTCGTCATCATTATCATCATCATGATCATGATATCATCATCACTATCATAATTATCATCATCATCATCATCACCATCATCATCACCAGTGTCTACTCATGTGGAACGGGGTAAAACCATCAACTTACATGTCTTATAATCATTATATAGATAAATCCGCCACCCTCTATGACAAATATGTTGAATGGTGTAGTCACATCAACCCATCTTCATAAGGGATCAAACATCCACCACCCCCTCTGGCAAATATATTGAATGGTGTAAGCACATCAACTTATCTTCATAAGGGATCAACAATCCACCACCCCCTCTGACAAATACGTTGAACGGGGTAATCACATCAACTCATCTTCATAAGGGATCAAACATCCACCACCCCCTTTAACACATATGTTAAATTGGGTAATCACACCCACTTATCTTCATAAGATATCAACATCCGCCACCCCTCTGACAAATATGTTGAATAAGGAAAAACATCCACTTATCTTCATAAGGGATCGAAAAACCCACCACTCCTTTGACAGATATTCTAAATCTGAAAATAGCATCAACATATTCATAAGGGATCAACAAATCCTCCATCCCTATGGCAAATATGCTGAATCTGATAGCATCAACTTATCTTCATTAGGGATGCTGACGATGACATGATGATGATGATGATGGTGATGATGATGATGATGTTGAAGATTCAATGAGTATGACGATGACGATGGTGATGATGATGATGATGACGATGATGGTGATGATGATGACGATGACGGTGGTGGCGATGACGACGACGGCGACGACGACGACGACGATGATGATCATGGATCACATATACATCTACATATTGAAAGTCCACCGACATGGCATTTCAAAAATACGCAAGCTTTCCTTAATTCCGGCGCGGTGCAGCGTCAGGGTCGCACCGCACATGTATTTCTTTCTCTTGTGGACGGTGAGCTGTGCAGCTGTGCACCATTCAAAGATTTTGGAAGGGCCATGAATGATGCTGATAGATTGCATAGAATTTGATATACAGTAATTTGATCACATGGCTTAGAAATGCTTGGAATAGAAGGTGTCATGAAGCAAATTTTATTGTAATCAGCGCGGTTTGGCATTGATGCAAACATATGCAAAACAATAGAGGAGTGGAGACATTTCGATACGAGTGCTCTGCACGATGCAGGATGTGGAGTTAGTGGCGATGCACGATGCAGTAGACACCGCCTACAAGGCCAACTGTGCAGTAGCAGTGTTGTTTTTTTTTTTGAGTTGAAGTGCTTGGAACTAAGGAATCCTGGATTGCGCCAGGTATTCTGTCCCACTTGGGGGTGCAGGTAGGGTTTTTGATATGTACAGTATATGGCCATATTTATGCACCCCTGAGCAAGGTGTTGGGTCCGCACATCCGAAACATCTTGGATGATGGTCATCAGTCCAGTCAAATGGATTTATATTCCCACGAATAAGAATTCCTTAAAGGATGGGATGAACGAGCATACTATAGCATACTCCATTATATTTCCATGACTTTCCCATGATATTCCAAGTGTTTGTTGATTAAGCCAGCCATATGAATCCCAGTAACTTACCATGGCACTGAAGCAAATTCGACATATTCCCTAAACTGCAGCTGGTTACCAAGGTCCCACAGAGTGATTCGGATGGATTTGGAGGGTTTGCTCCCCTAACAGGTCCACATCACTTCTGGCACTGAGTGCATATCTCGTCTTCCAGGTTTGTTGAGTTTTGTTCAACACATTGTAAGACCATACATACGTGTTAAGCAAACATTGCTGAACACCATGATTTACATTGATTTACTATATAATATTAAATGATATAATATGATCACCATAGGTGTGTAATGCATCCTCATCATCATCATCATCATCATCATCACCATCATCACCATCATCATCATCATCCTCATCATCATCATCATTGTCATCATCATCATCATCATCATCATCATCATCATCATCAGTATGTTGAGCGTGGCACCCATGTTAATATCCACTTGTAAATGGTATTTGACATGTATTATATCTATATAGTATATATATATACTATATATTTTGTATATAGACAACCTATATTTATATATAAACACTATACGATATATATATATACTATATATATATATATTTGTATTTCTTATATGTTCATATTGCTTTTGTTATCGACATCATACATCTTTGTAGCCAGGCGTGGACCGAGAAGGCAGAGCTTGGGGCAATTTGTGGGTCAAACATGTCGTTTTCTTGGACTATTAATATGATATGCATGGTATTTTCATTGTATATTCCATGGTTTAATATTGATCTAAAGATATTCATGGTAATATGTTAATCTGATTGGTGGTTTGGAACATGTTTTATTTTTCCATATATTGGGAAGAATCATCCCAACTGGCTAATATGTTCAGAGGGGTTGAAACCACCAACCAGTAATTGTATATTCCACTGTTTAATGATCGTGACGTGCGTCGCCCCCTGTGGGGGTGAAGCTTCCTGAATGTCATTTTCGGGGGGACATCCCCCTTCGCAGAGCCACCAGATACCATTTTTTGCCTTTATAGGGAGGCAAATGTATGCATTTGAGGGTCTTGAAGATTGGCATTTGTAAGGTAAAGCATGTTCATAGGTCCAAAGCTCAGAACCTATGGCTCCAGTGTCGACATAGAAGGTGTCGTTATTTCAGCTGAGATTTGCGTATCAGCCATGCATTTTTTTTGAATAGGTCGTAGCAAGAGCAAAGGTCTCTCATCACATCCCCAGGCGAGAAAACATACAGCTAGACTTAGGGGAACAACAGCTACACCGCAGAACCAAGCAACACTTAGGGGAACATGGCCGCGCCGCAGAGCGCAATGTCAACATCAACACTGGTTGGTGTGCTGCAAGGGCGGGTCTTCCTGTCAAATGGTGTGCTGGCAATTGGCAGAGCAGATTTGCTTGAAGTCATTGGGCGATTTGGGTTCAGGGGCGGGGCGCCTGAACGAACCTTGGACAGATGTTTGGCAAGATCGATGTTCATGCGTCTTCCTGGTGGCTCCTACGAAGCGAGAATTGTGAAAGTTGTGCTGCAAGATTTTGATTTATCAATGCAGACGCCAACTTGGGATGCAGTTGTTCGACACTTGCGGCCAAGAGCTTTACAACCCTCTACTTCAACTGCTTCTTCAGGATCAATGCAGATTGACAGTGAAGCTTCTAGTTCTGCGCCTGCTGCAAGCCCCCTTTCCAGAAAGAGACCTTTCGAAGAGGATGAAGAGCAACTGTCAGAGGAGCTGCAAAGGTATCAAACGACCTATGTGGGCTTCACCAAGACCGGCCTTTTGAACGAGCTTATCCGCAAGGATGCTGAACTTGAGGCATGCAAACATGCACATGACAATCTGAAGAAAAAACATGTAGATTTGCAAAAGAAAGTGAGGTTGTTGCAGCAACAGAAACGAAGATCAGCACAAACTATTCAGAAATTGGCTGCGAAGGCCAAGCCCAAAACGAAATCGACAGGCAAGTCACGGAGAGAACCAATCACTGTGGAAAACGTCGACCAACGGATGGCCATTCAACGGACAAAGCACAATCGGTACCTGACCGTGGAGTCCAGAATCTCTTTAAGTCTACGCCGCAATTGCTCGAACGTGGCATGCGCTGACTTGGGGTTGGTCCTGCTGGACGATGTTTCACGCTGGACAATTGCACGGTCCGAGGTTCAGACCGGTGCAGCATTGATGGGGCATGCAATTTCTTTCCATCGTGGGATGGATCAGGATTTCCAGGACCAGTGCAAAGAACAGGCGTCAGGCACACTTGGGGTCGCTATTCATTGCATCAGTCAAGATGCTACGAATGGAAGCATCTGGCAGAAACGCAAGCTTGTGGCTCTCTTGCTGCACACGGCTTATTGCTCAAACTTGCCCAGCAGCGAGGACGACTCTTCTTTTGCTGGATCATGGAAATGGGACCTTTTCACATCCTTGGAGTGCATTGCAGATGTACAACCCGTTGCTGATGGTACTGCTGCTGGAAGCATTGGGCTTACTCACAAGATGCTTCAGAGTGTGGGTTGTCCTTCGATTTGGAGCCTGGTCGAAGCTGGTCAGCAGAAAGCTCCACAGGGACACACGCCACTTTGCTGCATTGATTTGGTTTTGATGGGGCGCTGCAGTTGGTTTTGTTTCACTAAATTTGATAAGCCCCGAATTGAAACACTTTCTACTTGAATCTAGATGGTGGCCTATCGCGTGATTTTGTGGCCTCTTTTTATTGCGCAACTGCTCGCCCAGAATCTCCTCGCATTTCTTGTCTCAATAGTTTGATCAGGCTCCCCTGTCTATTTGATTTTTCTTTTTACCACGCCAGCCCCCGCTCATCAATGAGGACTCTGCGATTCTATGTGCTCACAACAGACCGTGGCCCAAATGAAGTCCTTGCCAAGAAGTACTGGATGGTGCTCTGCCGGGACAATCCAAAGATTGTTTGCCTCCATGCTGACTGCAACGAGCATCTTGCTCACCTGATAACCCTGCAATCCTTGAAGACTTGTGACAACCTGTTGAAAAAACACGGTCGAGATTGGAAGCTATTCAGCTCGCTGGCTACAAGCTCGAACACCCTGAGAGACGTGTCGAAGGCATTTTTTCAGGAATGGTGCAATCAGCATGGCGACCGCAGCGGGGTTGAATTGGCGCGACGACTCTGGCCAAAATGCATTGGAGGACGGTGGAACTCAATCTACGAAGTTGTTTGCAGAATGTTTGGTGTGGGAGGCCAGGCGATGCTGTTGCCAGTGTTGGCGAAGGTCCTTAGCAAGACTCCTGATTCCAGCAAGTTGCCTGAAAACAACAAGCCAGTGCATTCAGTGGATGAATTGAGCGTGGATCAAATGAAGGAATACCAGAAAAAAATGGGGACATGGAGAGTGAATACTCTCAAGGTGGCCAATGACAAGCTGTGGTGGATCGCTGCAGATTGTTTACGAATTTCAGGCGCCACTCTTGTGCAGTTTTCAGCCCCTGGCCAGCAAGATTAAAGCAGACAGACTAGCAGAGAGCAGGCTGTTTGTCAAGTTTTTGTTGACGCATTGCCCTTGTAGGTAGATCTTTTAGGTTAAGCAACTTTGGCTAGGCTTTGCTCTTTGTGACAGGGAACCCGCTTTAAATTGACAGGACATGGATGGCAATAGGAGTCTGTTATTGATTTCGAAGCGGTTTCTTTCCAATTGAAACGTTTAGCAACAATCCCATCAAGCGTTGGCGGACGCCAACCTGACATTGATTTGGCTACACATTTGTCGCTTCTTTGCACCCATGGCTCAATGGTTGGTACTAAGATGTTTCCTCAATGGGGAGCGGCTTTCTATAAGTCTATTCGCAACTGCGTGATCCTTTTGTAAATTTAGGACGCTTGACTCTCGACTAGTCTTGACAGAGGCTAGCCACTGACATTTGCAACTCAGCTCATTGCTTCTTTGCTGTTGCTGTTTTTATTGTGGTCGTTAAGGCGTTAAGGTGTTGTCGCTGTAATTTCATCCGAATGTTGTACGTCGTAACACAGGGTTTGCTTGGCGCTGGCGGTGGGTTGCAATAACGATGGCCGGTGAAGACCATGTTTTTTGGATTTGATCCGTTTGTTGTGCATATTTACATATCTAGTGGGCCAGTAGCTGGGGATTCATCTCCCTGTCGCGAAGTCATGTGGATTGGAGCTTTTGCAGTTTGCAAGTCTGCAAGGCTATCACGGAGCATGGACCGGAGTACTCTGTGACGATAATCTGGCAGGTAGTGACTGATTGGTGGGAAGGACCAATGGAAACAAGAAATCGCTCAAGTCATCAAACATTGTGGCGTCAGTGCATCCTTTTGAGTTTGGCTTTGACCGGTTTGCTGGTGACGTTTTCTTTTGTTTGCTGACATGCCAGTCTGGCCGCCCCGAGCCAAGTCAGAGTCCTTGCTTCATTTCTTCTTTCCTTCATTCCTTCCTCAGAGCCCCAGACTTTCCGAACAGCAACAATGATGACGACAAGGGCTATTATACACTCTGACTGCTAGTCACGATTTTTCAGTTTCACCGCTACTACAAATCAGTTGTCAATTGCTTCTACAACAACAACAACTACTACTACTACTACTACTGCTACTGCTACTGCTACTGCTACTGCTACTGCTACTGCTACTGCTACTGCTACTGCTGCTGCTGCTGCTACTGCTACTGCTGCTACTGCTGCTACTGCTACTGCTACTGCTACTACTGCTACTACTGCTACTACTGCTACTACTGCTACTACTGCTACTACTGCTACTACTGCTACTGCTACTACTGCTACTGCTGCTGCTACTGCTGCTACTGCTGCTACTGCTGCTACTGCTACTGCTACTGCTGCTGCTACTGCTACTGCTGCTGCTGCTGCTACTGCTGCTACTGCTGCTACTGCTACTACTGCTACTACTGCTACTACCGCTACTACTGCTACTACTACTACTGCTGCTACTGCTGCTACTGCTGCTACTGCTACTACTGCTACTACTGCTACTACTCCTACTACTACTCCTACTACTCCTAGTACTACTACTACTA